>Ga0207684_10003168_pt1 | contig 16182 bp, 15 predicted proteins | sample KBSK5501metaG_FD_184342 | JGI IMG/M metagenome (GOLD analysis project Ga0207684, IMG submission 184342) | Corn, switchgrass and miscanthus rhizosphere microbial communities from Kellogg Biological Station, Michigan, USA - KBS K5-50-1 metaG... | ecosystem: Host-associated > Plants > Roots >...
GACCTGCTCGGGATCGTCCGCCGCCTGCAGTCGACATGGTTGCAGAGCGTCGCGTGGCGCGCCGGTGCGGCATGTTATCCACAGACCGCCCGATCGGCGGAAGACCTGGTCGCGCAGGCGTGGGAGATGATGGCGCGGGCAAAGCATGATGGCGGTTGGAGGCTGTATGGCGCCGAAGAGTCATAACTCCCTAAGTCGTGCACACATTGCGCAGGAGTCCTTCAACGTGTGCGCCATCCATTCCGGAAACCGAGCACGGCGCCGTCGTTTTCATTACTCCGTGCGTGTGGCGTGATGCTTGCATCTTCGCGCGCGTCGAAATCCAACCCGATGACCACTCCACCGCCCGGATCCTTCCAACCGGACAACGGCGCACGGAGCGTCGATGCTGCGCTGTTACGCCTGCTCATAGACATCGAACTGCGCAAGGCGCAGCGGCTCCGCTACTGCATCTCCGTCATCTGCGTCTGTGCGAACGTCATCTCAACGGAGGTCTCCGCTGACGGCGTGCTCTTGGACCACTTTCGTCGGCAACTGCGGACGACGGACGCCATCGCCCACTGGCCTCCGGCTTCGCTCGCACTCCTCCTGGTCGATGCCGATTCAGAACACATTCCCGCGGTGATGCGTCGCATTACTACCCAACTGGCCGAGGGGTCGTGGCGCGCCGGAGCCATCTCGTATCCTCGGAGCAATTGGGGGGTCGACGAGATGTTACGCCGGGCGGCGCACCTGATGGAGCGAGCGCTGAGCGAGCCTGGCGAGCCTCTGTATCTCGCCTGACAAAAGTTAGTGGCGAGCGCGGTGCCGCAGCGTCGCTGCGATTTGCGTGAGCGCCTCGGTAAAGTGGTTCAAAATCACCGGTTTGGGAATGATATCCGTAACACCGAGACGGCGGGCTTCGTCAAATTGTCGGGCGGTGCCCGCGCCCGAAACGATGATGACAGGAAGGGCCGTGTCGCTCGAGCGAATCTGTCGCAGGACCTCGATCCCGTCGATCTGTGGCAGAACGATATCGAGAATCACGGCGTCCGGACGATCATGCGCAATCACGGCCAAGGCTGCCTCACCCGTGTACTCGACCATCGCCTGGTGGCCATCGGCCATGAACGTCTCGGCCAAGACGGCGGCCACATTGGCGTCATCCTCGACGACCAACAACCTCATACGTCTCACCTTCTACCCGACTGTACATGGTCATAGCAATCACATAATCATAGGATTAATTCAACCGTAGCAATTAATTCAGCTGACAGTATGCAAGAAAATGTGCATAATTGGCGCCCTGAACTAGGGCCGTGCTGTCTCGTCGCGCCCCGGGACGGCCAGATGCTACTTGTGCCAGGGGGGCCCGTTGATGTCGGCCACGGGGAGGATCTCACGAGAGTCTGATCGATACACCTCCGACTATGCTCCGCTGTGGGACGCCAGTCCAGCCATGCAGAGCATTCGCGCCGTCATAGATAGCGTGGCGGACACCGACGCGACTGTATTGATCCGTGGCGAGAGCGGTGTCGGCAAAGACGTCGTCGCTCGCAGCATTCACGCGGCGTCGACGCGCGCGCAGGGCCCTTTCGTCAAGGTCAATTGCGCGGCAATTCCGCCGGGGCTGCTCGAGTCCGAGTTCTTCGGTCACGAGAAGGGGGCCTTCACAGGCGCCCATCGACGAAAGCCCGGCCAGTTCGAGTACGCGAACAACGGCTCCATCTACCTCGACGAGATCGCAGAGCTTCCCCTGACGCTTCAGGCCAAGCTCCTGCACGTGCTCCAGGACTTTCGCTTCTCACGAGTGGGCGGTCAGGGCACGATCGACGTGGACACCCGCGTCATCGCCGCAACCAATCGCGATCTCGAGCAGGCGGTCGCACGTGGTGATTTTCGTGAAGATCTCTACTACCGGTTGAACGTCGTCGAGATCCGGATTCCGCCGCTCCGGGAGCGCAAACCCGACATCCCGATCCTCGCCGCGCGCCTCCTCGAGCGCTTCAATCGACAGTACGGCCGCAGCAAACAGATCTCGTCGGAGACGATGGCGCGGCTCGTCGAATACCCATGGCCGGGTAACGTCCGCGAGCTCGAGAATATTATGCGCCGCATCGTCGTCCTGAATGACGGAGAGCACGCGTTCGAGGCTCTGTTTGCCCGCAGCCGGGTCATTCACGTGCCGCCGGCGGTGCCGCCGGTAATTAACGAAAGCCTGAGGGAGATCGCGCGACGAGGGGCGCGGGAGGCCGAACGGCGAGCGCTCGCCGAGGTTCTGGAGCGCGTCAACTGGAACCGAGCCGAGGCCTCGAGAAGTCTCCGCGTCAGCTACAAGACCCTCTTGAGCAAAATCGCCGAGTCCGGACTCACTCCACCCTCGTCGCGTCGGGCTCCGTAGCACCCGGGTAGCGTTTTCGCGTTTCAGACGCCGCTGCCTCGGCAGCGGCGTCAACAGGTAGCTGGCAAGGACGTGAACGGCACCGCCCCGTCCCGCTCAGGGGTTGCCGACCGCGACCGTTCTCGGTACGCGAGCTCCGTGCAGCACGGCAGTCCGCGACCTTGCCGCGTCGGCGATACCTCATATGGGTTGGAGCGTGAGCGCGCTGGCCTTCGCGAGCCGTTCGAGATTCAACACCCAGCCGATCAGGAAGGCCTCCTGTTGGACTCAGCGGTGGCCGGGCCACCTGAATCGTCGCAAGCCGTGCCAGTCCTTGCCTTCCCGAATAGCTTTTCGATCAGCGTGCGGCTCCGCCGCGACAGTCGATAGCCGACGCCGCGCACGGATGCGCACGCGGCATGGGCCGCGGCGCTGCCCGACTCGACCGCTGCCTGATCGTCGAGTCGAGCAGCTTCTCCAGACACCAGACTCGTCGAACCTGCGCCGTCGGTTCTGACTGAACGTGGAGGCGTCCCACGCGTCCTGGTCGGTTCACCCCGACAAACCGCCGCAACGCCATGTTGCACCGCAAATCCTCGGCACGCGCCTCGGGTCATTGAACAGCGTCCGGGCCGGATCGCGCGCAACGGACGCTCGGTGGGGACACACGCCTCCAGCGACAACTGGTGGAACGGCCGGCGCTGCGGGTTGCCCTGTCCCATCATCCTCCCACGTCGCACCATAGACGCGGCGGCGGTTGCATGAGTCAGAAAAACGTCAAATGCTATTCCTCCGACGACCCGTCGTTGTGAGCGGATCGCACCCATAGAAGACGACGCGGAAGTTGCATGAGTCAGAAAAGTGTCAAATGCTATTCCTCCGACGACCCGTCGTTGGAGCGAATGACCCGCTACCGCAGTCGCCTCGACCTTCGTCGTATACCAACGAACTTCACAGTGGGTTACGAACACCACACCATCCGCTATAGGGGCTGCACCTCGATCCGGTGTTCCACCAGGCATCGAGGCGAACATCTGCACGAGTTTTTCATATGCGCAGGCCAGATGCGAATGCTGCAGCACATGGTACGCAATGTGGCACATCGTTTGCCAACGGTCTCCGCTCGTTGCGAGGAACGAGGTCATTCTAAAAACGGGGTCGCACGTGGACGATCAACGAGCCCTCGTCGTCGAAAGCGATCCGGCGATGCAGCGCTACTTGCTCAAATACATGAGCGATCGCGGCTGCCAGGCCGTCGTCGTGCGCTCCATCCCAGACGCGTTCGACCAACTCGCCCGTGACAGCTTCGACGTCACCGTCATCGATCTCGAAGACGCGCGGATCGGCTCCCACTTCGTATCGGACTTGAAGCTGCAGCGCGGAGATCCCGGGACCGTGATCGCCTTGACCAACAATCAGCCGTGGGCGCCGACCGCCGCGGGCGTCGACAAATTCGTCGGCAAGGCGTCGATCGACCCCGACCTCGACCGCGCGTTGCAAGGTGTCGTCGGCGTACCGGCGGCGCCAAGATCTGACGCCAACGGTGCCGCGGCGCCGCAAAGCTTGCGAGACATCTCGGCCCACACGGCTCGCGAGATGTCGCTGTGGCGAAGCAAGCGTATGCAGGAGGTGCGCGCGATCATCGAAGAGGCGGCCGGCGTCGACGTGACGGTCCTGATCACCGGAGAGACCGGCACCGGTAAAGACCTCGTCGCGCGCGCGATCCACTCACTCTCGTCGCGGCGCTCAGGGCCGTACGTCAAGGTCAACTGCGCGGCCGTGCCCCGCGAGCTGCTCGAGAGCGAGCTGTTCGGGCACGAGCGCGGAGCCTTCACCGGCGCCCACAAGCTCAAGATCGGCAAATTCGAGGCGGCGCACGGCGGCACGATCTTCCTCGACGAGATCGGCGACCTACACCGCGGGCTCCAGGCCAAACTCCTCCACGTGCTGCAGGACGGAGACTTCTCTCGCGTCGGCGGGAAGTCGACGCTGCGCGTCGACTGTCGCGTGCTCGCCGCCACCAACCAGAATCTGGAGCGTGGCATCGCCGAAGGCCGTTTTCGCGAGGATCTTTACTACCGCCTCAATGTGATCCAGATCGTGGTACCGCCCCTGCGCGAGCGCATGGCCGAAGTACCCGCGCTTATCGAATATTTCGTCGAGCTGTACTCGAAGATGTTCCGGCGTCAGTCGTATACGGTGCCGCCGGCCATCCTGGAACGTCTGCTGCGGCACCACTATCCCGGCAACGTGCGCGAGCTCGAGAACCTGATCAAGCGTCTGATCGTGCTCGGCGATCCGTTCCTCCGGAGCCGCGAGTCCCCGCTCGGCGCCGGCGAGCATCGCCCTGCCCCGGCGCCCTCCACCGTGCCGGACGTATCGCTCAAGGAGGCCTCGCGCAAAGCGTCGATCGCCGCCGAGCGGGAGATCATCGCGCGCGTGCTCGACGAGAACGGCGGCAGTCGAGTGCGGGCGGCCAAGGCGCTCCGCATCAGCTATCGGGCACTGCTCTACAAGATCAAGCGTGTCGGCCTTGGCCGCGCGCGCCCGTCGTTTTCGTCGCTGAGCACCGACCGCAAGGAGCCGCCAGAGGTGTGGACGTCGTGATCGGCTGGAGCGTGCTGCCGCTGGCCGTCGTCTGCCCCATGGCCCTCGGTGCATCCGAGGTTCGCGCCCAGGCCGCAGATGCCTCGATCGCGCCCCCGCGTGGAGCAGCCACGACGGTCCTGGACGTGCTCGCGCCCGCCGGCGGCCTCACGCAAGACGAGGCGCGGCAGTGGATCGTCATGCTGCGCAGCAACGGCAAGGGCATCGAGCGCCCGGGCGACATCGTCCTGGTGCCATAGGCATTTCGCGAGCGAGGAGAGACAACGGTGGGAAACGTTGGGGGGGGGCCGGGCCTGGACTTCGTGCTGGCCATGTGGAGCCGGCGCAAATGGCTGGCCATCGCCGGCTTTTGCGTGCCCCTGACGGCGGCCGCCAGCGTCATCATGTGCCTCCCCAACGTCTACCGATCGACCGCCACCGTGGTCGTGGAGCGCCAGCAGATTCCGGAGACGTTCGTCCGCTCGACAGTGACGAGCGCGCTGGAAACCCGGCTCCATACGATAAGCCAGGACATCCTCAGCCGGTCCCGGCTCGAGGAGCTGATCGACCGCTTCGGGCTCTACGCGGACCTCCGCACGCGCGTGCCATTTGAGGAGGTCGTCGGTCGGATGCGGTCGGACATCAAGCTCGATCTCAAAAGTGTCGAGGCGCGCGGCCAGCGTGAGGCGACAGTCGCCTTCACCATCAGCTACCAGGGCAGCGACCCCGGCACGGTGGCCATCATCGCGAACACGCTGGCGTCCTTCTACATCGAGGGAAACTTGAAGACCCGCGAGCGCCAGGCCACCAGCACCGCGGACTTCCTCAAGGTGCAGCTCGGCGACACGAAACGGCGACTCGATGCGCAAGAGCAGCGGGTCAGCGAGTTCAAGCGCCGCCACCTCGGCGAGCTGCCGCAACAAATGGAGACGAACCTCGGCACGCTCGACCGCCTACACGCGCAGCTTCGTGTGAACAGCGACAATCAGATGCGCGCGTCGGAGCGGCGCCAGTCACTATCGAGCCAGCTCGCCGAGGCCGAGGCCGTGCTCTCCGCGTCACCGTCGGCGCCGACCGTGCTTGGCATGCCGGCGGCCCAGCCCGAGAGCCGCCAGACACGCTTGACGCGGCTGAAAGAGGAACTGACGCGCCTGCGCACCCAATTCAGCGAGAAGTATCCCGACGTCATGCGGCTGACCGCGGAGATCGCCGCGGTCGAGCTTGAGCCGCAAGACACGAAGCCGGCCGACGAGAAGCGGGACGACAAGCGGGACGACAAGCCCGCCCCCTCGCAGCACGCCCTCCTCCTCACACCGTACGTCTTGCGGCTGAAAGAGGCGCTCGCCGAGGTCGAGACCGACCTCAAGGTCCTCAAGAGCGAAGAAACGCGTCTTCGCGACGGCATCGCCGGCTATCAGGCGCGCGTGGAAAACGTGCCGCGACGCGAGCAGGAGTTCCGCGAGCTCTCACGCGATTACGACAGCACACGCGAGCTGTATCAATCGCTGTTGAAGCGGTCCGAGGAGGCCCTGCTCGCGGAGAGCATGGAGCAACGGCAAAAGGGCGAGCAGTTCCGTGTCGTGGATCCTGCTCTGCCGAACTTCGATGCGGCGGCGCCGAATCGCCTGCGCCTGCTCGCCATGACGCTGGCGGCGTCGGTCGGGCTGGGCGTGGCGCTGGTCGTCGGCGCCGAGCAGCTCGACAGCTCGTTTCACGTCGTCGACGACCTCCGCACGTTCAGCACGGTGCCCGTGGTCGTCAGCATTCCGTTGATCGTAACGCGCGCAGACCTCCGGAAACGTCGGTGGCATACGCGCCTCGGACTCTGTGCTGGCATCGTCCTCCTCGTTGTCATCGTGGGAATCGGGTACTTCGCCGCTCACGGCAACGAGCGGCTGGTCTCGTTGCTCGGAAGGGCTGGGTAAGGCGGCCTCGCATGTACCTGACCTTCTACGGACTCCGAGAGAAGCCCTTCGACGCGACGTCGGATCCGAGGTTCCTCTATCTCAGCCCTGGCCACCGCGAGGCGCTCGCGCAGCTCGTGTATGGGACGTCCGAGCGAAAGGGCTTTATCGTGCTGACCGGCAAGGTTGGCACGGGGAAGACGACTCTCCTCCACGCGCTTCGTCAGCGTCTCAACGCACAGACGGCGATCTCCTTTGTCGTCAATTCGGGCCTGTCCTTCGACGGAATCTTGGAGTGCATTTTCGACGACCTCGGCATCACCAAGGTTGTCGAGTCCCCGGCACAACGACTCATCGCGCTCAACAACTTCCTGACCGAGCGGGAGCGGACAGGCCAGAACACCGTCCTCGTCATTGACGAGGCTCAGAATCTGGATGCGACCACGCTCGAACAGATCCGTCTTCTGTCGAATTTCGAGGCGCCGAACAAAAAGCTGCTGCAGATCGTCCTTTCTGGCCAGCCGGAGCTGAGGGAGAAGCTCCGGCTTCCCCAGCTGCAGCAGCTGAAGCAACGCATCGAGCTTCGTTGTCAGATCGCGCCGCTCACACGCGACCAGGTTCGCGACTACATCCGAACCCGCCTTCGGATCGCCGGAGCGTGCGACCTCGGTATCTTTACGGACGGCGCCCTCGATCGCATCACGCGCTACTCCGGAGGCGTCCCCAGGCTCATCAGCATCCTCTGCGATCACTCCCTCGTGTTCGCGTACGCGGATCAGAAGCGCAGGGTCGCGCGGCGCGACGTGAGTCAGGCCATTGACTATCTCGAGGAGACGACGTCCTCCGATCGCGGCGGCTGGCTGTTTCACGGCGCCGCGATGCCGCGCCGTCTTCAGTGGCTGCTCGCGACGTTTGGGCTCGCCGTTGCCGCCACGGTCGTCACGTTCGCGGTGCGCTTCGACGCGATGCTGCGTGGCCTCGTCCGATCGGTGCGGGGGTTCCTGATTCCTTGAGCAAGTTCTTCGAGGCGCTGGAACAGGCCGAGCACGAGCGGGCCCTCCGCCGTCAGTCACTGCCGTCGGAGCCGATGTCACTCTCGCGTCCCGACGCGAGGACGTCCATGCATCCGACAGAGGAGGCGCGGCTGTTGCGGCCCGACGCGCCAGCCGCGCCGTCAGCCCCGCACGTCGCACAGGATGCCGTCGCATCCTCGGAGCCGGCGGCGGTCTCGTCGGAGTTCGAGACGCTCGATGAGCACCTTGTAAGCCTGCTGGCGCCGAGCTCCTTCGAAGCGGAACAATATCGGGCTCTCCGTCATCTGATCGAGCAGCTGCATAAGTCGAGAGAGCTCTCGGTCGTCGCGGTCTCGAGTCCCGGTGCGGCCGACGGCAAGACGACGACGGCGATCAACCTGGCGGGAGCCCTGGCACAGGCGGCCGACGCGCGCGTCCTTCTCGTCGACGCCGACTTGCGTGCCGGTACTCTCGCGGCGCGGCTCGGGCTCGATGACTCGGCCGGGCGAGGCCTCGTCGACGTGATCCTCGACCCGACGCTGTCGCTGCCGACGATCGTGCACGTGCGTCCACATCTGAATCTCTCCGTGCTGACCACGGGTCGCCTTCCGGCGGCGCCCTACGAGGTGCTGAAGTCACCGCGGCTCGGAGAGCTGTTGGCGGAGGCCCGGGGACGTTTCGATTACATCGTTCTCGATACGCCGCCGCTCGTGTCGGTCCCCGACTGCCGGGTCATCGGCAAGTGGGTTGATGGCTTCCTCATCGTTGTGACGGCCCATCGAACCGGTCGCAAGCTACTCGAAGAAGCATTGAAGGTCACGGACCCGAGCAAGATCGTGGGGCTCGTGTTCAACGGTGACGACCGTCACGTCTCGAGGCGCGCGTATACGTACAAGCGCACGGCGCGCCACCGGAACGGAAGGAGACATTTCGCCTCGGACGATTGACGCCGGCTCAGGAGAGCTGGCGTCGGCGACGGGCGAGGCGTGCGGGTCGGATCCCGGCTCGCACGGCACAGGAAGTGTGGAGTTGGTCTTTCGGCCGGAACAGGCGAGAGACCAAAGGGGGCGAAGCCTTGCCAGAAACCGGTTCGACAGTCGTCATTCCCCGCTGGCGTGTCCTGTGGACGCACAGCAACTACGAGCAGCTGGTGCATGAGCAGCTCGCAGCCAAGAACTTCGAGCTCTTTCTGCCGACGGTGGAGATGTGGGTCAGACGCGGTCGAGTCCGGCGCCTCTCCCGTGTTCCCCTCTTCCGCGGCTACCTCTTCCTCCGTCACGGGATCGCCAAAGCTACCTACGTCGAGATCTGCAAGGCGCGCGGCCTCGTGCGGGTGCTCGGCGACCGCTGGGACCAGCTCGATGTCGTACCGGATTCGGAGATCGAGGCGATCAAGAGGCTCGTGGGCTCCGGCCTCCCGATGCTTCCCCATCCTTATCTGCGAGAGGGCCAGCGGGTGCGGATCACGCGTGGCCCGCTGGCCGACGTCGAGGGCATCCTGCTGCGCATCAATCCCAAGAAGGGGCTGCTCGTCGTGTCGGTGAATCTATTGCGGCGCAGCGTCGCCGTCCAGCTCGACTGCACGGCCCTCGAGGCCGCCTGAGGGCTCAACGGCGATGTGTGGAATCGTCGGTTACGTCGGTCACCGCGAGGCGGTTTCCTTCATCCTTCCCGGTCTCCGCCGTCTCGAGTACCGAGGCTACGACTCGGCGGGAATCGCCACCGTTGCCGGTGACGCGCTCGATGTCCGAAAGAAAACCGGAAAGATCGCCGTCCTGGAGGGCTTCATCTCCGCGGATCCGCTTGCCGGCACGGTCGGCATTGGCCACACCCGATGGGCCACGCATGGGCGACCGTCGGACTCCAATGCGCATCCACACGTCGATTGCGACGCACGTGTAGCGGTCGTGCACAACGGCATCATCGAAAACTACCGAGACCTCCGACGCGAGCTCGCCGAAAGCGCGCATCGCTTCCGGTCTCAGACCGACACGGAAGTGATCTCCCACCTCATCGAGCGATACCGGGCTGATGGGCTCACGGCGGCGGTCTTACGCGCCGCCCGAGAGCTGCGGGGAGCGTATGCGATTGCCTGTATCTCCACCGACGCCCCCGACACGCTGGTCGCGCTCCGACGCGGGAGCTCGCCGCTCGTCATCGGATTCGGGCGCGACGAGATGTTCATCGCGTCCGACGTGCCTGCGCTCCTCGGCTACACGCGCGAGATCCTTGTCCTCGAGGAGAACGAGTTGGCCATCCTGAGTCGCGACGGCTTGGCGCTGCGCTCCCTCGACGGCGTCGCGATTCGGCGCGAGTCGTGCACCGTGCGGTGGGACGCCGACGCCGCGGAGAAGTCCGGCTACCCGCATTTCATGCTGAAAGAGATCTTTGAGCAACCCGAGGCCGTCCGGAATACGATGCGCGACCGCCTGGACGTCAACGAGCCAGATGTGCAGATTCCCGAGCTGGGCTTGAAGGATCGAGAACTGGCGGGCCTCAGCAGGCTCTGCTTCGTGGCGTGCGGCACGTCGTGGCACGCGGCGCTCGTCGGCAAGTACCTGGTGGAGGCGTTCGCACGGCTGCCCGTCGACGTCGATATCGCGTCGGAGTTCCGCTATCGTCGCCCGATCGTCGACGGCCGCGTGCTGACGGTGCCGATCTCGCAGTCGGGCGAGACGGCCGACACGCTCGCGGCCCTCCGAGAGGCCCGCGACCAGGGTTCGCGTACCGTGGCTATCTGCAACGTCGTGGAGAGCTCCCTCGCGCGCGAAGCGGACGGTGTCGTCTACACCCGTGCCGGCATCGAGATCGGAGTCGCCTCGACGAAGGCGTTCACCGCCCAACTGACCGCGGTCACCCTCATGGCCCTCAAACTCGGTCTGGCGAGGAGGATGATCGACCCGGCCCTCGCGCGCCAGACGGTCAAAGGGCTCTGTGAGCTGCCCGATCTGCTGACCATCGTGCTCGAGCAGACGGAACCGATCCGGCGGCTAGCCGAGCGATTCGCCGATCGCGACGATTTCCTCTATCTCGGCCGCGGGCTGAATTTCCCCCTCGCCCTCGAGGGCGCGCTCAAGCTCAAGGAGATCTCGTACATCCATGCCGAGGGATATGCGGCGGGGGAGATGAAGCACGGTCCGATCGCCCTCGTCGACTCGCGAATGCCCGTTGTCGCCATCGCGCCACGCGGCGAGACGTACGAAAAGATGGCGAGCAATATCGAGGAAGTGAAGGCGCGAGATGGCGTCGTCATTGCGATCGCGACGGCGGGCGACGACGCAATCGGGGCGAAGGCCGACCTCGTGATTCCCGTCCCGCCGACGCTCGAGTGGCTTCAGCCCATTATCACGGCGGTGCCGCTGCAGCTCCTCGCGTACCACGTCGGCGTGGTACGCGGGTGCGATGTCGATCAGCCGCGGAACCTTGCCAAAAGCGTGACCGTCGAATAACACGGCGCGCCGCGACGCGGCACGCACTGACTGATGACACTCACTCTCGCCATCGTGGAAAATACGTCGCTCTTCGCTGCGGTCGCGGCCGTGCTCTTCGCCTTCACGTCGTCACCACTCGGTGACTGGAGCGACCTCCCCATCGCGCTCGTGCAGGCGTTGACGATCGCCGCATGCTGCGCGGTGTCTTTCTATTACAACGACCTGTACGACTTTCGAATCGTCCGAAGCCTCGGCGTATTCGCGGCGCGACTGCTGCAGAGCCTGGGCCTCGCATTCATCTTGCTGGCCGCCCTCTATGGTCTCGCCCCGGCGATCAACATCGCGAATGACGCCTTCGCCCTCTGCCTCCTCGTCAGCGTCCCGCTACTCCTGACGCTGCGAGGCATCAGCTACGGGCTGATGGGGCGGACGCCCTTCGTCGAGCGCGTCCTCATCCTCGGAACGAGTCCGCTTGCGCACAAGATCGTTCGCGAGATCGACAACCGGCCGGATCTGAGACACCTCATTGTCGGCATCGCTGGCGACTCCATCGACGGTAATGTTGCATCGCTCCCATACCCCCTGCTCGGACCGCTCGAGCATCTCGACAAGATCGTGCGCGAGCTCAAGCCCGACCGTCTGATCGTGGCGCTGGCCGAACGACGCGCGCGGTTGCCAGTCCGCCAGCTCTTGGACGCACGGCTGAACGGGACATTCGTCGAGGAGGGCGTGGACGCCTATGAGCGGTTTACCGGTAAGCTCGCCATCGAGTCCCTCACGCCGAGCAATCTCATCTTCTCCGGAGATTTCGGAAAATCTCGCTGGAAGTTGGCCGCCGGACGACTGCTGAACTTCGGGCTCGCCGTGACGGGCGTGATTCTCGCCGCCCCCGTCATGGGCGTGCTCGCGATTCTGATCAAGCTCGACTCGGCCGGCCCCGTCTTCTTCATCCAGGAACGCATGGGAATGCACGGAAAGAGGTTCCGCCTGATCAAGTTCCGCACGATGAGGGCGGCCGACGTCCACCCATCGGAGTGGGCATGCGACAACACCGCACGGATCACGCGTGTTGGCAAATGGCTTCGGAAGTTCCGCCTGGACGAGCTCCCACAGCTATTCAACGTCATCCAGGGCGACATGAACTTCGTCGGCCCGCGGCCACACCCCGTGTCGAACTTCGAGTTGTTCGTCGAGAATATTCCCTTCTACTCCCTGCGCGCCGTCGTTCGTCCGGGTATTACGGGCTGGGCGCAGGTGCGATACGGTTACGCGAACAATCTCGACGAAGAAATCGAAAAGATGCGCTACGACCTCTACTACATCAAGCACCTCTCGGCGTGGTTCGACCTCCGCATCCTGTTCGACACCGTGAAGACGGTCATGTTCGGTCGCGGGACGCCTGCGGTGAACGGCGATGGCGCCGGCCACCGCGCCGCGGTGAACGGACGATGACACCCGCGTGCCGGCCGCTGCGCGTCGTGGCGCTCGGTGGGGGCACCGGCCTGCCGACGACGCTGCGGGGTCTGAAGAGCGCCATGTTCCCCCCGGAGCACCCCTGGCTCGCCACGCGGGATCGGGAGCGGCTGGCGGCCATCGTGACGGTCGCCGATGACGGCGGCAGCTCCGGTCGTCTGCGCCGCGCCTATCGTGTGCTTCCGCCCGGCGATATTCGAAACTGTCTGCTGGCGCTGGCCGCAGGGGACCCCGCAATGTCTGCGTTGTTCGACTTTCGCTTCAACGGTGAAGCGGAGTTGAACGGCCATAGCCTCGGCAACCTCATTCTCACCGCCCTCAGTCAGCTGGAGCGAGACTTCTCATATGCAGTCGAGCGGGGCAGCGAGATTCTCGCGATTCGCGGACGCGTATTTCCCTCGACGGTCGCGGACGTGACCCTGAGCGCGGAGTTCGACGACGGCACCCAGGTCGACGGCGAATCGATGATCGCCTCCCTGCGAGGCTCAATCCGGCGGGTGGCGCTCAAGCCGGCGGATGTCCGAGCCGTGCCGGCGGCGCTGGAGGCCATCGCGAAGGCCGACCTCGTGGTCATCGGGCCGGGAAGCCTCTACACCAGCGTCATTCCCGTCCTCCTTGTTGAGGACATCGCCGACGCCCTCGCACATTCGTCCGCGCGCATCGTCCTCGTCATGAACCTCATGACCGAACCGGGGGAAACCGATCACCATACGGCCGCGGAACATTTGCGTGCACTCCGGCACCATGCGCCGCGCGTCCCGGTCCACATCGTCCTGCTCAACTCGACTCCGCTCCCAGATGCGCTCGGCGCCGTGTACGCCGCCGCGGGAGCCAGCCCGGTATCTGCCGACACCGCGGAGTTCCGTGCTATGGGCTACGAACTGGTCACGCGCGATCTCCTCGGTGCAGGTCCGAAGATTCGCCATGATGCCGACAAGCTTGGTCGGGCACTCGTCGAACTCGCCGCGGGGGCTACACCATGAGTCACGTGCGGCTTCTGAGCGGAATTCGTGATCGGACCGCTCGCCTGGGGATCATCGGTCAGGGCTATGTCGGTCTGCCGCTGGCTGTCGAGTTCGGTCGCGCGGGCTTTTCGGTCGTCGGCATCGACACGGATCTTGACCGGGTGGGTGCCCTCCAGGCCGGCCGCTCGTGCACGCCCGATCTGTCGAGCGAGGAGCTCACGGCGTTGATGCGCGCCGGGCGCTATGAAGCGACATCCGACTATCGCGTCCTCGACACCGCGGACGTCGTGATCATTTGTGTGCCGACGCCATTGCGCAAGTCCAAGGACCCCGATATCTCGTTCATCGTCACAGCGGCCTCGGAGGTCGCCGTGCGATTCCATCCGGGCCAGCTTATCGTCCTCGAGAGCACCACGTATCCCGAGACGACAGAGGAGCTGTTGCTTCCAGTCTTTCAGGCGAGGGGCGCGCGTCTGGGCGAGGATTTCTTTCTGGCGTTCTCGCCGGAACGCATCGATCCCGGGAATCCGACGTTCAAGGTCGGCGACATCCCGAAGGTCGTCGGCGGCGTCACGCCGCAATGCACGCGCCTGGCTGCGGCGCTGTATGGCCAGATCGTCCCGCGCGTGCACGAGGTCTCGAGCCCGAAGGTCGCCGAACTCGCCAAGCTATACGAAAACGTGTTCCGCAACGTCAACATCGCGCTGGCGAACGAATTCGCGCTCATGTGCCGCCGCCTGGGCGTCAGCACGAAAGAGGTCATCGACGCCGCCGCCACCAAACCGTTCGGCTTCATGCCCTTCTATCCCGGGCCAGGCATCGGTGGTCACTGCATTCCCGTCGATCCGCTGTATCTATCCTGGAAGCTACGGCTGGACGGCTACGAGTCACGGTTCATTGCCCTGGCCGACGAGATCAACCGCGGCATGCCGGCCTATGTCGTCGACGTCGTCGCCGAGGCCTTGAATCAGCGGCGTCGCTGTCTGAACGGAGCTCAGATCCTCGCCCTCGGCGTCGCCTACAAGCGCGGCGTCGGTGACATGCGCGAGTCGCCGGCGATCGAGGTCATCAAGCGATTGAGCGACAAGGGGGCGAGCGTCTCCTATGCCGATCCGCGCGTGCCCGCGTTCGCAGCGGACGGCGTGTCATTGAAGGCGGTCGACCTGACGGCCGAGGCAGTCGCGGCCGCCGACTGCGTCCTCATCCTCACGGATCATCCGGAATTCGACTACCGGCGCATCGTCGACAAGGCGGCGCTGGTTGTCGACACCCGAAACGCCACGTGGGGTCTTCCTACGCCGGAGGGCCGGGTCGTCATTCTGTAGCGTTTCACCATCGCTGCTACTGACTCGCCGGACACCAGCCATGAGCCACAAGCCGACTCCTAACCTCGCCAACGCCTTGAGCGTGGACGTCGAAGAGTATTACCACGCCATCATCTTCGCCGAGGCGGTCGGCACCCGGCAGCACCTCGAAAGCAGGGTGGAAGCAAGCGTCGAGCGCGTACTGGCGCTTCTGGCGGCTCATGACGTCCGCGCCACGTTTTTCACCCTCGGCGAAGTCGCTGCCGAGCATCCAGCGGTCGTCAGGAAGATTGCCGCGGAGGGGCACGAGATCGCGTGCCACGGTCATCGTCATGAGCTCGTCTGTCGACAAACGCCGAAAGAATTCCGCGCCGATGTCCACACCGCGAAAGCGATCCTCGAGGACATCGTGGGCGAGCCGGTGCTGGGTTACCGGGCGCCGAACTTCTCGATAGGGCGCGCCGAAACATGGGCGTACGACATTCTCCTCGACGAGGGGTTCCGATACGACTCCAGCATCTATCCGATTCGCCACGATCGCTATGGCGCGCCTACCGCTCCGCGGTTTCCGTTCGATTTGCGACACGACGGGGCAGCGACCCTGACCGAGATTCCGATCGGTACCGTGCGGCTCTTCGGCGTGAACCTCCCAGTCGGAGGCGGCGGATATTTCCGCCTCTTGCCGCTGGCCGCCAGCCGATGGGGAATCGAGCGCGTCAACCGGCAAGAGGGCCGACCCATTGTGTTCTATTTTCACCCGTGGGAACTGGATCCTGGACAGCCGCGTCCTCCGATGCACTGGCGACATCGACTTCGCCACTACGTCGGGATCAATGCCGAAGAGGCGAAGTTGTCGGGGCTCATTGGTCGCATCCCCTTCACCACCATCAGGCGCATCCTCGACGAAGCCCACGGGGGATGTCGCACCGCTCCGCGCCCGTTGGAGGAGTAATCACGAGAATGCCGCGTTGTCGATTCTGCCGTGCCGACCTTCACAACATCGTCGTTGACCTCGGGATGTCCCCGTTGTCGGAGAGCTACGTCGCCACGGAGCAGTCGAACGCGATGGAGCCGTTTTACCCCCTTCACGTCTACGTGTGCACTCATTGTTGGCTCGTTCAGCTCGAAGAATACGTCCGCGCCGAGC
>Ga0207684_10003169_pt1 | contig 16179 bp, 11 predicted proteins | sample KBSK5501metaG_FD_184342 | JGI IMG/M metagenome (GOLD analysis project Ga0207684, IMG submission 184342) | Corn, switchgrass and miscanthus rhizosphere microbial communities from Kellogg Biological Station, Michigan, USA - KBS K5-50-1 metaG... | ecosystem: Host-associated > Plants > Roots >...
AGGCGCCCCATGAGCAGCATCGACTACACCAGCAAGATCCCGAACAACGTCAACCTCGGCGAGGACCGCACGCTGCAGCGCGCGCTCGAGCACTGGCTGCCGAACTACCTCGACTGGTGGGGCGACATGGGCCCGACGGGCTCGCAGAACTTCGACGTCTACCTGCGCACCGCGACCAGCACCACGCCCGACGGCTGGGCCCACTTCGGCCACGTGAAGATGCCCGACTACCGCTGGGGCATCTTCCTCGCAGCGCCCGAGGCGGACCGCAAGATCAACTTCGGCGAGCACAAGGGCGAGGCCGCGTGGCAGGAGGTGCCCGGCGAGCACCGCGCGAACCTGCGGCGCATCATCGTCACGCAGGGCGACACCGAGCCGGCGTCGGTCGAGCAGCAGCGCCACCTCGGCAAGACCGCGCCCAGCCAGTACGACCTGCGCAACCTGTTCCAGGTCAACGTCGAGGAAGGCCGGCACCTGTGGGCGATGGTCTACCTGCTGCACAAGCACTTCGGCCGCGACGGCCGCGAAGAGGCCGAGGCGCTGCTCGAGCGCCGCTCGGGCGATGCCGACAACCCGCGCATCCTCGGGGCCTTCAACGAAGAAACGCCGGACTGGCTCGCGTTCTTCATGTTCACCTACTTCACCGACCGAGACGGCAAGTTCCAGCTCAACGCGCTGGCCGAATCCGGCTTCGACCCGCTCGCGCGCACGACCAAATTCATGCTGACCGAAGAGGCGCACCACATGTTCGTCGGCGAGAGCGGCGTCTCGCGCGTGATCCAGCGCACCTGCGAGGTGATGAAGGCCACCGGCCTCGAAGACCCCGCCGAGCTGCGCAAGCACGGCGTCATCGACCTGCCGACGCTGCAGCGCTACCTCAACTTCCATTACAGCGTGACGATCGACCTGTTCGGCGCCGACCAGTCGAGCAACGCGGCGATCTTCTACAGCTCGGGCCTGAAGGGCCGCTACGAGGAGACCAAGCGCGACGACGACCACCTGCTCAAAGGCGGCAGCTACCGCATCCTCGACGTGAAGGACGGTACGCTCGTCGAGCGCGAAGTGCCGATGCTCAACGCGCTGAACGAGGTGCTGCGCGACGACTTCATCAAGGACTCGGCCGGCGGCGTCGCGCGCTGGAACAAGGTGATCGAGAAGGCCGGGCTCGCGTTTCGGCTGACCTTGCCGCACAAGGCGTTCAACCGGCACATCGGCACGTTCGCGGGCCTGCGCGTCAGCCCCGACGGTCGCGTGCTGAGCGAAGCCGAGTGGGCGGCGAACGTCGACCAGTGGCTCGCGACCGAAGCCGACCGCGCGTATGTCGCCTCGTTGATGGGCCGCGTCGTCGACACCGGCCGGTACGCGAACTGGATCGCGCCGCCGGCGATCGGCATCAACAAGCAGCCGGTGGACTTCGAGTACGTGCGCTTCAACTGAAGAAGAACGAGCGCATCATGAGTCCTATGTCAGGGTGCACATGAGCAGCGAAGCGGTCGTCATCATCGTCAAGCAGCACTTGATCGACCCCGAGGTCTGCATCCGCTGCAACACCTGCGAGGAGACCTGCCCGGTCGACGCGATCACGCACGACGGGCGCAACTACGTCGTCGACGCGGCGAAGTGCAACGCCTGTTATGCGTGCATCTCGCCGTGCCCGACCGGCAGCATCGACCACTGGCTGCCGGTGGCGAAGACGCGGCCGTTCACGCTCGAGGAGCAGTTCGGCTGGGACGAGCTGCCCAGCGAAGACGAAGCGCGCCGTCGCAGCGCCGCCGCGGCGAACGAACCCGGCGGCGCCGGGCGTGACGACGCGACCGGCGCTTCGGCGGCTGGCGCAACCGCCGCGCTCGCGGTCGCGACCGATGCCACCGTGGGCGATGACGACGATGCCGAACCGCCGCAGCACAACGCTGCGGTCTCGCCGAGCTCGACCCGTCCACCGTGGTCGGCCGCGCACCCGTACCTGCACCTGCACACGCTGAAGAAGCCGGTCGTCGCGACGGTCGCCGGCAATTTCCGGCTGACCGCGCCCGAGGCCGAAAGCGACGTGCGCCACATCGTGCTCGACCTCGGCACGCATTTCCTGCCGCTGCTCGAGGGCCAGTCGGTCGGCGTGATCCCGCCCGGCGTCGATGCGAACGGCAAGCCGCACTACCTGCGCATGTACTCGGTCGCGAGCCCGCGCAGCGGCGAGCGCGAGGGCTACAACAACCTGTCGCTGACCGTCAAGCGCGTGGTGGCCGACTACGACGGCAAGCCGGTGCGCGGCGTCGCGTCGAACTACCTGTGCGACCTGCAGCGCGGCGACACGGTCCAGCTCACTGGCCCGTTCGGCGACCGCTTCCTGATGCCGAACCACGCCGGCTCGAACATCCTGATGGTCTGCACCGGCACCGGCTCGGCGCCGATGCGCGCGATGACCGAATACCGGCGCCGCTTCATGGTCGCGGGCAAGCCGGTCGGCGGCAAGCTGATGCTGTTCTTCGGTGCGCGCAACGCGCAGGAGCTGCCGTACTTCGGCCCGCTGACCAAGCTGCCGCCCGAACTGATGGACACGACCTTCGCGTTCTCGCGCACCCCCGGCCAGCCGCGCGCCTACGTGCAGGACCGCATGCGCGAGCGCTCGCGCGACCTCGTCGAGCTGCTGCGCGGCGACACCTGCGTCTACATCTGCGGCCTCAAGGGCATGGAAACCGGCGTGCTGGACGCACTGCGCGACGCCTGCATCACCGCCGGCGTCGACTGGCCCGCGCTGCACCGGCGGCTGATCGACGAAGGACGGTTTCACGTCGAGACGTATTGAGCTGAGCCGGCGAGCGAGGTGCTCGCAGCCGCCCCGGCTGCAGGCGGACGCCGTCCGACCGTTAGAACCAATTTGGTCCGAAGATTGAACTTGTGCGGCTGAAGTCGGCCTCCTAACATTCCGCGGCGCGCCGATACGAGCGCGACCCGCCTCGGCTCGTCGTGGCGGCGAACGGACGGAGACGATCTGCCGCGATGAACCGCGCACCGCTGTCGGCAAGAGAGCTGAGCGTGCTCGAAGGCGTGTTCTGGTCGCACGGGCCGTCGCGCGACACGCTGTCGTCGCGGCTGAACTTTTCGAAGACGCGCGCGAATGCGGTCGTCGCCGGGCTGATCGAGCAGGGCTGGCTGGCCGAGGTCGGGTTGCGCGAGTCGTCCGGCGGGCGCCGCGCCGAGACCTTGCAGCTGCACCGGGGTCTGGGCGCGCTGCTGTGCGCGGACCTCGGCGCGACCAGCCTCGAGGTCGCCGTGCTGACGCCGGACCTGCAGGTGCTCGCGCGCCGCGGCGAGGCCGTCGACGTGCGCGACGGCCCGGGCCGCGTGCTGTCGCGCATGCGCACGCTGATGCGCGAGGTGATCGCCAGCGCCGGCGTGAAGCCGCGCCAGGTGATGGCGATCGGCGTCGGCGTGCCCGGGCCGGTCGACTTCGCGAGCGGCCAGCTGGTCGAGCCGCCGCTGATGCCGCAATGGGGCGGCTACTCGATCCGCGACGACCTGCATGCCGACTACGACGCGCCGGTCTGGGTCGACAACGACGTGAACCTGATGGCGCTGGGCGAGCTGTGGCGGCTCAAACGCGAGCTGGCGAACTTCCTCGTGATCAAGGTCGGCACCGGCATCGGCTGCGGCGTCGTCTGCCACGGCGAGGTGTACCGCGGCGCGAACGGCTCGGCCGGCGATGTGGGCCACATCTGCGTCGACCCTGACGGCCCGCGCTGCCACTGCGGCAACCTCGGCTGCGTCGAGACGATGGCCGCGGGCCCGGCGATCGCGCGCGAGGCGACCGAGGCGGCGCAGACGGGGCGCAGCGCGATGCTGGCCGAGCAGCTGGCCGAATGCGGCGAGTTGACGCCGGAGGATGTAGGCCGCGCGAGCCGCGCCGGCGACGCCGCGGCGAACGCGATCGTGCAGGGCTCGGGCACGCTCATCGGGCAGATGCTCGCGTCGGTCGTCAATTTTTTCAACCCGTCGCACGTGTTCGTCGGCGGCGGCGTCACGCGGATCGGGCCGCTGTTTCTCGCGGCGCTGCGGCAGAGCGTGTATCACCGCTCGCTCGCGTTGTCGACGCGGCATCTGGAGATCCAGTACACGCCGCTGGGCGATCGCGGCGGGCTGATCGGGGCGGGCGTGCTCGCGTTGCAGGAAACGCTGCGCTCGCGCGGGAGGGTCTGCCCATGACCGCCGTCGCGTTCGACAACGTGCTCAAGTCCTTCGGCCCGGTGCAGGTGCTGCACGGCGTCAGCTTCGAGCTCGCGCAAGGCCGCGTCGTCGGCCTGCTCGGCGAGAACGGCGCGGGCAAGAGCACGCTGATGAAGATCCTCGCCGGCTACGAGAACCTTTCCGGTGGCGAGGTCCGCGTCGACGGCGCGGGCGTGCGCTTCGACGGCCCGCGGGCCGCCGAGGCGCGCGGCATCGTGATGATTCACCAGGAGTTCGCGCTCGCCGACGACCTGACGATCGCGCAGAACATCTTCCTCGGCCACGAGAAGACCCGCGGGCTGTTCCTCGACGACGCGGCGATGCGCGCCGAGACCGTGCGTGTGCTGAAGCAGGTCGGCCTGAACAACCGGCATCCGGACACGCCGGTGCGCCAGTTGATCGTCGCCGAGAAGCAGCTGGTCGAGATCGCCAAGGCGCTGCAGCGCCGCGCGCGGTTGCTGATCATGGACGAGCCGACCGCGACCCTGACATCCGGCGAGACCGAGCGCCTGTTCGCGCTGATCGCGCAGCTGAAGGCCGACGGCGTCACGCTGGTCTACATCTCGCACAAGCTCGACGAGGTCGAGCGCGTGACCGACGAGATCGTCGTGATGCGCGACGGCCGCTTCGTCACCCGCACCGAGACGAAGAACGTCACGCGCCAGCAGATGGCGAACCTGATGGTCGGCCGCGACCTGAGCGACCTCTACCCGCCCAAGTCGCCGCGGCCGAACGCGCCGCCGCTGCTGAAGGTGCAGGGCCTGAGCGTGCCGGGGTGGGCACGCGATGTCAGCTTCGAGGTCGCGCCCGGCGAGATCCTCGGCTTCGCGGGGCTGGTCGGCGCGGGCCGCACCGAGCTGTTCGAGGGGCTGCTCGGGCTGCGGCCGGCGAACGTCGAGCGCGTCGAGCTGGCGGGCCGGATGCTGCGCATCCGCAGCCCGCGCGAAGCGGCCGATCAGGGGCTGACCTATCTCAGCGAAGACCGCAAGGGCAAGGGCCTGCACGTGAACTTCGGGCTGCGCGAGAACCTCACGCTGATGGCGCTGGCCCGCTACGCCGCGCCGTGGCTGAAGCCTGAGGCCGAGTGCGCGGCGCTGAAGCGTGCGGTCGCCGACTTCGGCATCCGCACCGGGTCGCTGGAGATCCCGGCGTCGTCGCTGTCGGGCGGCAATCAGCAGAAGCTCGCGCTCGCGAAGGTGCTGCACCCGCAGCCGCAGGTGGTCGTGCTCGACGAGCCGACCCGCGGCGTCGACGTCGGCGCCAAGCGCGACATCTATTTCCTGATTCAGCGGCTCGCGCAGCAGGGGCGCGCCGTGATCGTCGTCTCGAGCGAACTGATGGAGTTGATCGGCGTGTGCCACCGCATCGTCGTGATGCGTGCCGGCGTGGTCGAAGCGACGCTGTCCGCCGAGCAACTCACCGAAGAGGTCCTGATCGCCCATGCCACCGGAACACACTGAGACCGCAGTCGCGGCGGCGCAGGCCGAAGCGCGTGCCGCGCGCCCATTCGGCGCGCGCCTGCACGGCATGGGGCCGGTCGTCGGCCTGCTGCTGCTGTGCATCGCCGGCACGCTGCTGAACCGCGACTTCGCGACGCTGGACAACGCGATGAACGTGCTGACCCGCACCGCGTTCATCGGGATCATCGCGGTCGGCATGTGCTTCGTGATCATCAGCGGCGGCATCGACCTGTCGGTCGGCTCGATGGCGGCGCTGATCGCCGGCAGCGTGATCCTGATGATGAATGCGCTCGGCGAGAAAGTGCCGCCGGTCGCGGTCGTCGTGCTCGGCGCCGGCTTCGCGGTGCTGCTGGGCGCGGTGTTCGGGCTCGCGCACGGCCTGCTGATCACGCACGGGCGCATCGAGCCGTTCATCGTCACGCTGGGCACGCTGGGCATCTTCCGCGCCGTTCTGACCTATCTGTCCAACGGCGGCGCGATCACGCTGGACAACACGCTGGGCGACGCCTATGCGCCGGTCTACTACGGCGCGCTGCTGGGCGTGCCGGTGCCGGTCTGGGTGTTCCTGATCGTCGCGCTGATCGGTGCGCTGATCCTGAACCGCACCGCGTTCGGGCGCTACGTGCAGGCGATCGGCTCGAACGAGCAGGTTGCACGTTATGCCGCCGTCGATGTCGACCGCATCAAGCTGCTGACCTACGTATTGCTCGGCGTGTGCGTCGGTGTCGCGACGCTGCTGTACGTGCCGCGCCTGGGCTCGGCATCGCCGACGACCGGGCTGCTGTGGGAGCTGGAGGCGATCGCCGCGGTGATCGTCGGCGGCACCGCGCTGAAGGGCGGCGCCGGCAGCATCACCGGCACGGTGGTCGGCGCGGTGCTGCTCTCGGTCATCAGCAACATCCTGAATCTCACCAGCATCATCAGCGTGTACCTGAACGCGGCGGTGCAGGGTGTCGTGATCATCGTCGTCGCGTTCATGCAGCGGCGGCGACGCTAGGGCCTATTAACGCTATGGGAGGGCTCGCGTGACTCAGCAAAGCGGCGCCTGCAAGGCGCAAAGCGCAGCCGTAGCAGCGGCTACGGCGAGCATTTGCAACGCGGCAGGCGCCGCTTTGCTGAGATCACCCGAAGGGCCGCAGCCTGGCAGGGCGCAGGGCCGCGTTGCACGCTCGTTGCGTGCCGCGGGCACGCGGCCTCGCGTGCGCCTTGCCCTGCGCCTTGCCAGGCTGCGGCGCGTGCCCTCCCATAGCGTTAACAGGCCCTAGACCTCTCGGATGCCCAGGCTGCGAACCAGCGCCAGCACCTCGTTGCGCAGCGGCGGGTTGGCCAGGCAGTGCTGCTCGAGCACGGTGAACGGCGGGTCTGCCATTCGCTGCCCGAACAGCATCAGGCACCGGCCGGAATCATTGCGCCGGGAACCGTAGCCGACGGCCTGGGCGCCGGGGCGCTGCAGGTAGGCCGCCTGCGACCAGGCCCTGGTCTCGGGATAGCAGTCGGTCAGGCTGTCGATCAGCTGCGCTCGCGTGAGCTTCAGCCGCGGCAGGTCCAGGGTATGGAAGCTCACGAAGGCCAGCGAAGGCGGGAGCTGGAGCTTCACCAGATGAAAGTGGCGCAGCGAGGCGACCTCGAACACGCCTGGCGGCGACAGCGAAACGTTGTGAAGCACCGACTCCATGTAGACGGCATCGCGCGTGCTCGCGGCGTAGTAGGTGTGCACCGGCGTGCCGTCGTCCTGGGCCAGGGGCGCGAAGCGGGTGTCGCCCCAACCCTCGGCGAACGAGGTCGCCGTGGCCGGGTAGGCGGCCGTGCTGTAGACGTGATACCAGGCTTCGACTTCCTCGGTCGTCACCGATCTGACGGTGAAGTCCTCGGCCGGGCCGGGCACCGGCAGGCCGCAACTCATGCGGCGTAGCTGCTCAGCCTCTTCGCTGCGGCGCGCACGATGTCAGTCCCTCGATCGAGAGCGTCCTTCGGGGCGACGTTCATGGCGGTGCGCTCGTCGCGTTTGACCAGCCACGGGTTCGGAAAGTGGAACCAGGCCGCCAGCGTCCAGGCGTCGGCCACTTCGCCGAAGGCAGCGAGGATGTCCTTGATGACCGGCAGCGGCTGGTACAGCGCATCGAACTGGTAGCGCGCGAAGTATTCCCTGCCGCGGTAGTTGACGCTGAAGACACGGCCGCGCCGTTTCCAGTCGCTCGCGGGATGTGCCTTGTTCGCCGGCGGCGTGGCCTGCAGCGCGTTCAGTTGCTCGGCCGTGAGCCACTCGCATTCGGCAAAGACCTCCTGAATCGTGCGCATCCGGTGAACGCGCTCCTCGACCAGCTCGAGGGACGGCTCGACGAAACCGGCGGCGAGCTCGGCCAAGCGATCCGCCCGTTCGAGCACGCCGGCGTCGGCCATCACGATGAACGCCTTCTCGATGGCCGTGACCATCGACGGAAGGGTCGCGGGGTCGACGTCCTGCGGCAGGCGGACCGGAAGAACGATGCCGTCCTTGCCGCGCAGGGCATCGGCGTCGACTTGGGTCACGAGGGCCATGTTCATGCGGAATTCCTGGCAATGCCAACTTGGTCGGTACGCTCCATTATGTTGGCATTGTTGGCGGATCTGCAAGGTCCGGACGTCACGACGTCCCGTCTTCGACGCTGCAACGCTCGACCAGCGTGGTGATGGCCATGGACTGGCAGCCTTCAGCCAGGGCGAACAGCCGGTCCGCGAAGGGCACGTATCTCGGATCGAGTTCCTTCACGTGCTGGGCCCGTTCGCGGATCGCCCGCATGTTTCCCACGCGCGCGAGTTGCCGCAGCACGTCCATCTCGTCGGGAGGCGGTGGAACGAGGCTGTCTGCCGCAGCGTCGTCGCCGCGAGGCTGGCCCGGTGCGCTCTCGTCATGCACCCAAGTCAGGTCCATCAGCTCGCCCATGATGCGCAGCAACGCCTCGTGCGAGATCGGCTTGGAGATGAATGCATGGGTGCCCGCCGCATTGCTGCGCTGTTCGACATCGCCCGCCGCGCCCGCGGAGGTGGCGATGACCGGAATGTGCGCGAGCTCGGGATCGAGCCGCATGCGGCGTGTCGATTCCAGGCCGTCCATCACGGGCATCGTGATGTCCATGATCACGATGTCGGGTCGCTCGCGGGCCGCCACCGACAACGCCTGCCGGCCGTCCGCGGCATCGACCACGTCGAACCCCAGGGCGGTCAGCAGGTCGTCCAGCACCGCACGATTGGGTTCGACGTCGTCGACCACCAGCACCTTGCGTCGGCGGCCGGCGTAGCCCGTGGGTCCGTCGCGCCGCGGCGGCGACGTTCCGGCCGGCGCATGCGCCGCCGGCAGGTCCAGCTCGAACGCGAACGTGCTGCCGTGGCCGGGGCTGCTTCGCACGCGGATGTCGGACCCCATCACCCTGATGAGCTCGCGGCTGATCGCCAGGCCCAGCCCCGCGCCGTTGACCCGGCGCTCGACAGCCGCCACCTGCTCGAATGGCTGGAACAGGCGGGCCTGCTGGGTCTCGTCCATGCCGATGCCGCTGTCGTGCACCTCGAAGCGAAGGCGCGCGATGGCGCGACCCTCGGCAACGCTCGGGCGTGGAGCTGCGCTCGTCGGCACGCTCTGGACACGCAGGCCGACGTGTCCGGCATCGGTGAACTTCACGGCATTGGACAGCAGGTTCAGCAGCACCTGCCGCAGCCGCTTCTCGTCGACCCAGACGGTGGTCGGCATGTCGGGGTCGGGTCGGTAGTCGAACGCCAGGCCCTTCTCCTCGGCCTTCACGCGCACGATGTCGGTCACGACCTGCAGGAAGGCCGGCAGGTTCGTCCGGTCGGGTGACAGCTCGAGCTTGCCGGCATCGACGCGCGCCAGGTCGAGGATGTCGTCGATGAGCGTGAGCAGGTGCCGGCCGCTTTCCTCGATGACGCGCAGCCGCCGGCTCTGGCGCTCCCCCAGGGCCTCGTCGCGCAGCAGCAGCTCGGCGAAGCCGAGGATGCCGTTGAGCGGCGTGCGCAGCTCGTGGCTCATCTGCGCGAGGAACTGGCTGCGCTGCCGCGCCAGCCGCTCGGCCTCGGCCAGGGCCGCTTCGCGCGCCGATTCGCTGGCCTTGCGATCGCTGATGTCGCGGGCCACGCCCACCGTGCCGAGCACGCTGCCGTCCTCGTCGATGACAGGCGCCTTGTAGGTCTCCAGCCATACCGTGGCCCCGCTGGCGGCCCACGGCTCTTCCTGGGACCTGCGTTCATGCGAGGCCATGACGCGAAGGTCGTCCTCGCGATAGGCCCGGGCGAGCTCGGGCGGCCAGAGCTCGTGGTCGCGCTTGCCGACCATCCCGTCGATCGTGAGGCCGCAGGCGTCCGCTGTCGCCCGGTTGACGGCCAGGTAGCGGCTGTCCGTGTCCTTGAACCAGGCCCACATCGGCAGCATGTCGATCAGCGTGCGCAGGTAGCGCGCCTGCTGGCGCAGCTCGGACGTGCGCTCGAGCACCGCCTGTTCCAGCCGGTCGCGGTGCTCGCGCAGGTCCTCGAGGGCCTGCTTGCGCGACGTGATGTCGGTCACCAGGCCTTCGAGCTCCGTGGCCTCCGGCGCAGCCACGTCGGCTTGAGAGCCCGACGCATCGCCCTCGCGCTTTCGCAACCGGGCGGTGATCTGGACCCAGATCGGGCGGCCGTCGGAGCGCACCAGCTCGAGCTCCACGCCGCCGATCTTCCCGTCGTCGTCGAGCGCCGCGAACAGCATCTCGCGCTGATCGCGGGTGAACGGCCCGGTCCTGCATGGCGCAGGTGAGGCGCAGTCGATGCTGCTGGCCTGCATCAGCTCGGCCGGCGACGCGTAGCCCAGCAGCCGTGCCAACGCCGGATTGCAGTGCCGGATGCGGCCCTCGCGGTCCATCTGGAAGATCCCCTCGAGCGCGTTCTCGAAGATCTCCCGGTACCTCGCTTCGCTCTCGCGCAGGCGCACAAGCGATTCGCGCAGCCGGCCGCCCATCGCATTGACGTGCAGGGCCAGCCGGCCGAGTTCGTCGCCGGATTGCACCGGGCAGTCGGCGTCGAGATCGCCCTGCGCGATGCGGTCCAGCGTTTCCTGCAGCCGGCGCACCGGCGTGCCGACGATGCGCCGCAGCACCACGTAGGTCGTCAGGTACAGCAAGGCCACCGTGCCCGCGACCAGCGCGACGATGGTTCGCTGCGCGTCGGCGATCGCCTGTTCGACGACGGCACGGGTCAGCACGACCTCGATCTCGCCGATCCGCGTAGTCTCCACGCCCGGCCGTGGCGCGAATTCGATGGGTCGCACGCGCACGGTCGTACCGGGCGAGGCAGCCGCCTGGCGTCGACCGACCTCCGCCACGATCCCTTGCCCGGGCGCCGTGACGCGGAACGACAGCACCTCCGGGTTGGGCGCGAGCGCGGCCAGCTGGTTGCCGATGGCCGCGCGATCGAGGTTCGACAGCGGCTGCGCCAGCGATCGGCTGTACAGCTCGGCGATGCGAGTGGCACGCCCCTCCAGCTCGGTCAGCCGCCGTTCACGCTCGCGCTCGACGAGCACGTAGGTCGAGGCCGATGCCAGAAGCACCACCACGAGGGCGAGCGCGAGCATCAGCTTCGCATGCAGGCCAACGGCGCGGTGGTTCAGCCGCATCGCCTGTCAGGGCGCCGTGGACGCCGCATCAAACGCCAGCACGCGTACTCGCGAACCATAGCGCGACACCTCTTGCTGCGCCCTGGCAGACCCACGCGGGTGCGGGCGCTGAAAGATCAGTATGGCACTTCGCCGCGCCGCCCGTGCGGAAGTGCCGCTCATTGCCGTCGCCGCAGCTCAAGCCGCGGCGCGCAATGGTCGACAACCCCGTGACGAGCCTGGGAAGGCCTCGCAAGAAGGGTGATGGGCATGTTCAGGCTTCTGCGCTATTTCTCCATGACCAGCCTGGTCTCGATCGTCGCGGTGGCGGCGGCGCTCGGCTGGTTCTACCGCGACACCGCGGTGCGTTCGCTCATCGCGATGGGCGAGTCGAACAACAAGGCCCTCACCGGCGTGCTGGCCAATTCGCTGTGGCCGCGGCTGCAGCCCTATCTGGCCGAGGCCGATGCCTTGCCGATCGGGCAGCTGAAGTCGCATCCGGGCCGCGCCGATCTCGCGGCTGCCCTGCGCGACCATGTCAAGGGCTTGTCGGTGGCCAAGGTCAAGGTCTACGACCTGCGCGGCCGCACCGTGTTCTCGAGCGAGGCGAAGCAGATCGGCGACGACAAGAGCGGCAACCCCGGCTTCCAGGGCGCACGCGACGGCAGCGTGACCAGCGAGCTCACGCACCGCAACCAGTTCAGCGCCTTCGATCGGGTGATCGAGGAGCGCGACCTGCTGTCGACCTACCTGCCGGTGCGGCACGTGGCCGATGGCCCCATCGTCGCGGTGTTCGAGGTCTACGACGACGTGACGCCGTTCCTGGCGCGCATCTCTCGGACGCAGCAGCGCATGATCGTCGGCGTCGCCGCCATCCTGTGCGTGCTGTACGGCGTGCTGTTCGTCATCGTGCGCCATGCCGACGGCGTGATCCGCCGTCAGTACCGCGAGCGCGATGCGGCCGAGGCCGCCTTGCGCGAGGCGCATGCCACGCTGGAGCGGCGCGTGCAGGAGCGCACGGCCGAGCTGGCGCACGCCAACGAGGGCCTCGAGGCGGAAATCGCCGAGCGGCGCATCGCCGACCAGCGCGTGACCCACATGGTGCATCACGATGTGCTCACCGGCCTGCCCAACCGCACGCTGCTGACCGATCGCGTCGAGCAGGCCATCGCCCGCGCGCTGCGCTCGGGCAACAAGCTGGCGCTGCTGTTTCTCGATCTCGATCGCTTCAAGAACGTCAACGACTCGCTCGGCCATGCCATCGGCGACCGCTTGCTGCAGGCGGTGTCGCAGCGCCTGTTGACCTGCCTGCGCCAGGAGGACACGGCGGCGCGGCTGGGCGGCGACGAGTTCATCATCAGCCTGGCGGACGTGGCCGACGGCGCCGAGGCCGCACGCGTGGCCGAGCGCATCCTGGCCGAGCTGGCCACGCCGTTCAGCGTGTCCGGTCATCTGCTGCCGGCCGAGGCGAGCATCGGCATCGCGCTGTACCCCGACGACGGCGACGACGCGCAGACGCTGCTGCGCAGCGCCGACACCGCGATGTACCACGCCAAGGAAACGGGCCGCGCGAACTACCAGTTCTTCAGCACGCAGATGACCGAGCGCGTGAGCCGGCGCCTGTCCACCGAGACGCGGCTGCGCCGCGCGCTCGAACAGGGAGAGTTCACGCTGCACTACCAGCCGCTGGTCGAGCTGGCGAGCGGCCGCATCGACGGCGCCGAGGCGCTGGCGCGCTGGCCGCATCCCGATCAGGGCCGCATGGTCTCGCCCGCGGAGTTCATCCCCGTGGCGGAGGACACCGGCCTGATCGTGCCGCTGGGCGAATGGGTGCTGCGCGAGGCTTGCCTGCAGGCGCGCGCGTGGCAGGCGCTGCAGCCGGGCACGCGCGTGGCCGTCAATCTGTCGCCGCGGCAGTTCCGCCAGAAGCAGCTCGTCGGCATGGTGGAGCGCGCGCTGGGCGACAGCGGCATTGCCCCGTCGCTGCTCGAGCTGGAGCTCACCGAGGGCATGCTGATGCACCACGCCGACGAGACCGTGCAGACGCTGGCGCAGCTGCACGAGATGGGCGTGCGCCTGGCCATCGACGACTTCGGCACCGGCTATTCGAGCCTGTCCTACCTCAAGCGCTTCCCGATCCACACGCTGAAGATCGACCGCTCGTTCGTGCAGGATCTGAGCCACGACCCCGACGACGCGGCCATCGTCACCGCCATCGTCGCGATGGCGCGCGGGCTGGGCCTGAGCGTGACCGCCGAGGGCGTGGAGACCGAGGCGCAGGCTGCCTTCCTGCGCTCGCTGTCGTGCCGCATGGCGCAGGGCTTCCTGTTCGGCCGCCCGATGCCGGCGGACGAATTCAGGCAGCGGCTGGCCGCGGCACAGCCCGCGCCCGGCGCTGCGGTACGCCCGCCCGCGGGCTGGCTTGCGCCGGCTGCCTCGGCAGCGTGATCGCAGCACAGCCTGCAAGGGGACCTTCCGGTTATCGCGACAATCCGGCCGAACGCAACTGGCTCGGCACGGTATTCATGGATCGCCTCCCCGGACTCGACCTTCTCCGCGCCATCGCCATCGTCTGGGTGATGCTCTTCCATTCGTTCATCGTCGGCGGCCTGGGGCCCGACTTCGCGTGGCTCTCGCGCTTCGGCTGGGCCGGCGTCGACATCTTCTTCGTGCTCAGCGGCTTCCTGATCGGCACGCAGCTGCTGCGGCCGCTGCAGCGGGGCGAGCGCTTGTCGTTCGGCGCGTTCTACGCGCGACGTGCCTGGCGCATCTTGCCGGCCTTCGCCGTCGTGCTGGCGCTCTATGCGTGCTTTGCGTCGCTGCGCGAGGCGCCGGGGCTGCAGCCCTGGTGGCAGTTCGCCACGTTCACGGTGAACCTGCTGATCGACTACGACCGCAACCAGGCGTTCTCGCACGCGTGGTCGCTGTGCGTGGAGGAGCACTTCTATCTGGTGGTTCCGCTGCTTGCGTCGGGGCTGGCGCGCCGGCCGTCCACGCCGAGATTCATCGGCGCGTGCGCGGGTCTGGCGCTACTGGGCATCGCACTGCGCTGCGCGGTCTGGCTGCACGATGCAGCGCTGGATCCGCCGCGCAACTGGTTCATCGAAGACATCTACTACCCCTCGTGGATGCGCTTGGACGGCCTGCTGATGGGCGTGATGCTGGCGACCCTGCAGGTCTACCGGCCGCGGCTGTGGGCGCGGCTGCAGGTGCATTCGACGGCCTGTCTGCTCGGCGGCGTAGCCGTGTCGTGCCTCGCGTTCTGGCTGTTCCGCGACCGCACGGGCCTGCTTGCCAACACGATCGGCTGGCCGCTGTTGTCGTTCGGATTCGGGCTGCTGGTGTTTGCCGCCGCGGACACTCGCAGCGTTGTCGGCCGCTGGCGGGTGCCCGGGGTGGGGTGGCTGGCCGCGATCTCGTACAGCCTCTACCTGAGTCACAAGATTGCCTTCCATCTCGTGCAGCAGGCCATCGCGCCGTCGTTGCACGGCGTGCTCCGGTTCGCGGCGTACGCGCTGGCGTCCGTTGTGCTCGGCGCCGCGCTGCACTACCTGGTCGAGCGCCCGTTCCTGCGCTGGCGCGATCGCCGGGCGGCCGCATCACGATTCGATCCGGAGCCCGTCACGGCGTGACGGGTCCCATCGCCGGACGGCCGCGCACGAGAACCCGCGGTCGCGGCTACGGCACCAGGAAGTCGGGGTGGCTGCGCCGAATCTCGTCGACCCGGCTCAGCGTTCCCGACAGATGCTCGCGCACCGCTTCCTGCGCGCCGGGCGCATCGCCGGCCTCGATGGCCGCGACGATGCGGCGATGGTCGCGCAGGATGTTGCGTACCTTGCCGGCCGTCGGCAGATGCAGCAGCCGCAGCCGGTCGACGTGCCCGCTGCGCCGGCCGACGAGCTCGAACAGCTCGGGCACGCCGGCCGCCTCGTACATCAGGCGATGAAACGCGCGGTCGGCCTCGATGAACTCGCGGCGCGACGCTTCGCCGCTCAGCGAGGCCATCACGTCGATCTGCGAGCGCAGACTTGCGATCAGCTGCGGCGGGGCGGAGGCGGCCAGCGTGTGCGCGATTTCGCCTTCGATCGCGCGCCGCAGGAAGTGCGCCTGCGTCGCCGCGGCGACGTCGATGCGGCTCACGACGGTGGCGTGCTGCGCAAAGATGTCGACCAGCCCCTCCTCGCCGAGGCGCAGCAGCGCGTCGCGGATCGGCGTCTGGCTGACGTGGTAGGCCTGCGCCAGCGCGACACGCGACAGCACCGTGCCCGGCGCCAGCTCGAGCCCGACGATGCGTTCGCGCAGGTGCTCGAAGACCTGCGGCGCGGCCTGCCGCGATCGGTCCAGACGCAACGACGGAGCTGAAGGAGGCATGGGCCCATGTTACCCAAGATCGGCATTGACGTACTAATATATTAGTGCTTTACTGCCGCCGACGCACCGCTGCATCCAGCGCGCGGCGCCCCCAACACTGACGGAGACAAACCATGCATCGTCGCGACGCGCTCAGCCTCGCCGCCGCCTTCCTCGCCGCACCGGCGGGCACGGCGTTCTCGCAGACGCCCGAGTGGCCGAAGGCCAAGCCGATCACCTATGTCGTGCCGTTCAGCGCCGGCGGGTCGACCGACGTCGTCGGCCGCACGATCGGCGAGAAGCTGCAGGCCGCGCTCGGCCAGACCGTCGTCGTCGACAACAAGCCAGGGCAGGGCGGTGCCATCGGGGCCGCGTTCGTCGCCAAGGCCGCGCCCGACGGCTACACGCTGTTCGGCGGCACGATCAGCACGCACGCGATCAACGCGAGCCTGTACAAGCACCTGAGCTACGACCCGGTCAAGGACTTCGAGCCGGTCGCGCTGGTCGCCACCTTGCCGAACGTGCTGCTGGTCG
>Ga0207684_10003170_pt1 | contig 16178 bp, 12 predicted proteins | sample KBSK5501metaG_FD_184342 | JGI IMG/M metagenome (GOLD analysis project Ga0207684, IMG submission 184342) | Corn, switchgrass and miscanthus rhizosphere microbial communities from Kellogg Biological Station, Michigan, USA - KBS K5-50-1 metaG... | ecosystem: Host-associated > Plants > Roots >...
CTCGTACTTGAACTTGCCGTAGTCCATCAGCTTGGCGACCGGGGGCCGCGCCGTAGGCGCCACCTCCACCAGGTCGAGGTCCGCTTCTTGGGCCAGCCGGAGCGCGTCATTGATCGCGACGATCCCGACCTGCTCGCCGTTAGGGCCGACAAGCCTTACTTCGGGAACCCGGATGCGCTCGTTGATACGGGGTTCGGCGCTGATGTGACCTCCTTGGGCCTCATTTCCTCCGGGCCTCTTTACCCAGGGGATCTACTGAACCATCCCTGCCGGGCCATTCCCATCGGCGGCTAGCCGCCACGCACAGAAAAGGCCCCGCATGGCATGCACGCGGAGCCACCAATGCCACAACCACCCGGGACGAGGTCACGCAGACCCGGCGCCAGGCGGCGCGACGCCAGGCTGCTGCGGCACCCGATCGGCCATTACCCGATTCGTGCCGCTGCGCCCGGCTGGCCCGCCGGTCATAAGACCGGAAAGCCGACCTGCCAGCCTTATGGCCGGCCAGGTGGGAGGTGGTCCTCCGCTTGCACGCCCAGCACGGGCATGCCGGGCTGGTCGTTTCGTAAGACTAACAGCAATCCGGTGCCGCCGGGTATTCCATGATGCCGGGCCCTGCTTCTTTGCGCCTCCGGGGCCCCGCCCGCCTCCCCATTCCCCCTTCACTGCGCTGCCTTCCCTCGTCGCTCCTTCGCTCGTACTCTGTTGGCTTTGCGCCTCCGGGGCGCTTAGCGCGCCGCCTTCCCTCGTCGCTCGTCGCTCGTTCCTCGTTCCTCGCTCCTCAGTCCAGGCAGCGCCGCGCCCCTTCGGCGCGTCAGTCCAGGCAACGCTGCGCCCCTCCAGCTCGCTCAGGTGTCAAGCGTCGCGAGGCCCGCCGCCCGCATCTCCTCGACGGGCGCCGCCAGGCCGGTCATCAGCGAAACCTGCTCGGCCGCTTGGTGCAGCAGCAGGGCGAATCCGCCCGCGACGGCGGCCCCGGACTGCTGCGCAGCCACGGCCAGTGGCGTGGGCCATGGGTGATACACCACATCGAGCACGAACCGGGGGACGAGAGTGCCAGCCAGGATCCGTTCGGAATGAATGTCGGCGGCGCCTGCCGGCACGGTGGAAATGAGCACATCTGGGGCAGCGGACCCCGGCGTGTCGAATGGGATCAGCGCCATGGCCATGCCCAGTCGGCTGGCGGCAGCGCGCAGGCCGGCTGCCCGGTGCTGGTCGCGGACCGCCACCGTGACCTCGCGTGTGCCGAGGCCGCGCACGGCGGCGAGGGCGGAACAGGCGGTCGCCCCCGCGCCCAGGATCAGCACTCTCGCCGGGGCTGGCCAGGACCCTGGTCCCGGCAGCCCCGCCTCGGTCAGCGCCGCGATCATGCCCGGCACGTCGGTGTTGTGCCCGTGCCGGGCGCCCCCGGCGAATACCACCGTGTTGGCCGCGCCCACCTCGAGGACGAGCGGCTCCGTCTGATCGAGCAGGCCCAGCACGGCCCGCTTGAGCGGCATGGTGAGCGACAGGCCCGCCCAGTCCGGCCCGCACTCATCGAGCAGGCTGGGCAGGCGCCCCTCGTCGCACTCGATCGCCGTGTAGCACCAGCCGTCAAGGCCGAGCGCCCGGTAGGCGGCACGATGCAGGGCCGGCGACAGGGAATGGGCGATCGGCGAGCCGAGGACCGCAGCCTTCATGGCTCGGGCGCTCACCCAGTCCCGCGGTTCTTCGAAAGCTGGGCCTGGAATTGCTGGAACTGGGTGAAGCTATTGGTGAAGAGGGTCAGCCCAGTCTTCGGGTCCACGGTCAGGAAGTAGGTCCAGTTCCCCGCCGCCGGGTGCAGGGCGGCCTGTATAGCGGCGTCCCCGGGGCTGTCGATCGGCCCGGGCGGCAAGCCGGCGTGCAGGTAGGTGTTGTAGGGCGAGTTGACCTGTGTCTGCGGGATCGTCACGTCGGTGGCGGAGGAGTGCAGCGCGTACAACACTGTCGTGTCGAGCTGCAGCGGCATGGGAGGACTCTGGTTCAGCCGGTTGTAGATCACCCGGGCGATCTTCGGGAGGTCCTGGGGCCGCTTGCCCTCCGCCTGGATGAGGCTGGCCACGGTGATGACATCGCTCTCGCTGAGTTGCGCCCGGGCCGCCGCGGACGGCAGGCTCACGCTGGCGGCCTCCTGGTCGAACCGCAGCACCATGCTGCGGAGCACAGCGAGCGGTGACGTTTGCGGCTGGATGTCGTAGGTCGCCGGGAAGAGGTACCCCTCGGGGCTGCCCTTGGCGAAAGCCGGGAGGCCGAGCGAGGCGGGGTTCGCCACCGCCTGCTGGTATCCCTTGAGGTTCCCGGTCTGCTTGCCGAGCGTGGCGATGATCTGCGACAGCCGGTAGCCCTCCGGAATCGCGATCCTGGTCTGCACCCGCGAGGACGGCGTGAGCAGCAGCGCGAACGCCAGGGACGCCTTCATATGCCTGTGCAGCCGGTAGTAGCCAGGCTCAAGCGACCGGCCCCGCGAGCTGTCCTTGGCCGCGAGAGAGAACGCGCGTGCGCTGTCCACCACGCCGAGAGCGGCCAGTCGCTGCCCCACCGTGCTCGCGGTTTCGCCCGGCTTGATCTGCACGACGATCGAGCCCGTGCCGGGGCCGGCGAAATCGGGCGGGATGACGTACTTACGCAGATAGCTGTAGCCGACACCGCCGACGGCGACCAGGATCGCAGCGATGACCAGCCCGGCCACCAGGAATGCCATCCGGCCACGGGTGCGGCGCTTGCGAGACGACCCATTGCCGGGGCCGCGGCCTGAGCGGCGCCCGGTGCTCCTGCTGTCGTCGAGCCCGGGTAGGAAGCCTTCCTCATCCTCCGCCCAGGCCTGGGGTTCTTCCACGTCCCCGTACCAGCCCCCGGACTCAGGATACCCACGCGCCTCCTGGGCAACACTGGCGCGCTGATCCCCGGGGTCATCTCCATACGGCTGGTACCCCGGATGCGCGGTGGCGGCACTATCCGGATAGGTGTCATCACCGTAGCCGCCATTAGCCTGCAGGTCAGGCTCGGGCTCCGTGAGAAGCGGGTCAGCCAGGGACTGCCGCCAGGCGAGTTCCGAAGGCGGCAGCGGCGGAAGCGGGCCGGACGGGTGCCCGGGTCCCGGCAGGGACGGGGGCGGCAGCGGAGGAAGCGGGCCGGAGCCGGTGTCGTCGCCCCAGGGTGCACCGAGCGTCGGCGGCGTGCCCTGGCTGTGGCCGGATACGGCACCGCCGTAATCGGGCCCGCTGCCGTAGTCAGGCACCTCATTCTCGTAATCAGGTGGCACCTTGAGGTAATCGCTCGCGCCGCCGCGGTAGTCGCCCGCCCCACCTCTGAGGTCAGCCGCCCCACTGTGGTAGTCAGCCGCCCCACTACGGTAGTCAGCCGTCCGGCTGTCATAGCCGGCCGCCCCGGTCTCGTAGCTTGTGGGGCCGCCCATGTCATCGCCCGCGCCACTGCGGTAGTCAGCGCCCCCGGCACCGTAACCGGGCGCACCCTCGCCGTGATCGGGCACCCACGCGTAGGGATCCGGTGTCGCGCCGGTGCGGTCCGGGGTCCACCGGTATGGCTCGGCCATCTGATCAGTCTGCTCAGCCGCCCAGCGCGGCTCAGTTGCCTGGCTCGGCTCGGGCGGCCAGGGCTGCTCCGCCCCCAGGCCTTGGTCGGCTGCCCAGGCATCCGGCCTGGCGTGCCGCCGGGCGGCGCCAGGGAAACCACGAGCCGGGCCGGGTTCCGGGCCGGTCAGGTCGTCCGGCGGCCAGCGGCCCTGGGTGCCGTAGTCGGCGGAGACCGGGTCGGTCTCGGCCGGCGGCCCATGGTCCCCGGCCCGCTGCCGATCGTGCTCGTCTGCTGCCCGCCTCCGCGCGTGGCGGCTCACCCGGGGGCTCCGAGGCCGGGCCCCGCGATGTCCCCGGCCGGGCTGCCGGTCAGCCGCTCCCGGTCGAGCGCTCCCTGCAGCAGCAGCGCCGCCGCCGTCTTGTCCACCACCGCCCGCCGGTCTTTTGATCCCCGGCCACCGCGGCGCAGCACCTCATGCGCGATCACGGTAGTGAAACGTTCATCAACCAAGCGCACCGGAACTGGCGCGAGCCGGCCGGCCAGCACGCCCGCAAACGTCCTCGCATCGGCGGCAGCCGTGCCCTCGCGGCCCGACAGCCCGGTAGGCAGTCCGACGATCACCTCGATCGCCTGGTGCTCGATGGCGAGCCTGACCAAGCTGTCTAGGTCACCCCGGCCACGAGGGACAGTGGTCAGCGGACTGGCCAGGAGTCCGTCGGGGTCACTCGTCGCCACGCCGATCCTGGCCGATCCCAGGTCGATGGCGAGCCTGACGCCGACCCTCAATCGGGAGCCCCGTCGGCCCCGGATCTCGTCGGCGCAACGGTATGGCTGCAGCACGGTCTCACGGTACGCTACCGGGTCGGGTCATGTCCCTCACAACCGCCCGAACCGCACCAAAAGCATCGTCAATCGCTCGCGTCGTATTGTCGCCGAGCGGCGCTCCGCCACCCTGGGCGACGTCGTCCCGGCCGCCACCGCCTCCGCCCAGGATCCCCGCCGCGGTCCGGACCAGGGCACCAGCCGCCAGGCCGAGCCGCCGGGCCGCGTCGTTGACGGTGATCACGACTGTGGGCCGGTCGGCGGGCAGGCCCGCGACCATAACGACGACGGGCCGCTGGGCGGGCAGCCGGCCGCGGATGTCCAAGGCCAGCTTGCGGATCCCGTCGGCCGCGGTCCCATCGGGGACCCGGTGCGCGACGAACGCCGCGCCGCCCACGTCCTCGGCGTCACGGGCCAGGCCCTCCGCCGCGTCGAGCAGCTGGGCCGAGCGGAGCCGGTCAAGGTCCCGCTCGGCATCCCTGAGCCGGGTCACCAGCGCCGCGACGCGCTCCGGCAGCTCCTCGCGGCGCGCCTTGAGCTGTTCGGTGAGCTGGCTGACCAGGACGCTCTCCGTGGCCAGGAACCGGAACGCGTCCGTGCCGACCAGCGCCTCCACCCGGCGTACTCCGGAGCCGATCGACGACTCACCGAGGATCTTGACCAGGCCCAGCTGGCCGGACCGCGCGACGTGGGTGCCGCCGCACAGCTCGCGGGAGTAGTCGCCCACCTCGACGACGCGGACCTGGTCGCCGTACTTCTCGCCGAACAGCGCCACCGCGCCCATCGCCCGCGCCTCGTCGATCGGGGTGACGAACGCCCGGACATCGAGGTCGTTGATGAGGACATGATTCACCTCATCCTCTGCGTCACGGAGCACCGACGGTGGGACCGCGCCCGCCGCGCTGAAGTCGAACCGCAGCCGGCCGGGCGAGTTCTCCGAGCCGGCCTGCGCCGCGGACTCGCCCAGGGCACCGCGGAACGCCCGGTGCACGAGGTGCGTGGCCGTGTGCGAACGGGAGATGGCCCGCCGCCGCTCGACGTCGATCTCCGCGTGCGCCGGCGCGCCGACCGTTATCTCGCCAGCGGTAACCACTCCCCGGTGCACCACCAGTCCTGGCACCGGCGACTGCACGTCACGGACCTCGAACTCGGCCCCCGAGCCTCCGGTGGCGCCCGATACCCGGATCACGCCTGTGTCGGCCAGCTGGCCACCGCCTTCGGCGTAGAACGGGGTGCGGTCGAGGACGACCTCGGCCTGGGTGCCCGCACCGGCCGCGGCCACCTGCGCGCCGTTCACCAGCAGCCCAGTCACCGTGGCGTCGCCGGTGATCTCGTCGTACCCGATGAAGGTGACCGGCCCGGACCGTTCCAGCAGCGCGGCGAACGCGGAGATGTCGGCGTTGCCCGTCTTCTTCTCGATCGAGTCCTGCTTGGCCCGCTGCCGCTGCTCGGCCATGAGCCTGCGGAACCCCTCCTCGTCGACGGCCAGCCCCTGCTCGCTGGCCATCTCGAGGGTGAGATCGATGGGGAACCCGTAGGTGTCGTGGAGCTGGAATGCCTGGTCCCCCGACAGCGTCGCGGATCCGCGCCGCTTGACCTCGCCGACCGCGGCGTCGAAGATCGCAGACCCGGTGCGCAGGGTGGACAGGAACGCCGCCTCCTCCGCATCGATGATGGCCAGGACGCGCGGCGCGTCGGTGCGCAGCTCAGGGAACTGCCCCGCCATGGCGTCGATCGCCGCGGTGGCCAGTTCGTGCAGGAAGCGCTCGTCCCCGCCGCCGCGCTGGCCGCCGGCCAGCAGCCGGAGGTTGCGGATGCTGCGGCGCAGGATGCGGCGCAGCACGTAGCCACGCGACTCGTTGCCCGGCAGCACCCCGTCGGCGACCAGCATCACCGAGGCGCGGACGTGGTCAGCAACCACGCGCAGCGCCACGTCGGCGCGGTGATCCTTGCCGTACCGCTGCTCGGTCACCTCCGCCGCGCGGTCGAGCACCTTCCACATGGTGTCGATCTCGTAGATGTTGTCGACGCCCTGCAGGATGGCCGCCATCCGCTCCAGGCCCATGCCGGTATCGATGTTGCGCGCGGGAAGGTCGCCGAGGATCGGCCATCCCTCCTTGCCTGCACCTTCGCCCCGGATGTACTGCATGAAGACGAGGTTCCAGACCTCCAGGTAGCGGTCCTCATCCGCGATCGGGCCGCCTTCCCGCCCATACTCGGGACCGCGGTCGTAGTAGATCTCCGAGCATGGGCCGCACGGTCCGGGAACGCCCATGGACCAGTAGTTGTCCGCCATGCCGCGGCGCTGGATCCGGCTCTCGGGCACGCCCACCATGTCCCGCCACAGCCGGAACGCCTCGTCGTCGTCGTGGAACACCGTGGGCCACAGCCGGTCCTCGGCAAAACCGAAACCGCCATCGTTTTCCGACCGGGTGAGCAATTCCCAGGCGAAAGGGATCGCCTGGTCCTTGAAGTAGTCACCGAACGAGAAGTTCCCCAGCATCTGGAAGAACGTCCCATGCCGGGTGGTCTTGCCCACTTCCTCGATGTCGGGCGTCCTGACGCACTTCTGGCAGGTGGTGGCGCGCCTGAACGGCGGCGACTGCTGGCCGAGGAAGTACGGCTTGAATGGCTGCATCCCGGCGTTGACGAGCAGCAGCGTGGGGTCCTCGGCGATCAGGCTGGCCGAGGGCACGACCGTGTGGCCTCGCTGCTCGAAATACGTCAGGAAGCGGCGGGCGATCTCTGCCGACTCCATCAGCTGCCATCCTCCCCATTCTCGGTCGATCTGCGCTCCGGCAATCTGCGCTCCGGCAATTCGTGGTCTGGCCATCGTCGCTCAGTCAGCGCCGGGCGAACCTGCTGGCTTCCGAGGGTAGGCGGTGCCTGCCTGGGATGTCGCTCCATATAAAGCTCCATGCCCTCGCGCACGTCGCCGACGAAACGGGTCACCTCCCGGGCTCTGGGTCCCGGCGCGATCGAGCGCACGAGCCGGGTCGCCCGCCGGTAGCCGGTCACGCCCAGGACCGCGCCGAGGGTCAGCCAGAACAGCCTGCGTATCACCGCCCGGCCTCCTCCCGCCGCGGCGAGGCGAGGCTGCGCTCCAGGGCCTTGGCGGCGGCCCTGGCCGCGGGCCGGGTGTACGCCCGGCGCCCTGCGCTCCCGGTGCGGCCAGCGCTGGCGCTGCGACCGGCGCTGCCGTGGTCGTCGCGGCGCAGCTGAGTGGCCCGACGCAGGCCGTACACCAAGGCGGAGACTCTGGCCAGCGGCGTGCCAGCGCCGCTCGCGATCACCCGGGCCAGCGGCGCGAGGGACGTCACCCGGTCGGTCAGCTCGGCCATGTTGGCCGTGACCTCGTCCATGCTGGCGGTGATCGCATCGGCCTTGACGATCTGCTCCCCAGCCCTGTCGACCGCCGTGTTGGCCCGGTCGATTGCGAGCTCGCCCCGTTCCCGCAGATCCGCGACCGCGCTGGAGGTCTGGGACACCAGCCTGGCCAGCTTGATCAGCAGGTAGACCGCGGCGCACACGCCGATGACCCAGAATGCCGCGGCGATGATCACCGCGACCCAGACCGCGGTTAGCATGGTTTCTCCTGCACCAGCCGACCTTATCGCTTGGTATCCGCCCGGGATGAATCCCGGGGATTCCTCCTGCGGGCCCGCGCCGCGATCCTGACCTGCGGTCAGCCGTCTCCCTGGTCCGGCGGCCGGTCCCGCGCCTGATTCCGGGCCCCGTCCAGAATGGCCCTGATCCGCTCGGCCCGGTCAGTGAAACGTGCCTCGGCGCCGCGGCGGGTTGGCTCATAGTACCGGCGCCCGACCACCTGATCCGGCGCGTACTGCTGCGCGACGATGCCCTCCTCGACGTCATGCGGGTACTGGTAGTCCTGGCCATGGCCGAGGCGCGCGGCGCCCGGGTAGTGGGCATCGCGCAGGTGCGCGGGCACTGGGCCGGCCAGCCCGGCGCGGACGTCCTGCCCGGCCGCCCCGATAGCCTTCACCACCGCGTTGGACTTGGGCGCCAGCGCCAGGTGGATGGTGGCCTGGGCGAGGTTGATCCTCGCCTCGGGCAGGCCGACGAACTCGACCGCCTGCGCGGCCGCCACGGCCACGCCGAGAGCCGACGGGTCCGCCATCCCGACGTCCTCGCTGGCGTGCACGATCAGGCGACGGGCGATGTACCGGGGATCCTCCCCCGCCTCGATCATCCGGGCCAGGTAATGCAGCGCGGCGTCGGCGTCACTACCCCTGATGCTCTTGATGAACGCGCTGATCACGTCGTAATGCTGGTCACCGGCGCGGTCATAGCGGACCGCCGCGCGGTCCACGGCCCGTTCCAGGGCGGCGGAATCGATCGACCCGCCCCGGCGCACGCCGAGCGCGGCGGCTTCCAGGTAGGTGAGCGCCCGCCGGGCGTCGCCGCCCGACAGCCGCACCAGGTGCTCGGCCGCGTCCTCTTGCAGGGTGACGGTACCGCCGAGCCCGCGCTCGTCGGCCAGGGCGCGGCCGATGACCTCGCGCATGTCCCCGTCGCCCAGCGGCTGCAGGGTGAGCAGCAGGGACCTGGACAGCAGTGGCCCGACCACGGAGAAAGACGGGTTCTCGGTGGTGGCGCCGATGAAGGACACCCAGCGGTTCTCCACCGCTGGCAGCAGCGCGTCCTGCTGCGCCTTGTTGAACCGGTGCACCTCGTCGATGAACAGAACGGTCTGGGTACCGGTCAGGCCCAGGTCGCGGCGGGCGGTCTCGATCGCCGACCGCACGTCCTTGACGCCGGCGGTGACCGCGGAAAGCTCAGCGAACTTTCGCTTGGTGGCGAGGCTCAGGACGTGTGCGAGGGTGGTCTTCCCGGTGCCCGGGGGCCCCCAGAGCACCAGGGACATCCCGGCGTCGTGCTCGGCCAGCTTGCGCAGCGGCGTTCCCTCGCCGGTCAGGTGCGGTTGCCCGACGACCTCGTCGAGGGTGCGCGGGCGCATCCGCACGGCCAGTGGGGCGGCAGCCCTCGCGGCCTCTTCGCCCGCCGCGTCGAAGAGGCTGTCTGCCTGGCCGTCTGTCCGGGCCACAGCTCGACACTATCCGGGCCGGACGGCCGGGATGTCCCCGCCGGCCGGAGCCTGCTGGCCGGCCGGAGCCTGCCCGCCGTCCGGTCCCTTCCGGCCCACGCCCGCGTACAGCCAGATCCGCTCTACGTTGGCCGGCGGTTTGCCCTCCGGCCGCCAGAGCGGCAGTTGCACCAGGCCGGGCTCCACCATCTGCAGGCCTTCGAACAAGGCGGCGACCTCGTCTTTTGCGGCGGAGCACGAACGGCGCCGTCGCCCGCTGGTAGAAGCTCACGGCGCGCATCGCGACCTCGGGGTTGAAGTCCTGCGTGCCATGCGAAATGACCAGGTAGCTGCCGGGCGCCATCGCCTCCTTCAGCCGCGTCACGATCCCCCCGGGATCCTCGGTGTCCCGGATGAAGTGCAGCACCGCCACGAGCAGGATGGCCACGGGCTGGCTGAAGTCGATGACCTGCCGGAGTGCCGGGTGCGCGAGGACCTCGCCCGGGGCGCGTAGATCGGCCTGCACCACAGTCGTGGAGCCGTCGTGGTGCCCGGCCAGCAGCGCGCGGGAGTGGGCAATCACGATCGGATCGTTGTCCACGTACACGACCCGTGCGTCAGGTGCGGCCCCGAGCGCGACCTCGTTCGTGTTGCCCGGGGATGGGATGCCGGTGCCGATGTCCACGAATTGCCGGATGCCCTGGCGGCCAGGTACCTGACCACGCGGCCGAGGAAGACCCGGTTGGCCACGGCCATGTCCCGGCCCTCGGGGAGAACCCGGAGCACCTGATCGGCAGCGTCCCGGTCAGCGGCGAAATTGGTGTTGCCGCCAAGCTAAGTAGTAGTCATACATCCGGGCGGGGTGGGCGACGTGGGTGTCGAACTCGGGCGGGCTCCCGTTCTCAGCCATCCGAGCCGCTTTCCGTGACGGCTGGAATCACATCGATGCCCGCCTCCTTGCGCTGCTGCGCCGTGATCGGTGTCGGCGCGCCGGTCAGCGGGTCGAGCCCGGATGCCGCCTTGGGAAAGGCGATCACGTCCCTGATCGTGTCGCGCCCGGCGAGCAGCATCATCAGGCGGTCCCAGCCGAACGCGATCCCGCCGTGCGGCGGCGGGCCGAAGCGCAGCGCGTCAAGCAGGAAGCCGAACTGGGACTGTGCCTCTTCCCGGGACAGCCCGATGACGTCGAAGACCTGCTGCTGCACGGCGGGGCGGTGGATGCGGATCGACCCGCCGCCGATCTCCGTGCCGTTGCAGACCATGTCGTAGGCATCGGCGAGAGCCCCGCCCGGCTCGGTCGCGAACTTGTCTGCCCACTCGGGCAGCGGGGCGGTGAACGGGTGGTGCACTGCGGTCCAGCCGCCCGTGCCGTCCTCCTCGAACATGGGGGCATCCACCACCCAGGTGAACGCCCAGGCGGCAGGGTCGATGAGTCCGAGGCGGTGGCCAATCTCCAGCCGGGCCGCGCCGAGCAGCGGCTTGGCCTCCGCAGGCGCGCCGGCCGCGAAGAACACGCAGTCGCCCGGGCCCGCACCCACGGCGGCGAGCAGGCCGGCGCGTTCCTCGTCGGACAGGTGCCGGGCGACGGGGCCCGCCTGCGACACCGACCCCTCAGCGTCCGCCAGCACGTACGCCAGGCCCCGCGCACCCCGGGCGCGGGCCCACTCCTGCCAGCCGTCGAGTTCCCGGCGTGACTGCGCCGCCCCGCCGGGCATCACCACCGCCCCGACGTGCGGGGCCTGGAACACGCGGAACGTTGTCTGCGCGAAGTAGCCGGTCAGGTCGGCCAGTTCGCAGCCGAACCGCAGGTCCGGCTTGTCCGACCCGAACCGGTCCATCGCCTCCGCATAGGTCATCCGGGGGATCGGCCGGGGCAGGTCATAGCCCGCGATCTCGGACCAGAGCCGGCCCACCATGTCCTCGGCCACGGTGATGATGTCATCCCGGGTGACGAAGCTCATCTCGATGTCGACCTGGGTGAACTCCGGCTGCCGGTCGGCTCGGAAGTCCTCGTCACGGAAGCAGCGGGCCAGCTGCCAGTACCGTTCGAGACCGCCGACCATGAGCAGCTGCTTGAACAGCTGCGGCGACTGCGGCAGGGCGTACCAGTGGCCGGGGCGCAGCCGTGCCGGTACCAGGAAGTCGCGTGCCCCCTCCGGGGTGGACCTGGTCAGGTACGGCGTCTCCACGGTGACGAAACCATGCTCCTGCATAACGTCGCTCACCAGGTAGGTCGCCTGCGAACGGGTACGCAGGGCCGCCGCTGTCTCGGCGCGCCGGATGTCCAGGTAGCGGTAACGGAGCCGGATGTCCTCATTCAGCTCACCGGCGCCCTCAACGGGGAACGGCAGCGGGTCAGCTTCGGCGAGCACCTCGAGCTCGTCGGCGACCACCTCGATCTCGCCGCTGGGCAGCTCCGGGTTCTCGTTGCCCGCGGGCCTGCGGCGCACCTGGCCGGCGACGCGGATGCAGAACTCGGCCCGCAGGGCGTGCGCTGGGCTGCCGGGCCCTTCGTCGCGGAACACGACCTGGACGACACCGCTGGCGTCCCGCAGATCGATGAAGGTGACGCCGCCGTGGTCACGCCTGCGGGCCACCCAGCCCGCCAGCACCACCCTGTCACCAGCCTGGGGCGCGCGCAGCGCGCCCGCCTCGTGGGTACGGATCATGATCCGCCCAGCCTCCCCATCACGTGTCTCACAATCCGGTGGTCCGAGTGGCCCGGGTGGCGCGCGGAGCCTGGCTTCCCGGTGCCGCGCCGCCCGGGCGGGCCCCGGGCCCAAGGCCAGTCAGGAACGGGTTGCTGGCGCGTTCCTCGCCGATGGACATCCGCGGCCCGTGGCCGGGCAGCACCTGTGTCTCATCCGGCAGCGTCAGGCACACCCGGGCCAGGCTGTCCAGCATGGCCGCCTCGTCGCCGCCCGGCAGGTCGGTCCGCCCGATCGACCCGGCGAACAGCAGGTCCCCGGAAAACATGGCCTCATGGCCGGACCGCAGCGCCACCGACCCGGGCGTGTGACCCGGCGCGTGGTCCACGATGAGTTCCACGCCCGCCAGCCGCAGCACCATGCCGTCGTCAAGGACCCTGACATCGTCGGGCTCGGTGAAGGTGAGGCCGCCGAGAAGCTGCTGGCCGACCCGCAGCGGGAAGCCGCGGGCCGGGTCGGCCAGCAGCCCCCGGTCCGCGGGGTGGATGTAGGCGGGAATATTTCTTGCGCCGCACACCGGTGCGACGGACCAGACATGGTCGATGTGACCATGGGTCGCCAGCACCGCCACCGGCTTGAGCCGGTACCGCGCCAGGATCTCCTCGATCCCGCCTTCCGCATCCTGGCCAGGGTCGATAACCAGGCATTCCTCGCCGGGCCCGGGCGCCACGACGTAACAGTTCGCGGCGAACGAGCCGGCCGGGAATCCAGCTACCAGCACGGCCGGCCTCCCTGGCAGACGCTTGACGGGTGAGTGTGTACTGCCCGTACAGGCTACCGATCGGCCCGTGCCAGCCGCGAACCGGTAACAGCGGCGTCACGACCTCGCACCGGCCGGTACCATTCGCGAAGTTTCGCTGATAAGCAGGCACCAACTAGCGAGGAGGACCGGGCCGGTGGCGGGTAAGAGGGATCGCCAGCGCAAGCTCGCCCGTGCGCGTTACGAGCGCCAGCAGGAACGGCGCGCGGAGCGGGCCAGGCGGGCGCGGCTCTGGACGGTGATCGGCGTGGCGTGCTGCGTGGTCATCGGGATCGGCGTGGGCGGGTACTTCTTCTTCCGGCCCGGTGGCAGCAACGCTGTAGCATCCTCGGCCACCGCCACGCCGACGGCCACCGCGACCGCCACCCCGACGGCGACCGCCACCCCGACCGCGAGCCAGGTCGCCGAGCCAGCCACGCACTGCGCCTACACGTCCAGCCCGCCCGCGGCGCGCAGTGTCGGCATGCCGCCGACCACGCCTGCCTTCACCGCCACCTATCAGGCGACCATCGTCACCAACCGTGGCGATGTCGTGATCGACCTGCTGAACAGCAAGGCGACCTGCACGGTCAACTCGTTCGTGTACCTGGCGGCGAAGAATTACTTCAGCAGCTCGACGTGCCACCGGCTGACCACAGGCAGCCTGTCCGTGCTGCAGTGCGGGGATCCCACGGGCAAGGGCACCGGTGGTCCTGGCTACGGGTTCGCCAACGAGAACACCACCGGGGCCACCTACCCAGCGGGCACCGTGGCCATGGCGCACTCCTCGCTGCCGAACAGCAATGGCAGCCAGTTCTTCATCGTGTACAAGAACTCCACCCTGAGCCCCGACTACACGCCGTTCGGCAAGGTCGTCACGGGACTGGGAATCATCCAGAGCGTGGCCAAGGCGGGCTCGGACAACGCCAACGGTTCCGGGGACGGCCATCCCAAGGAGCCTGTCGTCATTGAGCGAGTCACAATAAAGAAGACCTGATCGGCGGCGTCGCCGGATCAGGGCTGAGCAGGAGGTTAGCGGTGAGTACCGCCAACGATCCGTGGGGCCGGGTGGATGCCGACGGCACGGTCTACGTGCGTACCGTGGGCGGCGAGCGGGTGGTTGGCTCTTGGCAGGCAGGCAGCCCGGATGAGGCGCTGGCGTTCTTCCGGCGCAAGTTCGAGTCCCTGGAGACCGAGGTCACCCTGCTCGAGCAGCGGATCTCGGCCACGGACCTGTCCCCGGGCAGCGCGCGCGCGACCATCGACCGCCTGCTGGCCACGGTGTCGACCGCGAACGCGGTCGGTGACCTCGACTCGCTGCATCGCCGGCTGGAGTCCCTGACCGGCCAGGTCGATCATCGGCGCGAGGAAGTGCGCGCCGCGCGGGAACACGCTCGTTCCGAGGCTAAGGACATCAAGGAACGCATCGTGGCCGAGGCCGAGCAGATCGCCGCCGAGGCAACGCACTGGAAGATCAGCGGTGAGCGGCTGCGCCAGCTTCTGGAGGAGTGGAAGGCCGCGCCACGCGCGGACCGCGCCGTGGAGACCGCGCTGTGGAAGCGGCTGTCAGCGGCCCGGAACGCGTTCACCAAGCGGCGCAAGGTCTACTTCGCCGGGCTTGAGGAGGAGCGGGAGAGCGCCAAGGTCCGCAAGGAGAAGCTGGTTGTCGAGGCGGAAGCGCTGGCGATCTCGACCGACTGGGGTCCCACGGCGGCGGCCTTCCGGGAACTGATGCGGTCGTGGAAGGCGTCAGGCCGCGCGGGCCGCGGCGACGAGGACGAACTGTGGACCCGGTTCAAGACCGCCCAGGACTCCTTCTTCCAGGAGCGGTCGAAGGTGTTCTCGGCCAAGGAGACCGAGTTGCGCGAGCACGCCGCGGTCAAGGCGGCGCTGCTGGAGGAGGCAGGGCAACTCGTGCCGGTGACCAGCGTCCGGGCCGCCCGGGCGGCGCTGCGATCCATCCAGGAACGCTGGGAGCACGCGGGCCCGGTACCCCGGGAGGCCCACGAGCGGCTGGAGTCCGGCCTGCGCCGGGTCGAGGACGCGGTGCGCAAGGCCGAAGACGCGCAGTGGCGGCGGTCCAATCCGGAGGCCCTGGCGCGGGCCAAGGGGACGGTAGAGCAGATCCGGGCCGCCATCTCCGGCCTGGAAGAGCAGCTGGCCAAGGCACAGGCTCGCGATGACAGCCAGGCGGCGGAGCGGGCCGAGGAAGCCATCGCCGCCCGCCGTTCCTGGCTTGAAGAAGCCGAACGGACTCTGGCCGAACTGTCTGGCTAGGCCGTCTGCTAGTGGCCTGCCCGGGGGCAGGCCACTAGCTGGTGATCCGGTAGACGTCGTAGACGCCGTCGATGGCGCGCACGGCGCGCAGGACGTGGCCGAGGTGCTTGGGATCGCCCATCTCGAAGGTGAACCGGCTTACCGCGACCCGGTCCCTGGTCGTGGTCACCGACGCCGACAGGATATTGACGTGCTGCTCTGAGATGGACCGGGTCACGTCGGAGAGCAGGCCGGTCCGGTCCAGCGCCTCCACCTGGATGGCCACCAGGAACAGCGAACCCTCGGTCGGCGACCAGCGGACCGCCACGAGCCGCTCGGGCTGGGAATCAAGAAGGTGCCGGAGGTTGAGGCAGTCCGCCCGGTGCACGGACACGCCGTGCCCGCGGGTGACGAAGCCGGTGATCTCATCGCCCGGCACCGGCGTGCAGCATTTGGAGAGCCGGGCCCACACGTCCGAGGCACCCTCGACGACCACCCCCGAGTCCCCGGCCGGCCGGGGCCGGGGGTCCCGGGTGGGCAGCATCGCCTCGGCGAGGTCTTCCTGCGCACCGGCGATTCCGCCCGCCGACTGGACCAGCTTTGACGCTACGGACTGGGCGCTGACGTGACCCTCGCCGACCGCCGCATACAGGGCTGACAAGTCGGTGTACCGCAGTTCCCTCGCGATGGAGAGCAGTGCGTCCCCCGCCAACTTCTCCAATGCTCCCTGCACTTGGGCGATCAGCGCCCGTGGGCCGGCCAGCACCGACAGATCGAACGCGCTGTCGGGGAAACGGCGCAGGGATTGATACCGTGCTGGCGCCGGCTGTAATTCTATAAGCCGCGTCAGATCCAGATCAAGCACGGCGGCGCGACCGCCTTCGATCATCTTGGGATGAAATTCGAACAAAAGGCCGACCTTGGCACCGCACAGAACATCGCCTGAGCGGCGGGGATGCTCGTACGACTGCGTTGCGCCGGTGGGGCGAACCGAAACGCCTCTGAGCAAGCATTGGGCGAGACGCTTGAGTTCGAAAAGTCCGGATGCGCCGTC
>Ga0207684_10003179_pt1 | contig 16140 bp, 12 predicted proteins | sample KBSK5501metaG_FD_184342 | JGI IMG/M metagenome (GOLD analysis project Ga0207684, IMG submission 184342) | Corn, switchgrass and miscanthus rhizosphere microbial communities from Kellogg Biological Station, Michigan, USA - KBS K5-50-1 metaG... | ecosystem: Host-associated > Plants > Roots >...
ATGTACCGACAGCCGTCACGGGCACGCTAGGAAAGTCGAGGAGAGTTCCGGAGCAACCCGGCTCGCCGGCCAGCCGAAGCGCGGCGCCAGTCCCGCGGCATAGCTCCGTTTGATGGTCGTCAGCCAACCCGGCCCGATGCCAGGCTGGGCCCCCCGTCGCTGGATAAGGGGTATATCCGGGGAATTTGACCGGTCTGCCTGGCGTGGAGTTGCCGGGCGAGATCGCCCGCAGCTGAACGGGTCCTACACCGGCACGGACCGGGTCGCGTCGGCGTCTGCCGCTTTCTCGCCTCGTCTCGTCGCTGGCTCCGCCGTGCCCTTGCGAGGGGCGGCCAGCCTGGCCGAACGCGAGGTCCAGCGCTCGGTGCAGGCCGACGTGTCCCGGCAGTACCAGCGAAGGTCGGCGCAAGCGCTGCCGCCATCGGCCACTAGCTGGTCAGCAGACAGGCGGATGCCGCACATCCAGCACGATCTGACCGGGGCCGCTTCTCCCCCGAGGAGGGCCGGAGTCTGTTGATCGATCATGGTCTGTTCCCCCACCTGCACCGGGCCTGCCCTGCCAAGGCGCGCGGGCTCACCCTCTCTGGGTTGTAATCTCTCACAGTCCTAAACCCCGATCACAGCTAGGTGAACTTACGATAAATGTTTAGCCTATTAATGATCTATTGCGGCGCGGCGTGTGGACAAAGTGGCCGTCTTTCCCGTCCACAGGGTGTGGATAGTGTTCGGCCAGGTGGCAGCCTTGATATAAGCACAGCCCGCCGCCGGAATCCACTACTTTCCCAGGATTGCGCACAGGCTCTGTACGGTTTTGCACAAGCCATCCACAAGTTCGTGCACAAAGCCCGGGCGCAAATGGGCGCCGCGAGCGGCGGTCACGTGTCCGAATCGACCTTTATGAGCGCCACGCTCTCCCGGGCCTCGCGAGCCCGCTGCATGAAGTACCGGGCCCGTGCGGGGTCGACGGGGTTCCAGGTGACGCCGTCAACCTTGAGGCTGGTGCCCACGATCACACCGTCGGCGATGGCCAGGATCTCGGCCAGCCGGTCTGCCTGCACGCCGGTGTTGGCCAGGACCGGGGTTTGCGGAACCGCGGCCTTGGCCGCGCGGAGGTCGCTCATGGCAAACGGGACGCCGGCCTCGGGGCCGCTGATGAGGACGGCGTCGATGCCGAGGAAGCTCGCGCTCCTGGCTCGCTCGGCAACGGTGCGGGTTCCGACGGGGCTGCTGAACTCGGGCGTGATGTTGCCGAAGAGGGCGACGTCCGCGGCGCCGATCGCCTCACGATAGGCAGCCAGCTCGCCAAGGGCGGGCGCGATCAGGCCGACGTCGCTCTCGTATACCCCGGTGAGGACCTCGCGGATGAAGCTGGCGCCGGTGGCGCGAGCAACGGCGAGGCTGGCCTTGGCGTCCCAGAGGACGTTGACCCCGAACGGGACCCGGATCGACGCGCGCAGCTCACCGATCACGGCGGCCATGGCGGCGGGGATCTCCGGGCCGACGGCAAGCTGATACGGAATGTCCGCCTCGTTGCAAAACAGCACCGCGTCGAAGCTCGCGTCCTGCAGCACCTCCAGGTCGCGCCCGACCACGTCGAGCAACCGGGCCCGTCCCGCCGCCCCGTCGTGCCGCGGCCGCCCGGGCAGCCCGGGGAAGTGCACCATCGCGATTGCGGGCTTGCTGGTGCCGAACATCTCCTCGAATGACCTGGTCATGCGTGGCCTCCACTGGTCAGCGCGCGCTGTTCACCCGGGCGAACTCGATCACTGCCTGATTCCACGGCCCGGGGTTCTCCCAGAACGCGGCGTGGCCTCCGGGCACCAGGCTCCAGGTGGCGTTCGGGAGTGCCTCGAACAGCCGCCGGGACAGCTCCGGCCGGATGATGATGTCGTCCTCCGCGGCGATGACCAGGGCGGGCGTCGTCACCGAACCGATACGGGCGAAGCAGTCGTGCCCGGTGAGCGCCGCCATCTGGGCCGCGAACGCCGCCGCGGGCTGGGTGCTCGCCTGTGCCCCGGCGATCAGCTCGGCAACCCTCTCCGGGTGCTGCTCGTAGAACGCCGGGCTGTAGATCCAGGGCGCCTGCTGGTGCATCATGACCGGCATTCCCGCGGTCTGCGCCACCATGGTCCAGGTCTCGAACGCGGCGCGGGTGAACGGGTCGGCGACGGCGAACGTGTTTGCCAGCACCACCGTGGCCAGGTCGCCCGGATGCGCCACGGCGTACTCCTGGGCGATGACTCCGCCCATCGACACGCCGGCGAGGTGGAACCGGGTCAGCCCGAGTTCCGTTACGACCGCCTTCAGGTCGGCGGCCATCTGGCGGCTGGTGTAGGGGCCGGGCGGCTGGCTGGACCGCCCGACACCGCGGTTATCGAAGCTGACCACGCGCAGGTCCGCGGCCACGAAATCGTCTACCTGGTTCGCCCATCCGTCCAGGTCATCGCCGACGCCGTTGACCAGGACCAGGGTCTGCCCACCGTCCCCGGTGACCCGGTAGTGGATGTCCGCCCCGTCGGCGCGGGCGAAACCGCTGGTCACCGCATTCCTCGCTCGCTCATGGCACCCATCCAGAGTTCAGCCGATGACTGCAAGCCGGCGATCACCTGTGCGTCGTCTTCCTCCCAGGCCGGAATGACCTCCAGCACAAGGAGCACGTTTTCCGCGCCCGAGTCCGCGAGGGTGTCCAGCACGCGGCCCGGGTCGATGCGCCCACCCTCATTCCGCTCCGGGGTGAACGGCCAGTGATGGTCGGCGAGGCCATCGGATTGCTGGAGCTGAACCTCGGCGAGCCGGCTGCCGAAGTGGTTCAGCCACGCGTAGGGGTCACGGTCGGCCCCGGTGGTCCCGGGGACGCACTGGTGGCCGACGTCCAGGCACAGCCGGACCGGCGCGTGCGCCGCGTCGCCGCCGGTCAGGATGTTGTCCACGGCGGCGATGGTCGATGGCTCGCGGGGCGCGGCCATGTTCTCCACGAGCAGGTAATCCAGGCCGGCCTCCCGGGCGTGGCCCGCGATCTCGGCGAGATCGTGCCGCAGCCCGGACCAGCGCCCGGCCCGGCGCGCCGGGTCCGACCAGTCGGCAACGCTCATGGCACCGACGTGGCCGCCTACCCCGTTGACGCCCAGGCGGGCAGCAAGGTCCACGACGGCCAGGTACCAGTCCAGAGCAGCGCGGCGGCGCTCGGCATCGGGGTCCATCAGCAAGTTGTTGCAGTACGCCACCAGGCCGGTGAATGTGGTCTCAGCGCGCAGTCCGTACCGGCTGAGCGCGGCCAAGGTCTGGTCGGCCGCCCGGTCTCGCCCGGCCGGGCTGCCGATGTCCCCCATGAGGTCCAGGGAGAGCTCCACCAGGTCCAGGCCGAGTTCGTCACGCACGACCGGGGCCCAGTCGCCCGGGCGTGGCCAGCGCTTGGCGGCGAAGCAGTTGTTGATGCCGAGACGGGCGTGCATCTCAGCCCCCCGCCGAGTCCGGCCGCACGACGGGCGATCCGGTCAGGACCTTGTACCGCTCGTACATCTCCGCGTACAGCTGGCTGTTGCCCGGGTCCGGGTCCGCCTGCCCGGCCGGCTGGTAGCCCGCCGCGATCGCCTCGGCCGGGTCGTGGTACACCCCGGCACCGAGTCCGGCCAGCATCGCGGTGCCCGCGGCGGTGGAGTCGCCCGTGACATGCACGACCGGGATCCCGGTGACATCAGCCTTGATCTGGTTCCAGACCGCCATGCCCGCGCCGCCACCGGAGACCCTGAGCTCGGTGGCCGGCACCGATGCCCGGCCGAGAGTCTCCAGGCGGGCCCGGACGCCGAAGGCGACCCCCTCCATCGTGGCGCGCGCCCAGGCGCCCCGATCATGGCGCAGGGAGAGCCCGGTGGCCGCGCCGCGCAGTCCCGGGTCGTCTCTCTCGCCGTCGCCGAGCACCGGCGCGAATAGGAGGCCGCCCGCCCCGGGCGGGACCGCGGCGGCGGCGCGCTCCATCCGCGCGTAGTCTGCCCGGCGCGGCTGCCGCGCCGAGCCGGTGTACAGGAGCTGGGCGAGCCAGTCGAGAGCTTCGCCGGTGGTGTTGATGCCCACCTCCGTGACGTAGCCCTGGCCGGCCACGACGCTCGGGTAATGCGTGACGTCCTGGTCCTCCAGCGGCTCCACGATCACCGAGTTGAAGCAGCTCGAACTGCCGGCCATCTCGCTGACCGGGCCGGGATCGGTAACCCCGGCCCCGATCGCGCAGGCGATGCTGTCGCCCGCTCCCGCCACCACCGGGACGTCCGCGGGCAGCCCCAGGCGGCGCGCGAGCCCGGGGCGGAGCTGCCCGGTGACGCCCCACGACGGGCATATGGACGGGAGCAGGGCCTCGTCCAGGTCAAGCCCGGCCAGCAGGTCGGTGGCCCAGCGGCGCGCCCGCAGGTCCAGGAGGGCGGTCGCGGCGGCCATCGACCAGTCGGTCATGGTGTTGCCGGTCAGCGCCAGCCCGACGTATTCGGTTGGCTGGAGGAAGCGGCGGGCCGCGGCGAACACCGCGGGCTCGTGCGCGCGAATCCAGAGGATCTTGGCTGCGACGTGGAAGGCGGCCGGTACGTGCCCGGTGAGCTGGTGCAGCTTTCGGTCGCCGAAACGCGTGCGCATCCACGCCGCTTCGGCGGTGGCCCGGTTGTCCCGGTAGATGATCCCCGGGCGCAGCGGCGTGCCCCGGTGATCGACGGGAACGACGCTGGGGCATTGCCCGGTGAGGGCGATCGCGTGGACCTTGCCGCGCCCCAGCGATCGCACGAGCGCCCCCAGCGCGGACAGCGCGGCCGCCCGCCAGTGCCGCGCGTCCTGCTCCGCCCAGCCCTCGGCGGGCAGTGCGGTCGGGTAGGAGCGGCGTACCTCCAGGAGCGGCGGGCCGGTCACGTCGAAGGCGGAGGCGCGCGCGCCCGAGGTGCCCACGTCGATGACGACCAGCGCGTCCGTGGCAGGGGGGTGGGCGCTCATCCTGTCGCCCCGCTAGCCGCGGACCAGCTGGGCGTCGGCCCGGTCCTTGTTGAGGCTGACCAGCGCTCCGTTGAGCGCGCCGGTGGAGTAGTCGCTGCCCGGGTTCAGCACCAGGCTCTTCCGTTTGCCCAGCCGGCGGATGCCGGATGCCTCATGGATGTGCCCGTGCAGCCCCGCCAGGGGCTCCCGGGCAACCTCGATCTCGCGCACCGCCGTGCTGCCGACCGGCACGTACTGCACCTGGCCCAGCACCGCCCGGACCCGGAAGTTCTCATCGAGCTTGGGCGCCTCGTCGAGCTGGGTGCCGTACGGCGGGGGGTGCAGGTTGAACACAGCTCGCTCCGGGCGCTCGAGCTGGTCCGCCATCCGCGCGTACGCCGCCGCCAGCTGCCTTTCATCCTGCTCGCGGTAGGTGTGCCAGGGCGTCGGGTTGGCGTATCCCCAGCTGATCATCTCGTGCTCGTCGTCGAGCCATACCACCTTGCCCTCGGCATGGACGCCCCACGGCGCCTTGTCGAGCATGTCGCCGAGCTCCACCGGGTCGTCGTTGCCGAGCATCAGGTACAGCGGGACTCCCTGGGGCCGCAGCCGCGTGTCGGCGATGTCGAGCCACTCCGCCAGCCGCTCGCGGATGAGGCGCAGGAACAGCTGGTCGAGGGTGCCTGCGGCTTCCATGGCCTCCAGCTCGCCGGGCTCGGCGCGGTAGGGGTAGTAGCCGTGGTCGGCGATGAGCCGTTCCAGCTCGCTGAGTTCAGCACCCTCGCTCAGCTCGTAGCGGGTGCCGACGAACGTGCAATGCCACCGTCCGCCCGGGCCCCGTACGATCGACTGGATCGCCTTGCCGGCCACGTCGCCGCCCAGCACCAGCACCGTGGGCTTGTACACCCGCGTCGAGTTGACGAACTTGCGGAAGCACAGGCTCGATCCATGCAGATCGCTGACGAAGTAGACGAGGGTCCTGGCCACTACCCGGTCACCACGCTCTCGCGGGTGCGCCTGGCGGCGGTCATGAGCCTGGCCGCGCGGGCCGGGTCCACCGGGTTCCAGGTGACCCCGCCGCGCTTCAGGTGAGTCCCCACGATGGCCCCGTCGGCGACGGCCAGGATCTCGTGCACGGTGTCCGCCGTGACGCCCGTGTTGGCCAGCACCGGGGCCCGCGGGACGGCCGCCTTGGCGGCGCGCAGCTGCCCGGTGTCCGTGGCCATGCCGGTGATCGGGCCGCTGATCAGCACGGCATCGACGCCGAGGTAGACCGCGCTCCGGGCCCGGTCGGCGATGGTGCGCTGACCCAGGGGGCTGGCGAATTCCGGGGTGATGTTGGCCAGTAGCGCCACCGAGCCGGCGCCGATCCCGGCCCGGTAGGCGCAGATCGACCCGAAGTCCGGCCGCATGATCCCAAGGTCGCTCTCGTAGACGCCGGTGAAGACCTCACGAACGAAGCAGGCTCCGGTGGCGCGGGCGACCGCGAGGCTCGCCACCGGATCCCATACGAGGTCGACGCCGAATGGCCGGCTGATCTCGCTGCTGACCTCACCGATGACGGCGGCCATCGCCGCCGCCGTCTCCGGGCCGACGCCGAGCTGGTAGGGCAGGTCCGCCTCGTTGCAGAACAGCAGCCCGTCCACCCCGGCCGCCTGGAGCGCGCCGAGGTCGCGCGCCGCCGCGTCGACGACGGGCCGCATCCCGGCCGCCCGGTCGTGCCGGGGGCGCCCGGGCAGGGCGGGGAGGTGCACCATGGCGATGATCGGCTTGCTGACCCCGAACAGGTCCCCGAGCAGCGAGCTCATCCGGCCACCAGCGGCACGGCGTCCCGGTCCGCGCCCGCGCTGGGCGGATCGGCGCGGGCAGCCTTGTCCGGCTCCACCAAGATCACCTCTACGCCCTCGCGTTCGATCCGGTCCACCTCGACCGGGTCGGCGCTGGCGTCGGTGACGATCACCGAGACCCGCTTGATGGGAACGACGGTGCTCAGCGCCACGTCCCCGAACTTGGAGCCGTCGGCAAGGACGACGATCCGCTCCGTCCGCTCAAGGGCCGCCCGGATAACCCCGGCCTCCTGGTCGTCGAGATCGGTCACGCCCCGGCGGGCCGACACCCCGGCCGCGCCGATGACCGCGATGTCGGTGTTGTAACGCTGAACGCACTCCACCGCTGCCGGGCCGACGCAGTTGAGCTCGTCCTGCCTGACCATCCCGCCGGCCATGATCACCCCAACCCGCCGGGTGCCCAGCAGGCTGGCCACCACCAGCGATGGAGTGATCACCAGCAGGCCCTCGCGAGGCGCGGCGAGCCGGGCGAACTGCTCGACGGTGGAGCCGACGCCCACGAACATCACCCGGGCGCCGGCGGTCAGCTCGGCGGCCCGCAACGCGATCCGGCGCTTCTCCTGCGCGTGATGCAGCATGCGCGCGGTCTGGGTCACCTCAAAGGCGCCGGCCGCGCGCACCACGCGGGTGGTCGCGCCACCGTAGGTGCGGCGGACGAATCCGTCCCGGTCCAGGCGACGGAGATCGCGGCGGATGGTCATCTCGGAGACACCGAACTCGCGGGCCAGGCTGCTCACCTCGACCGCCTGGTCGGCCGCCAGCCGCTCGAGCACCTTGAGGCGCCGCTCGACCGCCAGCACCTCGCCCCCTAACGTGTCCGTTCTTGAGCCTTTAAGTGACCGATTATGTCATAAACCTTGACATTTTGTACCATTTTTGTTCTACTTTAGCCAGCCTGGTGACCAGCGTCAACCTGGGATTATGCAGGCATTGGACAACAGGAGGGGTGTTCATGGCCACTGTTGACCGATCAGAAAGCCGGCTGTTCGTTCGTAACAGCACCGGGCTGGTGCGTACAGCGTCGGCGGTCGACGCCACGATCTTCAATGCGGTCATCTCCGCGCCCATCGGCTCGACTCTCGCCTGGTCGATCTTCTTTACGCTCGTGGCCTTTCCCGGGGCCGATCCGGTCGGGGTCCTGGTCATCACGCTGATCATCAACATCCCGGTGCTGATCATGTTCGCATTGCTGGGCGCGAGCATGCCCAGGGTGGGCGGGGACTACGTCTGGGTGAGCCGGGTCCTGAGCCCGCCGCTCGCGCTCATCTCCAACCTGTGCATGATCATGGGCGGTCTGCTCGGCGCCGCGTACTTCGCCAAGTTCTTCTCGATCTTCGCCCTCGGCCCGGCGCTGGTCGCCGGGGGGAGCCTGTCCCACAATCACACGCTGATCAGCTGGGGCTCCAACTTTGAGGCCAACAAGGGCTGGATACTCGCTGGCGCCCTGCTCATGGTCCTGCTGCAGACCTACATCCTCATCCGCGGGACGAAGTCGACCTTCCGCTGGCAGAACGGCGCCTTCCTGATCGGGATGATCGGGATGATCGTCGCGTTCATCGTCCTGGCCGTGGCCACCCGGCACGGCTTCGACACCCACTTCAACGCCCTGAACAAGAGCTTCGGCGGCGGCACCGTGGCGAAGGTCCTCTCCGCCGCGGGGGCGGCCCACGCCGGCCCGAACCTCGGCAACATGAGCGCCACACTGCCCACGCTGTTCTCGATCCAGGGTTTCATGATGTGGAACTTCTGGTCGGTCTACATGTCCGGCGAACTCAAGAGCGCCTCGAACCGCCGCCGCCAGCTATCGGTCATGTTCGGCGCCCTCATCTTTGACGTCGCGCTGCTGATCCTCGGCGCGGCGCTGCTGTTCAAGGTCGCCGGCTACAACTTCGTGTACGCGGTGAACTTCTCGCCCAACCACGCGTACGCGATCCCGTCCGGCGCCTTCTACCAGTTCCTGGCGGCCATGTCGGTCAACGTGCCGGTCCTCACGGTGATCATCCTCGGCTGCTTCCTGTTCTGGGCCCTTCCGTCGATGATCGCCAATACGTTCATGCCGATCCGGTCCTTCTTCGCCTGGTCGTTCGACCGGCTGATGCCGGAGAAGCTCGCCGACGTGAACGAGCGCACCCACTCGCCGATCACCGCGATCATCGTCGTCAATGTGATCGTCGCCGCGCTGACGATCTGGAGCGTCTACTCCAACGTCTTCCAGCTCGTGCTGGGGCTGATCGTGCTGGCCGGCTGCCTGGGCGTCGTGATCGTCAGCGCGGCCGCCATCGCCCTCCCGCTGCGGCGGCCAGATCTCTACCGGGCCTCCCCGGCCAACGTGAAGTTCCTGGGCGTCCCGGTGCTGTGGATCGTCGCGGTCCTGTCCATCGGCATATTCGTGGCGCTGGCTGTGGTGTCCACTCAGTACCCGGCGCTGGTCATGAACGGGCACCCGGGCAACTTCTGGTGGATCCCGGCCTGGTTCGCGGGCCTGATCGTGGGCGGCGCCCTGCTGTACTACGTGCCGAAGTTCATCCGGGCCCGGCGTGGCATCAACGTCAGCTTCGTCTACAAGGAACTGCCGCCCGAGTGATGATGGCAGCGTGGAGTCGCTGGGCGAGCTGCGGGAGCGCCGGGCGTTCTCGTGCCGCCTGACCGCCGACCTGGCGCTCCGGTCGCTGGATGAGGCGGAGGAGTTCCTGCGCGACCGCGGGCTGCTGACACGCACGGCGGACTGTGCCCTGCCGAGCCTGTACGAGGCGTGCCACGAGGATCCGTACCGGCCGGGAAGCCCGGGTTTCGCGACGTGGCCGGCCACGAAGTGGCCGTGGTACGGCGAGCTCGCCGACCGCGGCTACCTGGTGACCGCCGTCCATCGCGGCAAGAACCTGCTGGTGAGCGGCGAGGTCGCGCGGATTCTCGACCCGATCTGCCGCGCCGAGACCGAGCGCATGCGCGCGGCCGACCGCGGCTGGGGGCGGTTGCTGGATCACCTCGCCGCCGCGGGGCCGTCCAGCGTCGACGACCTCCGGCTGGAGCTCGGGCTCAAGCGGCAGGAACTGCGCTCGATCCGGGCACCGCTGGAGCGGTGCGGCGCGATCGTCTCGCGTTCGCTGGAGGTCACCGCCGGTGCGGGACACCAGCATTCGAGCGAGCTGGCGCGGTGGGACCAGGCCTGGCCGCAGGCGGGGACGGGCGCGGACCCCCGCCGCGCGCTCGCCGACCTGGTCACCGCGGGCGTGCGCGCTGCCGTTGTCGCGCCCGAGGCGGAGCTGCGGCGCTGGTTCTCCTGGCAGTGGTACTGGACCGACGCCCTCGTCGATGACCTTGTCCGGGAGGGGAGGCTGCGCCGGCTGGGCGGCTACGTCGCCGACGGTTTGCGGTGACGGTAGAACTCGAGCGGTTCGGGCGGCAGGGGAGTGTTGCCGAGGATCAGGTCGGCCGCCTTCTCGGCCATCATCATGATCGGCGCGTAGATATTGCCGTTGGTGATGTAGGGCATCGCGGAGGCATCGACGACCCGCAGGCCGTCGATGCCGTGCACCCGCATGCTCGCCGGGTCCACGACCGACGTCGCCGCCGTGCCCATGGCGCAGGTGCAGGAGGGGTGCAGCGCGGTCTCCGCGTCCCTGGCGACCCAGTCGAGGATCTGCTGGTCGGTCTCGACCTCCTTCCCCGGTGACAGCTCGCCGTCGTTGTAGGCGTCGAAGGCCGGCTGGTTCAGGATGTTCCTGGCGACGTGGATGGCCTCGACCCACTCCCTCCGGTCCTGGGGGGTGGACAGGTAGTTGAACCGGAGCGCGGGGTGAACCTTCGGGTCGGTGGACTTGATCTTCACCGAGCCGCGCACGTCGGAGTACATCGGGCCGATGTGCACCTGGTAGCCGTGCCCGCCGGCCGGGACGGAGCCGTCGTAGCGGATCGCGACCGGCAGGAAGTGGAACATCAGGTTGGGGTAGTCCACGTCGTTGTTGCTGCGCGCGAAGCCACCGCCCTCGAAGTGGTTGGTGGCCCCCGGGCCGCTGCGGAAAAACAGCCAGTTGGCACCGATCCACGGGCGGTTCCGCATCTTCAGCGCCGGCTGCACGGAGACTGGCAGCTTGCAGCCGTACTGGATGTACACCTCGAGGTGGTCCTGCAGGTTCTCGCCGACGCTGGGCAGATCGGCCGTCACGCCGATACCGAGTTGCTCCAGTTCGCCGGCGTTGCCGACCCCGGAAAGCTGGAGCAGCTGAGGCGTGTTGATCGCGCCGCCGCACAGGATAATCTCGGCGCCGAGCGCGTTCCTGGTGCCGCCCGTGGCGGTCCGGTACTGCACGCCGGTCGCGCGCTTGCCGTCGAACAGGATCCCGGTCACGAACGCCCGGGTCTCCACCCGGAGGTTCGGGCGGCTCATCACCGGGTGCAGGTACGCGCGCGCGGCGGACAGCCGCCTGCCGCGGTGAACGTTGCGGTCGAACGGCGCGAAGCCCTCCTGCCGGTAGCCGTTGACGTCCTCGGTGAGCGAGTACCCGGCCTGCTGCACCGCCTCGAAGAAGGCCTGGAACAGCGGACTTGTCGCGGGCCCGCGTTCCAGCACGAGCGGCCCTTCGTGGCCGCGCCAGGCCCCGCCGCCAGCCAGGCAGGTCTCCATCTTCTTGAAGTACGGCAGGCAGTGCGCGTAGTCCCAGGCTTCCATGCCGGGGCCGGCCGCCCAGCGCTCGTAGTCGAGCGGGTTGCCGCGCTGGAAGATCATCCCGTTGATGCTGCTGGAGCCGCCGAGCACCTTGCCCCGGGCGTGATAGACCTTGCGCCCGTTCATGAACGGCTCCGGCTCCGACTCGTACTTCCAGTCGTAGAACCTGCTCCCGATGGGGTAGGTCAGCGCGGCGGGCATGTGGATGAACACGTCCCACGGGTAGTCAGGCCGCCCGGCCTCCAGCACCAGGACCCGGTTGGCCGGGTCGGCGGACAGCCGGTTCGCGAGCGCGCTGCCCGCCGATCCGCCACCCACGATGACGAAGTCGTTTCGCGGTTCGTTCATGGCACCTCCTCCTCATGTGGTTCAGCCCCAGCGGATGCCCATCGCGAGCTCGGACGCGAGGCCCGATTGCACCGACGCCACGGCCCGGAATGCCTCCCTGAGGTAGGACCGGGCCAGCGGGTTGAGCGTTTTGGGAGCGATGAAGTCGTCGGGCACGCCGCCGTGGCGCAACTGCTCCACCTGATGATCCAGCCGCAGCGAGAAGATGAAGCCGAACGCCTCGGTCAGCGTGCGTGCGTCCGCGCTGTCCAGCGTCCCGGCGACCTCGGCCGCGCGCAGCCGCTCGACGGTGGAGCCGCTCGCGGCGCCCGCGGCCATCCCGGCCCACCGCGCGAGATCGACGATCGGGATCACCCCGCCATGCTTGATATCGAGCTGTCCCCGGCGGTCCCCGGAGTGCTCCACCACGAAATCCCGCAGGAACCCGGTCGGCGGGCGGAACTGCAGGGCGAACCTGGCGAGCAGGCGCAGCAGGTCGGGTTGGCCCCGCTCCTGCCACAGGGCGTCGGCAACCGAGGGAGCGGTGCCCGGGCCCTGGATGCCGGCCCCACCCGGGCAGCTGTATAGCGCCCGGCTGTCGGTGAGGATCGAGACGAGGATGAGCGCCTTCTCCTGGGTCGGGTCCTGGCTGAAGCTGCGCGCCGCGGCATGCCAGGACGCCAGCGACCGCGCGAACAGCGGGTTGGACGCGCTCGCGCCGTGCGCGTCCGGCTGCACCCCGCACGCCTTCAGGCCCTCCTCCGCGGTCTGGGCCACCTGCCGCATGTAGCCGGCTACCGCTGGGTTGGTGTCGCCCTCGTCCTGCCAGGCGAGCGCGCTGTCGACATCGGAGGACGGCACTGCCTCGCGCCGGGCCAGGCTGCCGAGCGCGAACCAGGTGAACGGGGCCGGGGGAGGGCCCGCGTCGCTGACGGCAAGCTCGACCAGCCTTCGGGTCAGGGCATCAAGGACTACAGAACGGATCGCTGCGATGTGCTCGGCTGCGACACGCGCGTCGTGCAGCGCGATGATCATGGGAGGCAGCCCCGCCGCCGCGGATGCAAGGTCCGCGGCGCTGCTGGCGAGGCCGATCGCGCGGCGCAACAGGAATGGCTTTCGCGCCTCCGCCGCGATCAGGTCCCCGTCGTCCACTATGCCGAGGACCTCGCCGGACGGGGACATAACGGGAACGTGATGCACGCCGCGGTCGAGCATGTCAAGGAGGACGTCGCCGCCCAGAGCATCGGCGCGGACGGTGTGGACCGGCGCCGTCATGATGGCGGAGACCGGCGCGTCGGGGCTGGTGCCCGTGGCCACGACGCGGGAGCGCAGGTCGCGGTCGGTCACGATGCCGAAAGTCCCGCCGGACCGCACCAGGACCGCGCTCGCCCCTTCGGCGGTCATCCGGTTCGCCGCCTCGCGGATCGGCTCCTCACCGGAGCACAGCACCGGCGCGGTGCGGATCAGCGTCGCGACCCGGCGCTGGACCGGGTCGGCCGGCGGTGCGCGCTCCGGCCCGCGTGGCAAGGTACTGCCGACGATGGAACGGGCGATGAACCGGAGGAAGTCAGGGCGGGCCAGCAGTGGGCTGATGACGCCGGCCGGAATGCGGTAGCAGAGGGTGTCCTCGGCGGCCCGCGCCTCGAACCCGGTCGGCAGCCCGGACAGCATCGAGGCGTGCCCGAACAGCTCGCCCGGGCCGAGGAGGTCGAGGACGGTCCCGTCGTGGATGACCTCGACCGAGCCGGCGCGAACCACCCGCAGGTACTCGACCGGCCCGGTGCCCTGCGAGAAGATCGTCTGTCCTGCGGGACTCTTCTCGAGTTCGGTCAGCGCCGCGACGCGCGCCAGCTCATCCGCCCCCACCGCGTCGAACGGCGGGTGCAGGCCGAGGAAAGCGGTGGCGTCGTCCATCGGGTCCCGGTCAGGCCTCCTCGCCGGCCGCACCGACCCCGCTGGGCGCGACGTCCGCGCGATGCTCGGCCAGGACCGTGACCGGGCGGCCGCGATGCACCAGGAGGTAGTAGACGGCCCCTGCGCCGCCGAGGATGCCCACGAACACGAACGCGCCCCACTGGTAGTACCAGTGGTCGGCGCCGTAGACCGCGCCGCGCGGCCAGGCCAGGTTGACCAGGACGCCCACCTGGAAGATCACGGCCAGCAGGTTGACCGGCAGCCCCCAGCGGCCCATCGAGAAGTACGGGCCGTGGTCGGGGGTGGGCCACCTGCCGCGCAGCCTCTTGAGCAGCAGCGGCATGGTGACGCACAGGTAGGCCATGTAGAACATGATGATCGCGACCGAGGTGAGCACGAAGAACGCGCGCTGGTTGCCGACGTTGAGGATGAGCAGCCCGATGGTGAGCGCGCCGATGACGATCGACGGGATCAGCGGCGTCTTGGACCTGCCGTGCACCCGCGCTATGGCCGACGCGGCCGGAAGCTTACCGTCGCGGCCCATCGTGAAGATCATCCGGATCCCGCCCGCGTGCACGGCCAGGCTGCACACGGTGATCGCGATCACCGAGTCGACCAGGAAGAGGTTGCCGACCGTGCCGCCCAGCGCCGCCTTGACGATGTAGGGCAGCCCCGAGGTCCCGTTCTGCGGGGCGTGGATGTTCGGCACCGCCATCTCGGCGAGGATGATGACCAGGAAGCCGGCCAGCCCGGCGGCGGCCAGCGCCCGGAGGATCGCTGGCGGGGCGTGCCGCCGCGGGTCGTGCGTCTCCTCGGCGAGCGAGCCCGCGGTGTCGAACCCGTACAGGACGTACGCGCTCGTCAGCGAGGCGACCAGGAGGGCGCCGACGTAGCCGAGCGGGTTGCCGGCGCCGTGGCCGAAGGTGTCCAGCAGGACGCCGGGCCCGCGGGTGATGTGCACGGCCAGGAAGATGATCAGCAGCGAGACGCCGACCAGTTCGGCGGCGACGCCGAAGTTGTTGATCCGCGCCATCGTCTTCACGCCGAGCATGTTGATCACGGTCGTGAACACGACCAGCCCCGTGGCCAGCAGCAGCGCGTTCTTCGCGCCGCCCGGCGTGGAGACCAGGCCGGCGTCGCCGGGCCCGCCGAGGATCTCGAACCGTGCCGAGATCAGCGGCAGAACGACCTGGTAGGCGACCGCCACCGCGGCGAGCGTGACGATCGATCCCACGGTCAGGATCCAGCCGCCGAACCAGGAGGTGAAGGGCCCGGCGAGCTGTTTCGACCACTGGTAGACCGACCCGGCCAGCGGGAACTGCCCGGCCATCTCCGCGAAACAGAGCGCGACCAGGAACTGCCCGGCCAGCACGGCGGGCCAGGTCCAGATCCACCCTGGCCCGCCCGAGAAGAAGCCGAAGAAGAACAGCTCGAACACCCCGGTCATGATCGAGATATAGCTGAACCCGGCCGCGAACGACGAGAAGAGCCCCAGCGAGCGGTCCAGTTCCTGCTTGTAACCGAACCTGGCCAGCTCGTCAGAGTCTGCGCTCGGCGTGGCCATGGGCCACCTCTCCCTGGCTAGAGCCGCGGCAGTCGGCCCGATCCACCCCATTATGCGCCTGGACACGCGGGGGACCTCGATCCCAGGATGGGCAGATACGCGGGTGACGGAGGGAGTCTCGGATGGGCGGTGGCCGGCCGGCGGCCCGTGCTGGCCCCGCCGATGGCGTTTCGCTCATAGTGCTCGCCGAGCCAGCGAGCGAGGTGGAGCGTGCCCTGGTCCGGAGGTGGCTGCGGGAGGGGGACCTGCGCCCGTCCGCGGTGCTGCCGCTCGATGGCCCCGCGCTGGCACGGTCGCTGGACCGGGCGCCGCCGGACACGGTCGTCACCGCCGCCCGCGTCGCGTGGCTGCCGCCCGAGCGCGGGGGTGAGCGGCGGGTCCGCTGGTCAGACGTCCTGGCGCAGGTCAATCCCCGCCGTCCGCCGGTCTTCTGGCAGACCCGCATCGCGCGGCGCGAGCCCGACCGGGCCCGGCTGGTGGTGGCGGAGCCGGCCACGGTGGCCGCACTGCGGGCGCGCTGGGGCGGCACCGGCTCGTTCGCGCAGTTCGTGTCCAGGCAGGCCAGGCTCGCGCTCGACCGGTCCGAGCGGGCGCTGCTCGGGTACCGCTACAAGGTGCCGAAGGACGTCGCCGAGGCGATCGAGGACAGCGCGGAGTTCCGCGCCGAGGCCACCGTGCTCGCCGGCCGGCTCGGGCAGCCCGAGCCGGAGGTGGCGCGGCGTGCCCGGGCGGCGCTGGACGGCCTGGTCGCCTCCATGAGCCCGGTCGCGGTCGACCTGCTGTCCGGCGTGCTGCGCCCGCTGCACGCGTACGCGTGGCACGTCCAGGCCGACACGGCCGGGCTCGGCCGGCTGCAGGAGCTGAACCGCCACCAC
>Ga0207684_10003180_pt1 | contig 16137 bp, 20 predicted proteins | sample KBSK5501metaG_FD_184342 | JGI IMG/M metagenome (GOLD analysis project Ga0207684, IMG submission 184342) | Corn, switchgrass and miscanthus rhizosphere microbial communities from Kellogg Biological Station, Michigan, USA - KBS K5-50-1 metaG... | ecosystem: Host-associated > Plants > Roots >...
GCTCACGATCGGCATGATCTTCACGGTGCTCCGCTGGATCGTCGAAGCGGACGACGACATCCGTGCAGGCAGGTGGGTGATCGACGGCCGGATCCCGCAGCAGCGGTACCTCGGACGTGAGCTAACGAGTTGTGAGGTAGGGCTCATCGGCGCCGGAGCGGTCGGACGCGCCGTCGCCCAGAGGTTGCGCGCGCTCGGGGCGGCAGGGGTGCTCGCGTTCGATCCCATCGCAGACGCGGACGAGCTCGTCGCGGCCGGCATCGAGCCGGTCGCAGTCCTCGGCGACTTGATGGCGCGCGCAGACATCATCAGCGTGCACGCGCCGCTCACGCCGGCGACCAGAGGGCTGCTCGGCGCAGAAGAGTTCGCGCGCGTGAAGCCCGGATCGTTCTTCGTGAACACCGCGCGGTTCGGGATCGCGGACGAGCAGCCGCTGCTGGCCGCATTGCAAGATGGGCGCCTGGCAGCGGCGGCCTTCGACCATTTCGAAAATGAGTTCCTCTCGCCGGAGCATCCCCTCGCAAAGATGAGGAACGTCGTCCTGACACCCCACATCGGCGGCTCGACGATCGAGACCATCGAGAACCACACAACGACGATCGCGCAAGGGATCTACGACGTGCTGGAGGGCAGGCTGCCCGGCTCGGTCGTGAACCCCGAAGTGCTCTGACCGTGGCCCTGTACGCAGGGCTCGACGTCGGTACAAGCGGCGGAAGATGTCTCGTCGTCGACGAGCACGGGAAGCGCGCAGGGTACGGCGAGCGCCCTTGGCGATACACGACAGACGAAAGCGGGTTCCCAACGCTCGAGCCGCGCGCGGCGATCGAAGCACTGCGCGCGTCGGTGGCCGATGCGCTGAAAACGTGTGACGCGCGCGACCTGCGTTCGGTGGGTGTCACGGCCCAACGCACCGGCGTCGTGTTCTTGGACGGAGCCGGCAAGGAACTGTACGTCGGGCCCAACACCGACGGGCGCGCGGCGCAAGAGGGGATCGCGCAAGAGAAGGCGCATGCCGACTTGATCTACCGCATCGCGGGGAGGCTTCCGGCGATGCTGTATTTCCCCGCGCGCCTCGCGTGGTTCCGCGCGCACAACCCCGACATCGAGCCGGCGGTCGCACTGTCATTCGGTGACTGGATCGTCGCGCGGATCACCGGCGTGTGGGCGACGGAGCCGACGCAGGCGGCCGAGATGCTCGTGTACGACGTGGCGATGGGTCATTGGTCCCCCGAGCTTCTCGGCGCGCTCAGCGTGCCCGAACGGATCCTTCCCGCCTTGCGCGCCTCCGGAGAACCGGCGGGGGTTTCCGAGGAGGGGAACCCGCTCGGGTTGCCTGCCGGTCTTGCGGTGTGTGCGGGAGGCGCCGATACGCAGTGCGCTGCCTTGGGAGTTGGCGTCGTCGACGCTGGGGCCGCGTTCGTCGTGGCCGGGACGACGATGATCGCCGAGCAGCTGATCGGCGAGTTCGCGCTGGACCCCGAGGGGCGTACGTGGACGTCGCCTCATTGCGTGGCTGATGTGCGTAGTCAGGAATCTCATTGTGGGGAGGCCGGCGCGGCCCTCGCATGGCTCTCGGACCTCTTCACGGAGTCTCCTTCTGCGTTGGCCGATGGCGCCGATTCATCGGAGCCGGGTGCGAACGGCGTTCGCTTCTACGACTCCTATCCATCAACCGCGCGCGACTTTGCACTGCTTCGGACGGGCGGCTTTGAGTTTCCGATGCCCGTGCTTGCCCTCGGCCGCGGACGGGAGGACTTTGCGCGAGGGCTGCTCGAAGGGATCGCTTTCGGCGCGCGCGCCGGCCTGGATGTGCTTGCCGAGTTGAACGGAGAGCCGACGGAGATCGCCGTTGCCGGCGGCCTTGCGCGCGCGGGCGCATTCCGGGCGGCGCTCGCCGGGACGTCGAAACGCTCTATCCGTGTGGCGACGGAAACCTCATCGAGCGCGCTCGGCGCAGCGATCGTCGCGGCGGCGGGAGATCACGGTGGCGTGCGCGCGGCCGCATCGGCGATGGCCGACCGAGGCACCGAAATCGCGCCGGTGGAAGCCCATGGGTACCCTGCGCTCTACGCATCGTGGCGCAAACGCGCCGATGCACTCGACAAGGACGCGATGAAGATGAGCGGACTCTTGAAATGAAGTATCAGGCGGAGCGCGAGCAGGTCATCAAGTACGCCGTCGAAATGGAAGACCGCGACCTAACGATCGGGACGTCCGGCAACGTCAGCATGCGGGTTCCGGAGGGGGCGATCATCACCCCGTCGACGATCCCGTACAAAGAGATCAGGCCGGAGGACTGCTGCTTGCTCGACCTCGAGGGAGGCGTGCTCGAAGGCGACAAGATCCCGTCGGTCGAGCACAAGGTCCACCTCGAGTGCTACAAGGCCCGGCCCGAGGTCAACGGCGTGATCCACGCGCATCCCACCGTCGCCAGCGCGTTCGCTTCTGCGCGCGTGACGCTTCCGGCGTTCCTCGACGAGTTCGGCGTCTACGTGGGCGACGAGGTGCGCGTCGCCGAGTACGCGATCTCCGGCACCGTCGAGATCGCGAAGAGTGCGGTCGAGACGATGGGGGAGACGGCGAACGCTGTCTTCCTGGCGTCGCACGGCATGGTTGCCGTCGGGCGCGACCTCGCTTCGGCGATGCACGTTGCGCGCCAGGTGGAGCGCGGCGCGCTCATCTACCTCTGGACGAAGATGCTGGGCGGCCCTGCCGAATTGCCGGACGACGCGAAGAACCTATTCGCACAGGTTTTCGCGTTTTACCGTACGCGCTGAGCGAAGCTCAGCAGACGGGGGCAGATTGCGCGGCGATCGTCTGACCGCTGCAGCCGAGGTTGTGGTTGGTCGACTGTCCCAGGAAGAAGACCGCGATCACGATCACCGCGGCGATGAAGCACGCGACGATGCTGTACTCGACGGCCGTCGCGCCACACTCGCTGCTCAACGGCAGTCGTGACCGCAGCCACGCCCAAGTGCTCTTCGTCGCGAAGTAAAGTTCCATGTCAGTGAGAGTAACGAGCGCCCAGCATGCCGCAAGGCGCGAAGTAGCTAATTAGCGTTTGAAAGGCGAATTCCCTTCCTCTGTCCTCCGCGAGGCTGGGACCTACGGCCCGGCCTGTATCGGTCAAAGGAACGTGTGCCGACGCTTCGCGAGGTTCTCGTTGATCAGGTCTTGCACGGTTTGCCGCACGTGCTCGGTCAGCTCGAGGACGAGCTGCGTGTCTTCGACCGCCTTCGGACCGTACTGCACCATCGGGATGGGCTCGCCGAACGCGATGATCCATTTCGACGGCAAGGGGATCATGCCGAGCAGGCCGAGGGCCGGGAACGTCGGTGTGATCGGGAAGTAGGGCGCGCCGAACCGGCGCGCGAGGAACTTCACATTGCCGATCATCGGGAACGCCTCTTCAGCGCCGATGATCGCCACGGGGATGATCGGCGCACCGGACTCCATGCACATCTCGACGAATCCCCCGCGCCCGAAGCGCTGGAGCTGGTACCGCTTGCGCCATCCCTTCCCGATGCCTTTGTAGCCCTCGGGGAACACGCCGAGCAGTTCGCCTTTGTGCAGCAAGCTCAGCGTTGCCTCGCGGTTCGCCGGTGCGTTGCCGGCCATACGGATGAAGTCGCCGAAGCCGGGGATCTTGAACGCGATATCGCCTGCGAGCAGCCACGGGTTGCGCCCATGATCTTTCAAGAGGGCGAGCTTCAACATTGCACCGTCGATCGGGATCGTGCCGGAGTGGTTGGCCGTGAGCATCGCCGGGCCTTCTGTGGGGATGTTCTCGATACCGACCGTTTCGACGCGCCAGTAGATCGAGTAGATCGGCAGTGCGAGCGGCATGAGCGCGCGCACGAACTCGGGGTCGTGCTCGCCCTTCGGCGGCTTGTCTTTCGACAGGTGCCGCTCGAGAACGTGCTGCGCTGTTTCCCGCCACTCCTGCAGGAACTCTTGCGTCGAGGCCGGCTTGTGCATCCGTAGTGGGCCCGTGTGCTTGGCGCAATACGGTTGGCCGGGTTGCGCTTTTGTCGGACATGGTGATGCATTGCCTTCAGCGTCGAGGAGGACGGCGTGGCACTGCCTGCGGGGGACCTCTTCGGTGGCCATCAGGTCGCTTTCTTCTGGGGAAGCAGTCCTTCGAGGATACCTGTCACTGTGTTCGCGAAGTGCACCGGCTGCCGGAAGGGCCAATCGTGATCCGGCGGGCGTGTCCCCGGCCATCCGTTGTTGCTGTGGATGACCGTCAGATCGCAGTCGAGCAGCTTGGCCGCCTTGACGCCGATGCCGAGCGGGATAAGCGAGTCGTTCTCGGCCCACAGGACCGCGCGCGGTACGCCGGTTTGTGCGACGCGCACGAGCACCTCGTCCTTCGGTTTGCCAAGGAACCAGCGCGCCGAACGCCACAGGCTCTCGACCCCTTTTCGCGAGGTTGCGGAACGGAGGAGGGCGGCGGCGGCCGGGCCGTGCCCCACGATCCGGTAGTGCGCCCCCGGCAACATGATGCGTCCAAGGCGTGCGCTACCGAGCGAAACGAGCGGCGAGTCGACGGCGACGAGGGCCGAAACGAACTCTGTGTGATCGAGGGTGACTTGTGCTCCGATGACGCCACCGAACGAATGACCAACGATGGGCGCCGGAGCCGCATCGACCCCAGCCATCGCCTCGGCTGCGAACTCTGCGGCGCGCTCGATATGCCAGTCTTCGGTCACCGCGATCCCCGGAGCCGCGACGCGATACCCCAGGTCCGCGAGCGCCAGCATCGCGCCGCGGTACGCACGTCCGGAAAGTCCCCAACCGTGCAAAAGGACGAGCGGCTGCCCCTCGCCGGCGACCCACACGTCGAGTGGGCGCGCGCGATGACGCAGTCTGTACCGCTTTATCTCCGAGGTCATAGGTAAGGTCTAACGAATATGGTATATGCCTCGGAACGCTCGCACGCTGGGCCTCCTGGGGGATGCTGATGAAAGTCTCCGTCGTCACCGATTCCGCGTCGAACCTCCCGCGCGAGCTTGCCGAGAGCTGTGGGATCGAGCTCGTCCCGATGATCTTGAAGTTCGGTGAGCGCGCGCTACTCGACGGCGTCGACATGCCTCCCGGCGAGTTCTACAAGGCCCTCGTCGAAGAACACGTGCCGGTCTCGACCTCCGGACCCTCGGCGGGCGATTTCGCCGCAGCGTTCGAGCGAGCCCTCACGGCCGGCGCCGAGGGCGTCGTGTGCGTGAACGTCGCTTCTTTCGTCAGTGCCACATACAGCACGGCAGTCTCTGCTGCGAAGGACTTCGGCGGACGGGTGCGTGTCATCGACTCTCGGAGCGCATCTCTCGGCGAAGGTTTCATCGCGCTTGAAGCCGCGCGCGCCGGCGTGAGCGCCGATCTCGACTCGGTTGTCGCGCGCGCGGAAGACGTCGCCCAACGCATGTGTTTCGTCGCAACGATCAACACGTTCGAGTTCCTTCGCCGGAGCGGACGCGTGAACGCACTGCTGGCATACGCGGGCACGGCGCTGAACATCAAACCGGTGTTCGCGTTCCGTGGGGGCAAGATCGAGCAGCTCGGCCGGCCACGGACGCGCGCGCGCGCGATCGATCGACTGGTCGAAGAAGTTCGAGCAGCCTCCTCTCAAGGCCCGCTCCACCTCGGCGTTGCGCACGCCGACTGCGAAGAAGAGGCCAACCAGCTGCTCGAACGATTGAAGGCTGAGATCCCTCACGTCGAGACGCTGATCACTCCGTTCACGCCCCTGATGGGCGCGCACACAGGGCCCGGTGTGCTCGGAACCGCTTTCTTCGCCTGAGCGCGTCCGCAAACGCCCCAGCCCCTGGATATCATTGCCGCTCGTGACCACCGACGAACGTTCAGCCTTCGGGCGCGACTACATCTCCATCCGATCGGGGGAGTTCCGCGCGGTCATCGGCGCGACGGTGTTCATCATGCTTGGGTTCGGACTTATCGTTCCCGCTCTGCCGCAGTTTGCGAAGAACCTCGGCGTCGGCGATGCAGGGGTCAGCGTCATCCTTTTCGGGTTCGCGCTCACGCGGCTCGGTGGAGATTTCTTCGTTGCTTCGTTGATCGAGAGGTTCGGTGAGCGGACGATCACCGTCACCGGCGCGGGGATAGTCGGGGTGTCATCGCTGGCGGCCGGTGCGTCACAAACGTACTGGCAGCTCGTCGTCTTGCGTGGGCTCGGTGGCTTCGGGTCGGCGCTTTTCCTCGGCGGGCTTACGGCATATCTCGTCGGCACCGTGATGCCGGACGAGCGAGGGCGCGCCATGAGCCTGTTCCAAGGCTCGGTTGGGGTCGGGTTTTTGCTCGGACCCGTTTTCGGCGGGCTGATCATCGGGCTGGCGTCCGCCAACACTCCCTTCTACGTCTACGGAGCTGTGTGTCTCGCGTTCGTTCCGTTGTGCTTGCGCGCGATGCGGCCTGCCGCAGAGGAGGCGCGCGCGTCTGAGGTGGTGGGCAAGCCTTCGTGGCGCGCGATGAAGCCGCTGCTGGCTAACTCCGCGTACCGCGCTGCACTTGGGGCCAGCGCAATCGCGTTCATCGTGACGTCGGCGCCGCAGACCGTGCTCCCGCGTTATTGGACCGACACCCTTCACTTATCAGAGGCGAGCAGCGGCATCCCATTCTTCGTCGAAGCGGCGGCCGGCATGCTCGTCATCTGGCACGCGGGCGCGCTGTCCGACCGTCGCGGGCGCAAGTACGTCCTTGCGCCTGCACTGGCGCTCGGGGTAATCGCAGCGCTCGGCTTAGGCATCTTCGGCGGCACCGTCGCGCTGATCGGCTTCCTCGCGCTGATCGGCGTTGCCAACGGATATTCAAGACCGGGACCAACCGCGATCGTCGCAGACGTCGCCGAGCCCAAGGATCGCGCGGTCGCCGTAGCCGGATACCGGATCGCCGGCGACATCGGCGCGTTGATCGGACCGGTCCTTGCAGGAGTGCTCGCGCAGTACGTCGGATACGGCGCGGCGTGGATCGGCGTCGCCGTCTGCGTTGCGATCGTGTTCTTCATGACGATGGCCTCCTACGAGACCATGCCCCTTCGTCAGCCCGCCTAGACGTGGCGCGCTTCCGCGTCGCGACGTTCATGAACGCCTCTCCCGAGCGGGTGTGGCAGCTGCTCGCGGACTGGGAAGGCTCGACCGCGTGGATGGTCGATGCAACGTCGGTCGTCGTTCTGGGGGAGCAGCGTGAAGGCGTCGGCACGCGAGTGCGAGCGGTAACGAGGATCGCCGGCATCGCGCTGACCGACGTGATGAGGGTGACGGCGTGGGAACCGGGCCGGCGTTTGGAAGTCTTCCACGAAGGCCGGCCGATCCACGGGCCAGCCTGGTTCGCGCTTACACCGCACGAGAACGGCACGCGTTTCGAGTGGGTGGAGGACCTTATCCCGCCGCTGGGAAGGCTCGGTGAGATCGGTGGCAGCGTTTTGCGCGCGCCGATCGAGGCGGTCCTGCGGAAGAGCCTTATGAAGCTGAAGCGTCTGGCTGAGTCTTCGTCTTGAAGCCTTCGAACGGGTTGCGACAGCTGCTGCAGTAGCGGACGGTACGGCACGGGGTTGGACCGAACGCGCTCTCGAGCGTCGTCTCGGTCGCGCCGCAGTACGGACACGTCACGGTTTCTTTGCGTCCGATCGGAAGCAAGACCGGTAGAGTTATTCCGTACGCGCCCAGCGCTTCACGTCCACCCACTGAGATTCGATCGGTGGTCCATGGTGGATCGTTGACAAACTGGACTTTCAGGTCAACGTCGGTTGTGAGCTTGCTGATCGCCGCCTCGACGTCTTCGCGGATCACGTCGAGAGCGGGACAACCCGCGAATGTGGGCAGCAAGTCGATCTCGATGCGGTCGTACGAGATGCGGACGTCCTGGACGATCCCGAGGTTGGTGATGGAGCACGTGGGGATCTCGGGATCCATCACCGTGCTCAGTGCGGCGCGGATGTCGTGTTCGGTAAGTGTCTTCACCACTTCGCCCCCGGATGCGCCCGATACAAGGCAGTCATCTCCGACCAAAGCGGCTCGAAATACTCCGAGTGGTTTCCCCGGCGGCCTCCGGATCCGCGGAACGAATCTGTATGAACCCACCGGCCATCGATGCGCTTGACGTCTGGAGGCTGCAAAACGCTTCCGAGAACTTGCGCTTCCATCTCTCCCGTCGAAGTTGGAACCATCTCACCGGTGGACGGCTCGCCGCGCGCGCTCAGCACCTGATCGAAACCCTCTTCGTCGAGCTGCTCTCCGATGCGACCCAGCCACTCTCCGAGCAGATCCTCGCTCGACCGGGGCATGACACCGTCGGAGACAAGAGCGGGCTCGTCGTCGATGGACTCGAACAACGCGACGGCTTCGCCGATCGTTGCGGACAGCGCATCGGCGAACCGGTGACGCGCGTCCACCGGCCCCCCGGCCAGCCGATGGAACCAGGCGTCGGCGTGTTCGAGGTGATACCGCTCTTCCAGCAAGAAGATCGCAACCGCCTCGCGCAACTCCTTGAACGATGATTTCTGCAGCGCGCGCAAACGAACATCATCGGCATGGTCGTACAACCAGTGGCGCGCGAGGGTGAACGCGAAGTCGGTGTTCGGCAGCTCACACAGAACGGCGTTGCGGAACTCGCCGGGCGCGCGCCCCAATGCAAGTTGATCCGTATCGCGCCCATCGATAACAGACAATATGTCGAGCAGCATGCGCGCATGGGCGATCTCGTCTTGAGCGATCGACGACAGTGCAAGGTCTTCTTCGATGTAGGGGACCCAGCCGGTCCACTCGCTCAGCCGATGCCCGAGGATCAGCTCGTCGTCGGCCAGCGCGACGAGAAGGGATGCGCGCGGGTCACTCACGCGTGATCGACTTCCCCAGCTTCTTCATCTCTTCGGTCACGCGCTTCAGCTTGGCGCCGACGCCGACGTATCCGTCTTGTCTGCGGTAGCTGCGATCGGAGACGCCACCCATCGTCTCTGGATCCGGAACCGAGTGGAGATCCTCGCGCTTCACGACCCAACATTCTGCGCCTTCGCCGTGCCGGAAATGCGTCTCGCGCGCGAGGATGAGCGCCATCTCAAGATCTTGCGCTTTTATCGAGCCGGCGTGAACGAGCGGATCGTCGTGCGTCCTGCGCGCGAATACCTCGTAGACGTCCACCGGTTCAGGCCACCGCGCGCGGGATGCCACTGAAGACGTCGCGCAGCCACGCGTGGTTGTTCCAGACCGCGCGCCGCCACGACAAGCGCGTCTCGGTCATCGGGCCGTTGCCTTTGACGACCTGCCAGAACTCGTCCCAGTTGACCCAGCCCTCGGCGCCCCACTCCCAGCCGCTCGCCGTTTTCTTCAAAGCCGGATCGGGCGCAGTGATGCCGACGTCCCACATCTTGGTGACGTAAGTGTCGAAGAACTCGTTGCGCAACTCTTCGTTCGACTTGGTCTTGATCCCCCAGTAGAGCAAGACGTCCTTGTCGGGATTCGAGGGTGGTCCATAGAAGTGCATGATCGGACGCCACCACCGGTTCACTGCGTCCTGGAACATCGCGCGCTGCGCATCGGTGCCGCCGACCAGCTCGAGCATCAAGTCTTCACCGTGACGAAGGTGGAGCGACTCCTCCGCACAGATGCGACGCATCGCGCGCACATAGGGCGCGTAGCTCGACTCGAGGAGCGCGCGCTGTGTCACGAGGGCTGCACCGTCGATCAGCCAGCCGATGACGGCAACGTCGCCCCACGATTCGGTGGGGTAGTGGAAGACGTTGTGGAACTTCGTCCGCCCGTTGATCAAGTCCTCGAACATCGCCTCGCGGCTCTTCCCAAGGTCCTCGGCGATGCGGTACAAGATCTGCCCGTGACCGACCTCGTCCTGCACCTTCGCGGTCAGCGAGAGCTTCCGCCGAAGTGAGGGCGCGCGCGGGATCCATTCGCGCTCGGGAAGCGCGCCCATGATCTCCGAGTTGGCGTGCATCTCGATGAACTTGAGCGCGGACTCGCGATACTGGTCGGGCATCCAGTCGGTGGCCTCGATCTTGTCGCCGGCGTCGATGCGCTCCTTGAATCGGGCGGTGCGCTCTTCAGAAGTCATGAAGCCATGGTAGCGCGCGCCCGTGCCCGGAAACGGACTATCGGCCCTTGAAGTCCGGAGGCCTCTTCTGCACGAAGGCCAGGATCCCCTCGAGCGAATCCTCCGTCGTCGAAATCTCCGATTGCAGGTCGGCCTCGTAGTCCAGGACCGCTGCGAGATCGCTCCGCGTTGCGAAGTGCAGCGCCTTCTTCGTCAGCGCGTACGCGCGCGTCGGTCCTGCCGCAAGCTCCTCGGCGAAGGCCTGCGTTTCGGCGGCGAGGTCATCGTGCGGAACAACTTTCGTTACCAGGCCCAGGCGAAGGCACTCGTCCGCGTTGATGATCTCGCCGAGCATCGCCAGCTCCGCGGCTTTCGCGAGACCAACGAGGCGCGTCAGGAAGTAGTGCGCGCCCGAGTCGGGGATAAGCCCCACTTTGATGAAAGCCTGGAAAAGGCGAGCCTTGTCGCTGGCAATGCGGAAGTCGCACGCGAGAGCGAGAGAGGCGCCTGCACCCGCAGCCACGCCGTTCAATGAGGCGACGACCGGTTTCTCCATCTGCACGATCGGCAAGATGACCGGGTTGTAGCGCTGACGAAGCAGCTCGCCGAGATCGGGCTTCGCACCACCTTCGGACAGGCTGTCGACGTCGGACAGGTCGGCACCCGACGTGAACGCGCGCCCCGCGCCCGTTATTACGACGCATCGAACACCACGGTCGCCGGCCGCGTCAGCAACTGCCTTCTGCAGCGCGAGGCTTATCTCTCCGTTAAGCGCGTTCAGCGAATCGGGTCGGTTCAGCGTGATCGTTGCGATGCCACCCGAGACGTCATATAGCAGAACGTCTGTCATGACAGCTGCTCGAAAACGACCACGTCGAACGGAGGAGCGAACGACTGCGCATCCTCGGTTGCGGTCTTCGCTTGCTCGCTCGACAGGTCTGCTTTCCAGTCGTCCTTCGTCTTCCAAAGGCCGACGAACGAGTACGCGTACGGGAACTCTCCCTGAAGGGTGCGCGTCACCTTGTTGAACGTGCACGACTCCATCTTTCCGTACTTCTGTACGAGCGGCAGGTGCCCTTCGAGGTATCGCTTCTCGAACGCTTCCGGATCGTCCGGTGCCCGGTAGTAAACCGCCATCCTGATCATGCGCACCTCCTGCGTCGGGCTCATTGTGAGCGCGCGCACGCAGCCCTGTCACGTTCCCGACGCGGTATATGCTGGCCGCTCGACCATCCAGAGCTTGAAGGAGCGATCGATGCCGAAGTTTTCGGTTTCGCGGGACGCCGCGAAAGCCATCAAATGCGACGTTCTTGCGGTGCCGGTGTACGAGGGCTTGGAGCTCGGACCGGGCGGGAAAGAAGCCGAGAAGGCACTGGGCACAACGCTGAAAGAGCTAACGGAACACGTTCCCGTTCTTGGGAGGCCGAGCAAGCAGTTCAAAGGCGAGCTCGGGGATGCGATCCTCGTGCAAACGTTGGGGAAGCTCCCGGCGAAGCAGGTTCTCTTCGTGGGCTTGGGCGACAAGGCCGACGTGACGGCCGGGACGGCGCGACGCGCGGCTGCAGTGGTAGCCCGGCGCGCAGGCGGCGGCAAAGTCGTCGGCACGACGATCCCCCTTGCGGTGAAAGGAAAGCCCGCAGAAGCCGTGCGCGCGTTCGTCGAGGGGTTCGTGCTCGCTTCGTATCGATACCTTCGATACAAGGCAGAGCAGAACGGCCGCCCCAACCGCGTCGAGTCGGTCTTGCTGATCGGCGGTACCGGGTGGGACGCGCGCGCGATCAAGTCTGCTATCGAGCAGGGCACCGTGATCGCGGAAGGGACCAACATCGCGCGCGACCTGACGAACACGCCTGCGAGCGACAAGAGCCCAGAGTCACTCGCGCAAGAAGCGCGGCGGATCGCGCGCAACGGCCTGAAGGTGAAGGTGCTCGACGAGAAAGAGCTGGCCGCGAAAGGCTTCGGTGGGATCCTCGGCGTCGGCCGTGGCAGCCCGAAGCCGCCGCGACTGATCGAGATGTCATACAAGCCGGCGAACGCGAAGCGCACCATCGCGATCGTCGGAAAAGGGATCACGTTCGACTCCGGCGGGATCAACCTCAAGCCGTCCGACAGCGGCATCGATTGGATGAAGATGGACATGGGCGGCGCCGGCGCCGTCCTCGGTGCGATGTATGCGATCGCGAAGCTGAAGCCGAAAGTTGCCGTGCGCGGGTACGTTGCGACGTCCGAGAACATGCCGGACGGCGACGCGCTCCGTCCCGGAGATGTCATCACGCAGTACGGCGGCAAGACCGTCGAGATCGGGAACACCGATGCCGAAGGACGGCTGGTGATGGCCGACGCGATCGTCTACGCGCGCGAGCGCGGCGCCGACGTGGTGCTCGACATCGCGACGTTGACCGGCGCGATGATGATCGCGCTCGGACACAAGATGTTCGGCGTCATCGGCGAGCCACGCTCGGAAGTGAAGAAGGTATTAGATGCAGCCGAGCGTGCCGGTGAGCCGGCGTGGGAGCTGCCGCTCAACCGTGAGTACCTCCACGTGATGAAGAGCGACATCGCCGACCTGCGCAACGTCGCGAGCAAGAACGTCGGCGGCGGTGCCATCACGGCAGCGCTGTTCCTCAAGGAGTTCGCAGGGGACACGCCCTGGGTGCACATCGACATCGCAGGTCCGGCGAAGTCGGACGAGGACTGTTACGAGAACCCGAAGTGGGCCACGGGCGCAGGGGTGCGCACGTTGGTCGAGTACGTGATGGGGCAGTAGTCAGTCGCTCAGCGCGACTTTCACGACGCCGTTCTCGATCTCGACCTCGTACTGGGCAAGCCCGATGTCCGGGTCCATCACGTTGCGTCCCGTTGTGACGTCGTACTGCCACCCGTGCCAGGGGCATGTGACGATCTCATCCTCGAGGTCGCCTTCGCCCACCGGCCCGCCACGATGGAGACACGTGCCGTCGATCGCGTAGAAGGTGCCGCCGACGTTGAAGAGCGCGACGGCCCGGCCTTCCACTTCCACCGCGCGCCCGGTGCCCGGCGGAACCTCCTTGACCAGCGCAACGACCTCGAAACCGCTCACCGCGAGAACTTCTTGCGGTCGACGATCATCCGCGTGTGCGACGCGCGCCCGATCAGCTTGTCGCCCTCGTAAGCCTCGCACTCGAACTGCAGCGCGCGCCCCTCAACAGCGGTAAGCGTCGCCAGCGCGCGCACCTCGACCCCGACGCGAGACGGCGCCAGGTGGTCGAGCTCCACGTGAGCGCCGACGCTGGTGGCGCCGTCGGGCAGAGCGCCGTGGACCGCGGCCACCGCGGCCTCCTCGATCAACGCGAGCAGCGCCGGCGTCCCGAAGACGGGAACGTCGCCCGAGCCGAGCCGGATCGCGGTCAGATCCTCGGTAACCATCCGGCGCGCCTCTCCTGCAAGACCTGCTGAAAGCGAGGCATCAGTCACCTCACTATGATGCTGGGCGCGCGCGCCCGAGTCGAACCGCGCACCTAACTGATGAAGCACACCCTTGGTGGACCTGCGATCGTCCTCGCCCTCGTTATGGCGGAGACGGCCGTCGGCGGTCTTGCAGTCTTGTGGCTCAGCGACGCCTGGGGCCGCACGCGCATGGGCTTCTTCAAGCTGATCGGCGGCGTCCTCGCCGTGCTCGCGATCCTCGCCTGGCTCGCCGCGCGCGCGCCGCTCCTGGGTGGCTCGGCCGCATCCACAGCCGCGCGCGCCGGCGTCGCGCTCCTGCTGTCCTTCGCCATCGCCACGGTCGTGTGGCAAGTGTTGTTGTGGGCCGGCGCGTTGAAGCTAAGCAGAGCCCTCGGCATCCTCTCCGTTCCCATCGGCGTCGCCGCCCTCATTGCGGTCGCATACGACCCGGCGGCGGCCAGCTCGGGCATCAGCGCCGCGTTCCAGCTGCTCGCAGGTGCGCTCTTCGCCGGTGCCGTCACCGACGGATTGCTGCTCGGTCATTGGTACCTGGTCGAGCGAAAGCTCAGTCGCGCGCCGCTTGCACGCATGAACTCCTTCTTCCTTGCCGGATGCGGCGTGGCGATCATTGGAGCGATCCTCGGGCGCCACAGCGGAACGGCAACCGCCGACCTTTCGCCACTCCTTGGAGCCGGCGCACTCGCCGCGTATCTCGCCGTTGGCCTTGCCGCGCTTTGCATCATGATCGGGTTCTTCATCCGCGCGTTGGTCAAAGAGGACTCGATCCAAGCAGCAACGGGATTGTTTTACCTTGCCGTAATCTTGGCCCTTGCTGCAGAGTTCGCCGCGAAAGTCCGCTTCTTCTAAAGGTGCCCAACACGGCGTCCGGGTCGCGCCGTAGAATCCACGGACATGAGCCAAGAGCCCATCTCTGAAGAACCCTCCAACGGCGAAGATCCCGCGATCCCACTGCGCGAGGAACTCTCAACGACCAGCGCACCCCCGACGAGCCCCTGGCTCCTAGCAGCATCAGACACGCCGACCACAGAATCGCGTTCCATCTTCGAGCAGCCCGCATTCGGCCGCCAGGCGAGCAGCTTAGACATCCTTCATTTCGACGAGCACCGTCGAACGATCTGGCGCACGGCGCTCGCGTGGCTCATCGCGGCGGTGCTGGGCGCGGGCATCGGCTCGTACGCGATGTATCAAGCGCTCGGAGGGAAGGCGTCCAGCGGCAGCGTGAAGGTCGTGACGGCACCGGTGTCGACCACGGGACCGATCCCCGACAACCAGGCGGCCGTCGTCGCCAGAACCGTCCTTCCGAGCATCGTGGAGGTCGATGTCTCTGGTCCGAACGAGCAGGGTCTTGGGTCGGGCATCATCTACACGGCGAACGGCTACATCATCACGAACGATCACGTGATCTCGGGTGCGGATGTGATCGAAGTGAACCTTGCCAACGGTCAGAAGTTCCCGGCGCGCGTGGTCGGAAGCGCGATCAGCTCGGGCGTCGACATCGCGGTTCTGAAGATCAATGCGACGGGGTTGCCCGCCGCGACGTTCGGAACGACCGACCGGCTGCTGGTCGGCGATACAGCGATCGCGATCGGCAGCCCCTTCGGCTTACAAGCGACGGTCACGGCGGGCGTGATCAGCTCGTTGCATCGAGACTTGCGTCAGTTCGGAATCCCGTTCAGTGACGCGATCCAAACGGATGCGCCCATCAACCCGGGGAACTCGGGCGGCGCGCTCGCGGATTCTCGCGGCGCGGTCGTCGGTGTCAATCAGGCGATCGTCGGAGGCGACACCGGTGGCAACGTCGGTGTCGGTTTCGCGATCCCGGTCGAATGGGTGCGCCGCGTCGCCGATCAGCTGATCGCGACCGGGCATGCCCAGCTGGCGTTCCTCGGCATCGCGGGCGACAACCTGCCGAACGCGAAGGGCGCGCACGTCAACACCGTCGCGCCGGGTGGCCCTGCTGCGAGCGCAGGTATCAGGAAGGACGACGTCATCGTTTCGCTCGACGGGAACCCGGTCGACTCGATGAACGGGCTCATCGAGTCTCTCTTGCAGAAGAACGTAGGCGACAGAGTCGTAGTCGGTTTGATCCGCACCGGCGCTCATCTAAACGTGACCGTGACGCTCGCCGCGCGCCCGGCGCCGACAGGCTAGCCATGGGAAACGTCGGGATGGGCGAGATCTTGGTGATCGTCATCGTCGTGCTGCTCGTCTTTGGGCCGAACAAGCTTCCCGAAATCATGCGCAACCTCGGCAAGGCGTACCGCGTGTTCCAAGACGAGACGCAGAAGGCGGCGAAAACGCTCCGCGAGGCCGTCGAGGTCCCGGCGACGCAAACCCCTCCGGGACCCGGGATCATCGATACACCCGACGAAGCGCCGGTTGGCGAGAAGCCGGACGATCCCGGCCGAGCACTCGAAGACACATGAAGCGTCCCGGCCTTCTCCCGGCTCTCGCTCGCATCGCCGCGGCCGGCGCGCTGGGTTACGCCGCGCGCGGACGCCTCGCCGATTCCGATGAAGAGGCGCGCAAGATGATCGCCGGCCGATCCAGCGAGACGCTCGATAAAACGATGCCGATCCTCACGGACCTCGGTTCGACCTACGCCGTCGGAGGAGCGGCCGCCGTCCTGTGGGCGTT
>Ga0207684_10003181_pt1 | contig 16135 bp, 15 predicted proteins | sample KBSK5501metaG_FD_184342 | JGI IMG/M metagenome (GOLD analysis project Ga0207684, IMG submission 184342) | Corn, switchgrass and miscanthus rhizosphere microbial communities from Kellogg Biological Station, Michigan, USA - KBS K5-50-1 metaG... | ecosystem: Host-associated > Plants > Roots >...
TGCGTGGCGATGCAGCTTGAATCGACTGCGGAAGAGTTGGGCAACACGATGCACGCGCATCCGACTGTTTCCGAGGCCGTGATGGAAGCCGCCGAAGGCGTCCATGGAATGACGATTCATATTTAAACTCTGTGACCTCCGGGTCTCCGTGGTGATTAATCGATTAAGAAATATTCACCACGGAGGCACAGAGAACACAGAGACGGAAATACGATGGCTGAGAATCAACAACCAAAGCGCGAAAACAAGAAACCCGGCCCGCGTCGTCGCCGGCCCGGCTTTCAAATGCGCATCAGCACCAGGTATGCGCCACGCAAACCGGGCGTAGGCCAGGAGCGTTCGTGCATCGCCGACACCACGCTGACGCACCAGCAGATGCTCGAACTCTATCGCTATCTGAAACTAACGCGACTGGTCGAAGAGCGCATCGTCAATCTTTATCGCCAAACCAAAGTTGTCGGCGGCGTCTATAGATCATTAGGACAGGAAGCGACCGCGGTTGGTTCGGCTTATGCTCTGCGTCCCGATGATTTCATTACGCCGATCATTCGCGATCTGGGCGCGGTGTTCGTGAAAGGAATTCGCCCGCGCGAAATCCTGGCTCAATACATGGCCAAGGCCTGGGGACCGTCCGGCGGAAAAGATCTGAACGTCCACTTTGGTTATCTCGATAAAGGTTTCCTCGGACCGATTTCGCATCTGGGCGACATGATTCCGGTGATGACCGGCATCCTTCTGGGCGCGCGCCTGCAAAAGAAGGACATCGTTGGATTGGCCTACATCGGCGACGGCGGCGCCAGCACCGGTGCGTTCTATGAAGGGATGAACTTCGCCGCCGTGCAGCGCCTGCCGCTGATTGTCATCGCCGAATACAATCATTACGCCTACTCAACGCCGACGAATTTGCAGACAGCCGTGCGAAATCTGGCTGAGCGCGCAGCGGCCTTCGGTATTCCCGGACACATCGTTGACGGCAACGACGTCATTGCCTGTTATGAAGTCACGAAGCAGGCAATCGATTATGCGCGCAAAGGGCGGGGCGCCGTTTTAATTGAAGCCAAAACCTATCGTCGCAAGGGCCACGCCGAACACGACGACCAGCGTTACGTTCCGGAGGGCGAGATCGAATGGTGGGAGAAGCACAACGATCCCATCGACAGATTTGAAAAGTTCCTGCTCGACCGGAAGGTGACGACTAAAGAGAAGTTGGAAGAGATCACTGCCGATGTGATGCGTGAGATTGACGAAGACAGTGAGTGGGCCGAAAGCTCGCCGATGCCCGAGCCCGAGGGAGCGGCCTATGGCGTGTTTGACAATGCGATCGTGCCGCCGGCGTTGCGTCCGAAAGTTCTGGAATCATGAGCATGCGCGAACTTATTGTTCCAGCCGAAGCGCTTGAAGATGAGAAGGCAACCGAGGTTCTTCGCGCCTGGATCGCACATGAACAGCTCTATTGCGTTTTAAAGCCTGAAGGATTTGATGACGTTGGCGCATGGGGAATCCTGTTAGCGGACGTTGCTCGGCACATTGCGAATGGCTTAGCCGAAGCAAGAGGACTTGATGAAGGGGAATCACTGCAGCGCATTCGGGAGTTATTTGAGGCAGAATTTGAACAACCCACGGGCCAACGGGCCACTTCGTTAACTGATGATGAAAATCTCAATGAGCCAGCGGGCTCGGGAGTTCTTTTTCGCAAGATACCCAGGGCTGCGGCGGGGCGGCATGAGACGCTTTCGATCATTGACATGTCTGGTCTTGTTGTTGCTCACGATCGCTTGCGGTCAAAAGCCGCAAACGACGCTCGCGGTTGCCACCCCATCTCCGGTGGCAACGGCTGAGAATTATCCCAGTCTCGCGGTTCAGGCAAAGGAGGTTAACGACGCCTTTAGCCGCAAAGATTTTGCTCGATTCATGGATCTTACCTACCCGAAAGTCATTGAGATGGCCGGTGGCCGGGAGCAAATGGTAGCTGCCATGAATAAAGAACTGAAGGAGATGGAGTCTGAAGGAGTGGTCTTGCTCTCGTCGACGTCCGGCGCTCCGACGCAATTCATACACGACTCGGGATCCATCTATGCGGTGTTGCCGATTGCCTTGAAGGTTAAGGCCCAGGATGGAATCTTTCAATCAGACGGCAGCATGATCGGGATTTCGTCGGACGGCGGCGTTAACTGGACCTTCATTGACGCCAGTGGAAAGGACCTGAGCGAACTGAAGAAAATAATACCCGGCGTCGCGGATAAACTGAGCCTGCCACCTCCCAAGCCACCGGTGAAAATTTCGAACGGCAACTGATTCCTGAAAATATGTCCACCGCACTTAAGAAAGAACGCAAACTCGAACGCCCACCGCGCGGCGGCACCGCCACGATGGTCGAGGCAATTCGCGCTGGAATCTGGGAAGAGATGGAGCGCGATCCGACTGTCTTTCTGATCGGCGAAGACGTGGGCGCTTATGGCGGCGCCTTCAAAGTCACCGACGGCATCATCGATCAGTTCGGCCCGGAGCGCGTGATCGACACTCCGATTTCCGAAGCGGCGATTGTTGGCGCGGCGTGTGGAGCAGCGCTGATGGGCCTGCGCCCGGTGGCTGAGTTTCAGTTCATTGACTTCATCAGTTGCGGATTCGATCTGCTGACGAATTATGCGGCCAAGTGTCGCTATCGTTGGGGCGCCAACATTCCAGCCGTATTTCGCGGACCCTGCGGTTCGGGCGTTCGCTCTGGTCCGTTTCATTCGCTGAATCCTGAATCGTTCTTTACCAACACAGCCGGGCTGAAGATCGTCGAGCCTTCAACTGCCTACGACGCTAAAGGATTGATCAAGGCCGCCATTCGCGATCCCGATCCGGTGCTCTACTTCGAGCACAAGAAACTCTATCGCCTGCCACGTCTGCGCGAAGAGTTGCCTGCGGACGATTACATCGTCGAAATCGGCAAGGCGCGCACCCGGCGCTCGGGCCGCGATCTTTCGATCATCACCTTCGGCGCGCAGGTTCTGACGGCGCTCGATGCTGCGGAAGAATTGGAAAAGGAAGGTCTGGATGTCGAAGTGATCGATCTGCGCACGCTGGCGCCTTTGGATAAGGAAGCGATCCTGGCCAGCGTAAAGAAGACGAGCCGCGCGCTGATTCTGCACGAAGCATCTTTAACGGGCGGCATTGGTGGCGAAATCTCAGCGATTATTTCGCAGGAGGCTTTTGAATGGCTGGACGCGCCGGTCGTGCGCGTGGCCTCGCTGGACACTCCGGTGCCGTATTCACCGCCGCTGGAAGATTATTACCTGCCGCAAGTGAAAGATGTGCTGGATGCGGCGAGAAAGTTAGCCGCCTACTGAGAAGTCGGTACCGGGAGCGGTAGCGACCGGGTGATGGTAGAGCACCAGCGGATTACACCCGGTCGCTACCGCTCCCGGTACTGACCTCATTATCATTGTCAGAGAGGAAGAACATCATGCCGAAATACGTAATCGAAAGAGAAATTCCCGGAGCGGGAAAACTGACGGCTGTGGAACTACAGGGCGTCTCGCAAACATCCTGCGACGTGTTACAAAAGCTTGGTCCGGAGATTCAATGGGTACACAGCTATGTGACCGGCGATAAGGTCTACTGCGTTTACATCGCGCCGAATGAAGAGTTGATTCGCGAGCACGCGCAGCAGGGTGGCTTTCCGGCGAATCGAATTTCCGAAATTAAGACAATCATCGACCCAGCCACTGCCGAACCCAGGGAACATTAGTTTAGAGTTCAAGCTTTAGCTTGCTTCCTGAATCAATATTGAAATGTATGACTGGCGACGAATGACTGAAAACGATCGGGCTCATGCGCTCGAGGTTAGGCGTGCGCGTCAACTGCCATGGCATTCCCCTCCTCATTTGGACCTCGAAGGAACTCATCAATATCTGGTTTCCGCAGCGTGCTATGAACACGCTTCGATCATTGGGAAGAATTCAGACCGAATGACAGAATGCGAAGAGGCTCTGCTACAAATTTGCCGTGAGTACTGTCTGGCCACACATGCCTGGTGTGTTCTACCAAATCACTACCATGCCCTAGTGACTACCGAACGGATCGCGGAATTGCGGCGATGGCTTGGACAATTCCATGGGCGATCGTCGCACGCTTGGATCGGTGAAGACTCAGCTCGGGGCCGTAAAGTTTGGTATAACTGCTTCGAGCGGCCCATGAAATCGAAGAGGCACTTCTGGGCTACAATAAACTATGTCCATCACAATCCGGTTCATCATGGTTACGTACGAAACTGGCAGGATTGGCCATGGTCAAGCGCGGAAGAATTCTTGCAACGAGTAGGACGCGACCGAGCACTGGAAATCTGGACACAGTATCCCATTATGGATTATGGGAAGAAGTGGGATGTTGGCGAGCTTTTAATTGACCGAGTCAAGCGAGTACAAAGGACGGCAATCTAAAGATTGAACTCTAAACAAAATCCAACGGAGTGATCATGGCTACTGAAGTGGTAATGCCGCAGATGGGCGAGTCCATTGCGGAAGGAACAATAACGAAATGGCTGAAGAACGTCGGCGATCACGTCGACCGCGACGAGCCTTTGTTCGAGATCTCGACCGACAAGGTTGACGCTGAGATTCCTTCGCCCGCCGCGGGTACTCTCACTGAGGTCAAATTCAAAGAGGGTGAAACCGTTGAAGTGAACACCGTCGTGGCTGTGCTTGATGGCAACGGCGTTCAACCACAATCTTCAGCGACAGCCACCTCAGAAGTAAAAAAGGAATTGCCCGCACCCACTAAGACTCAGGCAGCACCTGAACCGGTCAAAGTGGAAGCGCCAGCGGTGATTGATCGACCCAAACCGACGATCACGTCCGAACCTGCGCCGAAAACGGCGACGACGCCTTCGTCACACAAGACCGAAGTCAAGACTCTGGTTAAGAAGAGCGAAGGCGCGAGTGCCACCACATCCGCGCCCCAGCGTCGCGACGATGGTCAAACAGCAACCGCCGAAGAATTGCGGCGCACAAAGTCGAGTCCCCTGGTGCGCAAGATTGCCGAAGAACACGGCATCGACATCAAGCAGCTCGAAGGCACGGGCACGAGCGGCCGAGTCACCAAAAACGACATTCTCAGTTTCATAGAATCCGGCGCCCCGCCCCAACGTGCTCCAGCCGGCGCACCTTCACAAGTTGTGCAGGCCGCCCAGACGCAACCACAGGTTCCCACGGTGAAACCGGCAGAAGGCGATCGCGTCGAGCAAATGGGCGTGATGCGCAAGAAGATTTCAGAGCACATGGTGCTTTCGCGTCGCACCTCGGCTCATGTGACCACGGTCTATGAAGTGGATATGACGAAGATCGCGAAGTTGCGTGATGAAAATCGCGACGCTTTCCTCGATCGCACCGGCACCAAACTTACTTTCATGCCGTTCATTTTCAAAGCCGTCACCGACGCGATTCGAAAATTCCCGATCTTCAATTCGCAGGTCGCGGGTGATCAAATAATTTACAAACGCGACATTAATCTGGGCATGGCCGTCGCGCTTGATTGGGGTCTGATTGTTCCCGTCATCAAACGGGCCGACGATCTATCAATCTCCGGACTGGCTCGCGCCGCGAATGACCTGGCCGATCGGGCCCGCACGAAACAACTGAAGCCCGATGAAGTAGCCGGCGGAACTTTCACCATCACCAACCCGGGCGTCTTTGGCGGGTTGTTCGGCACTCCGATCATCAATCAGCCGCAGGTAGCGATTCTGGGCGTGGGTAAGATTGAAAAGCGGGCCGTGGTGCTCACCTCCGCTGATGGCGAAGACTATATTGCAATTCGCCAGATGGCGTTTTTCGCGCTCAGCTTCGATCATCGCATCATCGATGGTTCGGACGCCGAAAAGTTTCTGGCCTATATTAAAGAGCGCCTCGAGAGCGGCCAGTTTGCGATCTAGGTTTATGGTTCGCGATCTAATTTCGAGAAGGGGCGGGCGCCAATCCGCCTCTTTTTTTTACAACACTTCCCCTCATCTGTTGCAATCCACTAGCGAACCAGTGATGAATCTTAGCTAAGTTCGCGGAAATCAACTTTTCGCTTAAATCCAGCTTGACTTAACAAAATCGTTTCGTACTATTCGACAATATGTTGTTGAAGACAGCTTCATCAACCTCGGTGTTTACGAAATCCTGTCTGCCGAAATCGAGCGGACAACGCAAGACGTGAGTTTGTTATCTGAAACTTACGTAAACCCGACGTGCCTGTTGTGCCGTCCCAACTTTTAAACTAAGGAGTTGAAACTATGATCAGTAGCTTAAGAACGTTTCGGTCTTTTGCGCTTGCTTTCGGTTTGGCGCTTGTCCTTTCCCCTATGGCCTTTCCACAAAACAACTCAAGCACCACCACACGATCCCGTTCAGTTAGCAGTGGTGAAAAGATGAAGATCAAGGGGACGGTCGTGAAGCGTGATGCTGATACCTTCACAGTTCGCGACCTGACAGGAAACGACACCGTCGTTCGGCTGACTGATAGAACCACTGTCAAAACGAATGGCGGCTTTTTGCGCAGCGGCACCAACTATGGGCAAACTCAAATCCTGCGGGGCCTTAACCTTGAAGTTGAGGGACGGGGCGGCTCGAACGGAGAGTTGATTGCCGATAAGGTCCGCTTCAATGAAACGGATCTACGAACAGCGCGGACGGTGGAAGCGCGCGCTAATCCACTCGAAGAACAAGCCAAAGTCACCGAAGGCCGGCTGTCAGAAGTCGAGCAGAACGCGCAGAAACTGTCGGGACAAATTGACGAACTCGCGGCCGTTTCGAACGCGGCGCGCGGCGGCGCCAAGGCGGCCCAGGACACTGCCGATGCCGCAATCTCCGGCGTAAATGCCACCAACGATCGCATCTCGGCGCTGGACGATTACGTCCCGCAGGAGACTACGTCGGTAAACTTCCGCGTCGGCAGTTCGGTCCTGACGGCTGAAGGAAAGACCAAACTCGACGCCATCGCCACCAAGGCCCTCAATGCCAAAGGCTACGTGCTGGAGGTTACCGGCTTTGCGGATTCCACCGGCGGCACAGAACGCAATCGTGCGTTGAGCCAACGCCGCGCCGATGCAGTGATTCGCTACCTGGTTGAGCAACATCAGATTCCGCTGCGCCGGATCGTAACGCCCTACGGCTTTGGCGAGTCGAATCCGATTGCCGACAATAAGACGCGCAGTGGCCGCGCCGAGAATCGCCGGGTCGAAGTCAAGGTACTGGTCAACAAGGGTCTGACGCAGCCCGCGCCGACAATGAATCCGGGCAGTGGCGGCTCAGGACAATAAGGGAGCGCAAGTAGCAAACTTGCGTTTCTTTGAGATGGGGCAACCCGACCCTATCGGGGTTGCCGTACAAGCGCCAACGATCATGCCGTCAGAAGGCGTCAAATGATCTGTTTGGGCCAGCAACCCGATGCATGCTGGCGGCATGAGGAGTTGGTGAATGTTATCCGATAATAAGAAGAAATCCTTTGCGCCGGCGCTGGTTCTTTCAGCGCTGGCGTTGTTTTTCTGCGCTGCGGTCTTGCTCAATGCGCCGGTCACTGCGCAAAAGATCAAGGAGTTACCCCCACCGCCGCCGGTTCCGCGCTATAAGCCAAAACCCACGCCGACGCCTGAGCCTCCTGAATACGAAGTTATCCGCGTCTCTTCGAACCTGGTCGTCATGCCGGTTTCCGTGACGGACCGAAACGGGCAGCCGATGCTTGGCTTGAAGGTCACCGATTTTCGGATTGAAGAGGATGGACGGCCGCAGGAGATCGCCCAGTTGGGTGATCCGGAACAGGTGCCGCTGGAAATAGCAATTCTAATCGACGTTTCGAGCAGCGTGAGCGAGCGATTCGGCTTCGAGGAACAGGCCGCGACGCGCTTCCTCCGTCAGGTCCTGAGGCCGAACGACCACGCCACCGTGTTCGCGATCGATCGCGAGCCGCGGCTGGAACAGGCCCGCACCACGGCCGCCGCGGCGACCGCGAAATTGCTGACGATCAAAGCCGCGACCGGACCCAGTCCCACCGCATTCTATGACACGGTGACGGAAGCCGCGCGCTATCTGGCGCGGAATACCCCGGAACAGAACCGGCGCGTAATCGTGGTGATTTCTGACGGCGAAGATAACTTCAGCAATAGCGTTCGCGATTCAGCCCTGGCGGCCTATCGCGCGACGAAAGATGAAACCGATCTGACTCCGGCGGCGCGGGCCCGCATCCGCGCGGCGTCAGAAGCCGCGTTGCAGAACGGTCATCGCAAAGCCCAGGCGGAAGTCCTGCGGGAGGTTCAAACAGCAAATGCCGTCTTCTATGCGATCAATCCCAGCGGCGAAGCACTGCGGCTAAATGTCATCAGCACGCGGGCGCAAAACGCGATGCAGCAACTCGCCTCCGCGACGGGCGGAACGGCATTCGTTCCCCAAAGGATTGAAAACCTGGAGGAGGTTTTCGGTCGCATCGCCAGCGAGCTTCGGGCGCAGTATCTGCTGCAATACTATTCGAACGACAAGTCGGGCGGCACGGCCTTTCGCCGGATTGTCGTCACCACGCCGGCACGTCCGCAAGTGCGCGTGCGCGCCCGCGAGGGCTATTACCCGAAAGCGAAGTAGAGTCCGAAAGCTCGCGCGTATGACGCGCTAACTGATTCGTTAGCGTTCTGATAAGGGTTCAATGCTTTCTTCCGGTTTGGCCGGAACGATCCACGAACTCACACGAGATCGCACAACATAACTAATTCCAGTTTGGTGTGTTTTCGTGGATGGTTGTTTACTTGGCTCCGCACTACCTCGAAGTCGACCAGCTTTCACAATACTGTTCGATCGTTTTCTTCCGCTTAACAACTCAAGTTCAGCGTAGTATCAGAAACCCGTGCATAAGCAAAAGGCAGATTGAGATCGATGCTGAACGACGATCATAATGTGGCCAGCCCTCCCTGACGGTCGGGCTTCTGACACCTCGTTTCTTCGGTTACAATTGAGAAGATGCCGGACGCGCATTACACCGCGGAACATATCGTCGCCTATCCGATCGAGTACATCGCGGGCATCGATCTCTACAATGCCGGCGAATATCACGCTGCCCACGATGCCTGGGAAGAACGCTGGATGGGCCCGGTCGATCCTGACGAAAAGTTATTCCTACAGGCGATGATTCAATCGGCGGTGGCTTTTCATCATTTGCAGATTGGCCGTCCGGGCGCCGCGCGGCGGATGTACCTGATGGCTAAAGAAAAGTTTGCGCGTCTGAATCAGCGGGTGTTCATGTCGCTCGACCTGGAAGACTATCAGGCCCAACTTGATCGCGCCCTGTCATGGCTTTTGAGCGTTCCGGATCCGGGGGAGATCCAGCAGCCGGAAATTGCGCCGCCGCTGATCACCTTGGTGGCCGGCGTGACCCAAAGCATATGAACAGACGAGTCTCAGCCTTCGCCGGCGGCGTCAGCCTGTCATTCCTGTCTTTATGGCTGGGCGCGGCGATATTTTTCGCAGCAGTTGTCGCGCCGGCAACTTTCGCAGCGCTACGGAGCTTTCAAGTGGCGAACATGAATGAAATTGCCGGCACGATCGTTACCCGCGCACTATCCGTAATAAATGTGAGCGGCGTTTTGATCGGCTTGTTGTTGCTCGTGTTGACGGTGATTGGGGAAAGAAAGAATATCAAGGCTTCGTTTTTAGCGGGCACGTTCGCGCTAACGCTGATGGCCCTGGCGACGGCGGTCGGTCATTGGGTTATCGCTGCCAGAATGCGCGGCCTGCGGCTGGCGATGGTGGCCATCGATCAAGTCTCCCCGAACGACCCGCGACGGATCGCCTTCAACAACCTGCATCGTTATTCAGTAATCTCGCTGATGGTAGCGATGCTGGCCGCGGTGGCCGCCATAATACTGAGCGGATTTCGCCCGCTGCTCGGGACCGGGAAAACCTCTTCATGAAGAGCAAGTCCTCAATCTTGTTGTTCGCGTTGTTGCTAAGCCTGAGCTTAACTACTCTGGCGCAGCAGGCCGCGACGACGAGCGCGAACTCCGGGAGCTCATCAGAATCCGCTGAAGCAAAGAAGCGCCGCGAGTCTTTCGAAATTGTCTGGCAAACCGTGGACAAAAGCTTCTATGATCCCAAGTTCAATGGCGTCGATTGGAAGGCAGTCCACGATCGCTACGCGCCACGGATCGCTCTCGTTACCAGTGATCGCGAGTTGTACGGCCTTTTGCAGTTGATGGTCAACGAGCTTCACCAGTCCCACTTTTGGATCATTCCCCCGGAGGCGATTCCCAAGCTGCTGCCGAAGCATGGCGAAGGTAACGACCAGGAAAACGCCGACGAGTCAGACAGCGAGGAAAAGGAACCTGAGACGCCGCTTGATCGGATCAAACAAAAGCTTACCGAAAGGCTTTCAACCGGCATCGGGATCGATCTGCGCGTCGTAAATGGTTCGGTTTTGATCTCGCGCGTAGAACCTGGGTCCGCAGCCGCCCGCGCGGGATTGCGGCCCGGATTTGCGATCAGGAGTGTCGATGGTAAGCCACTCTCGGAGGTGATTGCCCAGATCGAAAGGGACCCTGTCTTTCACGACATCATTAAGCCTGAGATACCGCTGGTGCTGGTGGCTAACTATATCAACGGCGATTTGCGAAACTCCGTGCTGCTGACTTATTCCGATGCGCGCAACCTGCCCCGCCGGGTGCGAATCACCCGCGAAAAATTGAAGGGCGAAATGTCGCCGCCAATTGGGAACCTGCCGCCCATATACACTGAATTCGAAGCTAAACGACTGACGGGCGGCATCGGCTATATTCGCTTCAATGCTTTCGTGCCGACGCAAATGAAAAAAGTTTGCGCGGCCCTGCGCGGAATGCACGACGCGGCAGGGATCGTTATCGATTTGCGCGGCAACCAGGGCGGTCTGCTGGGAATGATTGGCGGCCTGGGAGGACTGGTTTCTGAATACCCGACGGTTTTGGGCTCGATGAAAACGCGCTCGGGCCAAAACCCCGTTCTGGTCATTCCGCAACGCAGGCCTTACTCAGGACCGCTGGCGATTTTGATCGACGGCTCGACCCAATCAGCCGCGGAAATTTTCGCCGCCGGTATGCAGGAAACGCATCGCGCAGTGGTGATTGGCGATACCAGCGCCGGAAATACTCTGCCTTCGGGAATTCTGAAATTACCCACGGGCGCGCTTTTCCAATACGCCTTTGGGAATTATCAAAGCCCTGATGGAATCTTTCTCGAAGGCCGTGGGGTTGTTCCTGACTGGATTGTGAAGCTCAACCGCCGGGCCTTGCTCCGCGGCGACCCGCAATTATCCGCCGCCATTGCAAAGCTGCGCCGGCGAATCTCTCAGACGCGTTTGCCGGAACTGATCGCCGAGGTAACAGCGACGGCGCCGGTAGCCAAAGACTCATATGGCGATCCTAAGAAGGCGGCGGTCGAGGCGCTTCCGCCTCCGCCGCCACCAAAGCCGATCTCGGCCAAACCTGAATCAGCGGGCAAAGAAACCAGTTCTTCGGACCCGAACGCGCCGTCGCCCGAACAGATCATCAATCACTATATCGAGGCCGTCGGTGGAGAAACCGCGCTCTTGAAAATAAAGAGTCGGGTTTCTATTGGGACGATAGAACTGCCTATGGGACTCAACGGAACAGTAGAGGTTTACGAACAGGCCCCGAATCGGTCAAGTGTGATTATGAATCTGGACGGCTTTGGCGTGGTGCAACAAACTTTCAATGGCAGCGTCAGGTGGTTGCAGGATCCAGTCCGCGGCTATCTAAGTTTTCCCGCGGGTAATCAGAGCGGCAGCAGCGAGGACATCCATCGAGAGCTGCGATATCGCGGGCTGCTTAGCTCTCTTCGTTTCGAACGAAAAGACAAGGTTGGCGACCGCGATTGCTTTGTGTTGAATCGATTGGCCAGCGGAATAGTAATCGAGCGTCTCTTCTTTGAAGTCGCGACCGGTTTGCTGGTGCGCGAAAACGACACTTATTTAGAGGACTATCGTGAGGTCGATGGGGTGAAGGTACCGTTCGTGGCTCGCGAATCTCCGGCGACTGCTGTGGCCACGGTGGTACGACTGAAAGAGGTTAAGCAGAACGTGGCGATCGACGAAAGCAAATTCGCCGAGCGTCCCGATTGCTTCACCAGGCCCGAACAAAACTGGACCATTCAGAAATGAACCGGTAATGTGCCAATTTAATTCTCCGCGCCACCTCCGCGTTCTTTGCGCCGAGGTCGCTGAGAATTGCTCAGAGAAAACTGAAACACTACTAACGCACCCAAATCGTTCGCGGGCGAGCAATTTTGATCCACAATCTTAAGGAGCGTCTGAAGTGGAAATTATAGAGAACAGCGAGCAGTGGCGGCGACAGTTCGCCCAGTGGAGGCAACGCGCCGGCAAAGTAGCGGACCAAAATATCGAGGACTCGTATCCATTCGTCAAAAACTTGCGCGCGCCGTTCACGCCCGCGCACCGGTCGCTGTCAATGATGAACCTGGCACTGATCAGTTCGGCCGGGGGATACACCGACGGCACCGATCCATTCGACACCAGGGCCCCGGACGGCGATTTCAGTTTCCGCGAAATACCCAGCGAGATCGACCCGAGCGATTTGCGTTTCCCCGCGCGCGGCTATGACCCCGCTTTCGTCCAGCAGGATGTGAACGTGCAGGTGCCTCTGGTGCGTTTGTCTGAGTTCGAAGCCAACCGGATCATCGGTCAACTGAATTCTGCTTTCTGGAGCTTTTGCGGATTCATTCCCGACGCCGGCCGCCTGGTCAGTGAGATGTTGCCTAAACTGATCGAGCGGCTGCAACGCTACGAAGTCCAGGGGGCGCTGCTGATTCCCGCCTCGCGGCTTTGCCATCAATCGGTAGCCCTCGCGGCCCGCGCGATTGAGCAGGCGAGTATTCCGACGATGATGCTGGCGGTCGATCGCCATACTACTGAAAATGCGCGCCCGCCGCGCGCCGGCTTCTACAAAGGGCAACTTGGCAGCGTGGCGGGTCAACCAAACTGGCCCGAACATCAGCGCCGGGTTTTAGACGAAGCGCTGCGCTGGATCGAACCGATGGATCAGCCCGGGACTAATAAGCTGGTAGTTGAACTCGAGAGCCAGGTTGAAGTAGCCCGCGGCGAAAGATAGCTGGTTTGTGACACGCGCATCTCGCGCGTCATTCACGGGCGGGACGCCCGTGCCACCCGGTCAACCGATTATGAAACGCACAATCGTCCGATCGTTAATTGCCATCGTCGCCCTCACTCTCGGCTATCTCCTTTTATGGCCCGTTCCCATCAACCCTGCCGCGTGGACTCCGCCAACGGCGCCGGAATTGGCGGGCGTATATGCGCAAAATTCTGAACTGTCACGGATCGAAAGACTAAACGTTGACGGCAACTGGCCCGAAGACGTGGCCTTCGATTCGCAGGATCGAATCTATTGCGGAACTGACGACGGCCGCATCTTTCGTTTCCAGCCTAACGGCAAGCAGCCACAGATTTTTGCCAACACCGGCGGGCGTCCCTTGGGGCTTATTTTCGATCATGACGGAAACCTGATCGTCGCCGACGCCGTCAAGGGTTTGCTTTCGATTGCTGGTGATGGAAATATCACAGTGATTAGCACGGAAGCCGAAGGAGTTCCCTTCCGCTGCACAAACGATCTCGACGTCGCTGCTGACGGCACGATCTATTTCACCGATTCGTCCTACAAGTTTCCGCTCACGCAACTAAAAGCCGACCTGCTCGAGCATCAACCCAACGGCCGTTTCCTGGCTTACGATCCGCGCACGAAACAGACGAAGGTGTTGTTGCGCGATCTCTATTTTGCAAATGGCGTCGCCGTCAGCCCCGATCAATCGTTTGTGCTGGTGAACGATACCGGCGCGTATCGCGTGCGGCGTTATTGGCTTAAGGGCGCGAACCAGGGCCGGTCGGATATCTTTATCGACAACCTGCCCGGTTTCCCGGATGGGATTTCTTCGAATGGACGCGACACGTTTTGGGTCGCGCTGGTTAACCGTCGTGATTCGGCGCTGGATGCGCTTCACCCTCATCCTTTTTTGAAAAAGGTGGTCTGGCGTCTGCCGAACTTTCTGCAGCCAAACATCAAGCGCTACGCCTTTGCGCTCGGCCTCGACGCCAATGGAAAGGTCACACACAACCTCCAGGATCCTTCGCCACAGTGCTTCACACAAATCGCCAACGTCGTCGAGCACAAAGGCGCACTCTACTTTGGCAGCATCGGGGAACGCGCGATTGGAAGGATGCCCGTGCCTGGCTCTCAATAGCAATCGAGACCGGCAATTCACCCTCTTCCTTAACTTCTTATTCTTGATCGCCGCCGTCTGCTCTTTGAGTCCGGTCACTCCACGTATAAGCGCGTGGCACAAATAGTACTGTCTAGAGTTGCGTTGACGGGCCTCATTTCTGAACTTCATTGCCGATTATTCTTTGGCTCCCGGCAGGTAAGACCTTCGCCAATTACGGGATTGGCGGGTTTTCCAGAATCGGGCAATAAAGTCGAGCCTGCCGATCCCGGCGGCGGTGATTCAGCCACAAATGTTCTGCCGTGCAGCGGCGCACCCATCTCCCCAAGCCCCCGGAATGTTTTTGAACTTTCACGAGTAGTTGCGCGTCTAACTGAAAGCGGGTTGTCCATCGAATAGAAAAATAGGTGCACTCGCGCGGTAATCTTTACCACGGGGTTTTCTCACATTACCGATGCTTATCTCCTACAGCCACAAGTTCATTTACGTCCATATCTACCGAGTAGCTGGGACCAGCATCAGAGACGCATTGGCCCAGTACGCCTATATCCCTGACCGCCAAATGCACCTCAGGATATTGCGCAAAATGGGTGTGCATCGTCTGGTGCAGCATCACCGGTTGGAGCAATTCAACGGACATGCGACTGCTCAGGAGATTAAAGAGAAACTTCCGCCTCGAATCTTCAAGAGTTTTTTTAAGTTTGCGTTTGTCCGTAATCCGTGGGATTGGCAGGTTTCACTTTATCACTTTATGCTTCAGAACAAATCTCATCCCCAGCATCGCCTGATCGAGTCGCTCGGCAGCTTCGAGAAGTATCTCGAGTGGCGGGTGAACGAAGAGCTACGCTTGCAGAAAGATTTTGTGGTCGATTCCAATGGCAAGCTCTTAGTCGATTTTGTCGGGAAATATTCTAGTCTCTCCCAAGACCTTCGCTATGTGTGTCGCCGAATCGGGTGTAGAAATCTCGCCCTTTCGCATCTTAACCGCTCTCTACACCGAGACTACAGGCGGTATTATACTGGTAGAACCATCGAACTCGTGGCAGAGGCATTTAAGAAAGACATCGAATACTTTGGCTACACTTTCGATAAACCGTTGCACAAAGAGCCGCTACTTTCCTCCGGCGAAATGATTTGGTTGAACTCTCGCACCAACCGAAGGTTACAGTCACTTAGATAACCTTTGCCATCGACAATCTCATCGGAAACCATCCTGCCCAAAAACTAACTCGCCTGCCCAAAACTCACCTCAGAACCCGCCCTATTAGGCAAAGCCGCATCGTCGAATCGCCGAATCGTATTGCCCATAAAGTCTGTTGGCTGCCCATAAACTCAGTTTGACCCTCGCCTTTATAGGCAAAGCCCGAAATCGTCGAATCGTCGAATTGTCGAATCGTCGAATCGTCGAATCGTCGAATCGTCGAATCGTCGGATACTAAGTTACCAGTGCATACCTGGTTACCAGATGAGCTGTATACTCGCCCAAAGTGATATAGCGCACAGTCCGATCGCGTTATTGCTAAGCTTTTCCGGGCATTTCGCCAACGCGCCGCGAGCTCTCAACCTCTCTGGCCAAACGCTTCCCGGATTTTTGCATACTGAGTACTCACTACCTTCAGCTCGCCAGCTCGCCAGCTCCGATCATCCTCTCGCTTGGTTAAGTCTTATTATTTCTTCATTTGCTTTCCGATTACGCCTTCAAATCTCTCCTGGCACAGCCCTTGTAATGGAGACACAACGAACGAAGACAAAAAGTTATTTCAAAAAAGCGACTGAGCGCCTTCATCTTGGTAAGAGGAAAGTTCAGAAGCAGGGAGAAAGAAAATGATTAGCCTAGTCTCAGCCAGCACGGCCACCCCCCAGAACAAAGTCGGCACCACCGAGTTGAT
>Ga0207684_10003182_pt1 | contig 16131 bp, 14 predicted proteins | sample KBSK5501metaG_FD_184342 | JGI IMG/M metagenome (GOLD analysis project Ga0207684, IMG submission 184342) | Corn, switchgrass and miscanthus rhizosphere microbial communities from Kellogg Biological Station, Michigan, USA - KBS K5-50-1 metaG... | ecosystem: Host-associated > Plants > Roots >...
AACCGCGCTGATGTCGGTTTTCATCCTCGCGAGTATTGTTGCGAAGGCGCGCGGCATCGATATCAGCTGCGGTTGTTTTGGACATGTAAGCAGGAATTTCAGCTTCACTTGGCATCTCATCCTCGATTTCGCAATTTTCGCCGTCTTGGTTGTGCTTTGGATTGTATGGCCGAAAAATCTCCATGATCAGAAAGCTTAAATCCGGCTATCGCTTGTATTCGCGGAAGAAAAATCCGAAAACCGGAAAACGAAGGAATCTCGGCACGTTCAAGACGCTTTCGGCGGCAAGGAAACACGAAAAGGCTGTGCAGTACTTCAAAAGGAAGTAACACGCAAAACAAGAAGCCACGGATTAACACAGATTTTCACAGATTCAGAATTTCCATCTGTGTTTGATCCGTGTTCATCTGTGGCGAAAGAAAATCTTGAATAACGACATCGACACAAACGTGAAACTCACGCTTTATCGCATGATTGCCGATACCGGCTCAGCACCGACCTCGGCGGAAGTAGCGAAAGCGCTCGATCTCAGCGAGGAGAATGTTCGCGCCGCGTTCGCACGTCTTCATACAAAGCGTTTGCTCGTTCCTGAACCGGATGACCCATCGCGAATCCGAATGGCTCCGCCATTCTCCGGAATCCCGACTGCGTTTCCAGTCGAAGCGCTCGGCAAACGCTATTATGCAAACTGTGTATGGGATGCTTTTGGCGTCGCCGCGGCGCTTCACGCCGACGCGATCATTCCCACGGCTGATGGTTTTTCCGGTGAACCTTTAACGCTCGAAGTAAAGAGCGGCGCACCGATTGCGCAGCTGTCCGTTGCCCACTTTGCTGTGCCAGCGGCGCATTGGTGGGACGACATCGTCTTCACGTGAGCAACCATGCTTCTCTTCCGGTCGGAAGAGACCGTTAACGAGTGGTGCACGGCGCATAAGATTCGGAGAAGACCGCTGATCAACCTTGATCAACTCTGGCAGCTGGCTGTGCATTGGTATGCAAATCGCCTCACCGTAGAATCGCGGCGGCCGCGTCCTGATGAAATGGTGTCGATCTTTGCTTCGATCGGTCTAACCGGCCCTTTCTGGGACCCAAAGTCTGATCAGTGGCGCTGATCAGTTGATAGTTGATAGACCGCATCGCTCCGCTTGCTTTCGTTGAGAGTTGGACCCGTTCGACTTCGCTCCGCTTCGCTCAGGGCAAGCTGTTGAGCGCCTGCCGCGCCGTAGCCTTTGCGAAGGCGGGTTGGGCGTTGAAGGTTCCCAAGGTGTTCAACATTCGCCCAGCAATAGACGCAGATCGCGACCCAGTTTGGCAAATCTTTCATGAGGTTGTTGCCGCCGTCGATACTTACGCGTTTGATCCGCAGATGTCGCGTGAAGACGCGCTGGCGTATTGGTTCAGGCCGGATACGCATACTTATGTCGCCGAAGCCGACGGGAAAACTGTTGGCACTTACATTCTGAGGCCCAATCAGTCGGGACCCGGCTCACACATTGCCAATGCTGCTTTCATGGTTCCATCATCGGCGCGCGGACAAGGAGTGGGACGCGGCATGGCCGAGCATTGCTTGAGCGAAGCGCACCGTCTTGGTTTTCGCGCCATGCAATTTAATTTTGTTGTCGCGACGAATCAGTCAGCCATTCATCTTTGGCAACAGCTCGGTTTTGAAATTGTAGGCACGTTACCGGGCGCATTCCGGCATCCGGAGAAAGGGTATGTCGATGTTTATGTCATGTTCCGCGCGCTGGTGTAGCCGTTTTGCGCGATGGAACCCACCAGATATTCCGCGAGTAAATCAAGGAACGACGGCTTCCGAGCCGTCGAGTTAAACGTGACGGCTGGGAAGCCGTCACTCCTTGGGGCCCTGCGCAAAAGATAGGTAGCGGCGTTTCACCGAACCGCCATGACGAATGGGTCCAGCCTTCGCAAGGCTACGGCTCGGCAGGCAATCGCCTCTACCTGGCAGTCTGAAACAGGCGTTGCAAAATCAACATAGCCGTCGAACCTAACGACTGAATGCAAACGGTAATTCAGGTCATCACGAGCGGGCGCGGATCTTTGCGGGAAAAGATCATGAACGATGTCCAGCTCAAGCGTTTCGGTTTGATTCCCACCGAACACATGCGTCCGGGCCGGCCACATGGCTGGGCCAAGATTCACAGCGAAACCGCGCACGGTGCAATCAATCTTGAATGGCATGGACGCAGCGGGACGCTCATCTGCCGCGTCGTGACGAAATTCGGACACAAACCGAACTCAATCATCGGCGACTTTATCGATTACCTACTCGCGCGCCATCAAAGCCGCATTCTCGCCATCCATATTATGCGAAGATAATTCTTTGCATCGCTTACTCTGTCTCGCCTGGCAGCGGATGATGCGGATTTCTTCCGCTACAATTTCGCCGCTTGATGAAAAGTTTTTAATGCGTCGGTTCACTTAAATGAAAAAGCGGCAAGCCGCGCTCGGTTTTCGGGTCAAATCAGGTTGGGCTACCTCGGTTCTGCTTGCAGGTTCGATTCGCTCACCAGAGTTGTCCGATAGCCGAGTAATCGAGCTTTCCGATCCGCACGATCCGACAACGTTGCAGCCTTACCACGCCGCGATGGGACAGCTTGAGACCGATACGATCAAATTAAAACGTAGAACGCAGAGCGTAGATCGTCTGACAAAGAAAGCCGTTGCCGATCTTCTCCAGCAATCCACTGGCATCGGTTACACGATTCGTCATGCCGGACTGGTAGTCGGCAGCAAGATCAATCCGGACACGATCGCGAATCCGCATATTCGTGCGCACGCCTTGGAAGGACGCTTGTTCAGGACCACTCTTGAGACTGCGTTGCGATCTCAGGGAGTTCGCTGCTTGAGCTTCACGGAACGCAACGCTTACGCGGAAGCGGCAAACATCCTCGGCCAGTCACCGGAACGCATAAAGCTTGCAATCGCCGAGCTAGGACGCTTGGCAAGCGGCCCGTGGCGGGCGGAGCAGAAGATGGCGGCGTTAGCAGCTTGGGTGTCGCTACCATAAACAAATTAGTAACCTTTCCACCTGCAGACCGTTAAATGATCTCGGCTCAGCTGTAGCGCCGCTCGGCGACTGCCCTGAGACCTGCAGAAGCTGGGGCTTCTTCGGGACCGCCAATGAACTCGCCCAGGGCTTTGTCTGCGCGGAGACGGCTGATTTCGGCCTCAGACGCCGTGGTGATCGAAGTCGAATCCATAAACACAGATTTACACAGAAGGAATACTTTAGGCGCCTGGCGAGGACAAAACTTTTACTCGGTCTGCTGATCAACTTTGGACCTTCCAAAGTTGAATTTAAACGCCTCCTCTTCTGAATCTGTGTCGATCCGTGTTAATGGATTCGACTTCGCTCACCACGGCGTCTGTGGCTAGGTCTTTTGCCTCTCACCGGCAAGCGGTTGAAGTTCATTGGCAGCGAAGTCGAAGGGGAAGCGCCGCATGATTTTCTGATTCGACCGCCGCTACGGATGCTTTCGGTCTTGATCTCCGCGCACTTTTCTGATTTGAATTGAAGCCGCCTGCGGGCGGAAACGCGGGTTGGGTGGCGATTCAGTCCACGGCGCTAGGTTCAGCCCGCCGGCGACAATGATAAAGCCTTCCGTATCCGTCCGAGATACCGACGCCGGCGGGGTTGCCTTTGTCACAACTCACTGGAGCGTGGTTTTGGCGGCAGAAGGCAGGTCACCAGCGGCGGAAGAGGCGTTGGAGAAACTTTGCCGAAGTTATTGGCGACCCGTTTACGGATTCGTTAGGCGGCAGGGCTCTGGGTCGCCGGTGGGCAGCCGGACCAGCTTGCCTGCGGCTTCAGCAGCGCGGAATTGCTCGGTATTGCGGACGATTCGATTCAGTCGATCTGCAAACGCGCTCTGCTCGTCGACGAGCAGTTTGGAGAAACCGACGATATCCATGAACAAGACATGCCCGATCTCGAGTTGAGCTTCGTGTTTGAGCTCAGCGGACATGGTGGTACCGGGAGGCGATCAACGGACAATTATTTCAAATTTGTCTCGGCTGCGTCTAGAGCAAAGCGGGCAGAACAATCTGGGAGGGACCTTAGCGTCCCGACAATCGCGGCGCTGAGACCGCTCCCACATTAAGCTTGCTTCGCAATGCTGCCGAATTCGTCTTATTGCCAACGGCCCAAGATTAGTTAGGGGCGATTACGCTCCGGCTAGTGCATCCAATAGTGTTACCCTTTAATGTCGGACGTTTGTCTCAACGCTTAAGCTTTTTAGGCAAGTGGATTGACCCGTTCGACATCGCTCAGGGCAGGCTCTCAATCGCCGGTTCGGTGAGCAGGCGTTACCTGATGAGCTTTTGAAACCGCGGATCTTTCCGCAACGGGTCCCAGATCGGATCGAGTTTCAAAAGAGCCACCGTAATCGGACCGGGAACGGATAAGCAATGCTCGATCAACGGGAGCGCCGAATCCGCATCGCCGACCATCGTATAAATACGGGCGAGCCCGAGAGTAACTCTTGGTCCATCCATCGCATCTTTGTTTTCTGGCAATAGCTCCGCGCCGCGCTTCCCTTCCCGGATCGCCTCATCTTTTCGACCGAGCCCAGCATAAGTTTTTCCAAGAAGAATGTGCCGCGCGGCGGCCGATGGGTTTTCCTGCACCGCTTTTTCAAGAATCGGCAGCACGCCTTGGAAGGAGTTGCGCGCGTTGGCAACGTCGTTTGCCACCCAGTAAGCTTGTGCCCGCAAAAGGGATTTCGGTAACATCCCTCCGGAGGTTGTATCCCAATCCTCAAAGGTTTCGCGCGGACTTTTTTCCAAAGCTTGCAACGCTTCGCCGTATTTTCGTTGCAAGAGTTTAACTTGGTATTGGGCGAACGTAACCGCACCGTCCGGGTCCTCGTTTGTGGGGGGATGCGCCAGTAGCTTTTCCAGCGCGCTTAGATCTTCCTTCCAGCTGATATCCACTTGTGCCCGCCAGAGGTGAATCTGGATGAAACTTGGATCGACCTTGATCGCCTGATCAAGAACTTTGGCGGCGGCGGGAAAATTACGTGTCTGCGTATAGTTCGCGGCCGCGCCCATGGCTAGAACGTATGGATCCCTCGGATTGAGGATCGCTTCCTTTTCGAAATTCGCGGTTGAATCGGACCATTTACCCTTCCGGCGTTCGATTGCACCGATCATTTCAAGAAGATCAGGATCGTTAGGCAACGCAGCTTTCGCGACCCCAAATTCGGCGAGCGCTTTTTCATAATCCAAGTCGCCCCAATAAGAAACATAACCCAGTCCCTGGTGAGCTTCGGGCAACGCCGGTTCCAGCTTAATTGCCTGTTTGGCGGCGTCCCGTGCTTTCTGAAGAGTGACTGGCTCGGCAGTGTTGTGATAAATGGCGGCCTGGATGTAAGCGAGCCGCGCAAAAGCAAGAGCAAATTCCGAATCGCGCTGAATTGCCCGCTCGTAAAGATCGGCAACCTGATGGAGGTCCTCCACGGATTGCGATCGTGAATATTTGTCCTGTGCTTGAAGATAGATGAGGTAGGCCTCGCCGTTGTTGGTCGGTCTGCCCTCGATCCGTTCTTTTTCTTTCGGGGCAAGCTTTGCGTGCAACGCTGCCGCTATATCGAGGGCAACGTCTCTCTGGATGCCAAAGACGTCGGTCACGTCCCGCTCATAATTGGCCGCCCAGATGTGGTCATCGGTGATCGCGTTGATTAGCTGCGCGGTAATCAACATTCGGTTCCCGGCACGACGAACACTTCCTTCCAGCAGCGAGGTTACTCCCAATGCGTTGGCGATTTCACGGACGCTTTGGTGACTTTCAGCATAGCGCATTACCGACGTGCGCGAGATGACCTTCAGGTCCCCGATCCGGGCGAGATTGGTAAGAATTTCATCCTGAATGCCGCCGGCAAAGTAGGCGTTTTCCTTCTCAGGGCTCAAGTTTGCAAAGGGAAGGACAGCGATCGAGCGGTCGAGCTTACCGCTTAAGGCGCGCGGGAATAGAATATAGCCTGCGATCGAAGCAATGATCGCAATCGCCAGCGCGCCAGCGAAAATAATTTTTTTTCGCTTTCTCGCCGCGGTCCGTTGGAGCGTGCGTTCTTGGTGCTGGGCAAGTTTAACTTTCTCTGGCACCTCCGAGTTGCCGACCTCATCGGTATAAAGATTTACAAGATCGATGCGCGCCCCATGTTTTACTTCGATTTCGCCGAGATCGTGCAGCTGTCCGCGCCACCGACCGTACTGGGCCAGATCATCGGCCACGCGTTTGGAAAGCAGGATATGTCCAGCATCAGCGCAATCCATCACCCGCTGCGCCGTGTTAATCCCACCGCCAGCCACGTTAGTCCTTCCATCAACATCCACGACCTTGTTAACCGGCCCGCTGTGAATGCCCATGCGAAGGCCAAAATCGTTCCTTACCGACTTGCCGATTTCCACCGCACATCGGACAGGTGCTTCCGGGCTGGTGAAGAAGACCAGCACCATTCCGTCCCCGGTAGGCAGTCGAATCAGTTTTCCGGCGGCTTCAGCAGCACGGAATTGCTCGGTATTGCGGACGATTCGATTCAGTCGATCTGCAAACGCGCTCTGCTCGTCGACGAGCAGTTTGGAGAAACCGACGATATCCATGAACAAGACATGCCCGATCTCGAGTTGAGCATCATCTTTGAGCTCCGCGGACATGTTCGGGGCGGCAGGAATTTAATGAGAATCATTTCAATTCGTGCGCGCGGCGTCCAGAGCAAAGCAATGTGGGAGGGACCGATTCGACTTTGCTCAGGGCAGGCTCTCAGCGTCCCGAGTCCGAGCCGGACAGGCAACTATCGCGGCACCAAGGCCGCTCCCACCTTAGCTGGCGTTCGTGCCGAACTCGCCTTGTTGCGAATTCGTTTAGCGAACGGACCGGTGCGGTATGTCTCCTTGCTACCAGAGGCAGACCAACGGCTGTTAGCAGCCGTTCTTGCCGTTGCCGGGACCGCAGGTTGTTACCGTGTTATCCGGTGTGTTACCGTTCTTTAACGCGCCTTTTGGACCACTGGTTGTTGTCTGGCCGTTGTTGTCCGGGTTTGCGTTGGGATTCGTCTTTCCACTGTTACCTTGAGTCGTGGTCGTCTGGAAGCCGTTCTTTTTTGCCAGGGCCGGACTGGCGACACCGAATGTGAGTGCTGTAACTACAATGAGATTGATTAGTTTGAATGATTTCATTTTATTTCCCTTCACTTGCAACTGAATCGCGTTCCTAAGCAACGAAGTAGCGGGACCCTCATCCAACGCAGATCGCGCTGCCCTTATCCAGCAGACGAGCGTTGCTCCTACATTTCGTTTTGTAGGGCCCGGTCGGTCATGCCGTCAATACTAATCTTTTGAACTCGTCCTGAGTTTCGCTACCCAAACATCTGGAGAGAACGCAGGGAAAGTTAGGCATAAATGCGCTAATTCAGTCCATTACCTCCGAGTTCACCGGTTCTTGCCGTACCGGCGCGTAAGCGCCGGTACGGCAAGGTCGGTTTCGCGTGAGGTATGTCCCTGTTAAGCGAGGCAGACCTGCTTTGGCTGCTAGCAGCCTTTGCTGTTACCAGGTCCGCACGTAGTAGTAGTGGTCGTCTGATTTGGCGTGCTCTTATCGTTTTTGAGGGCGCCCCTCGGACCGGTTGTGGTCGTCGTTGTGTCTGTTGTTCCGTTGTTGCCATTCTGCTTAGCAGGTTTCCCACTGTTACCTTGAGTTGAGGTCGTGGTTGTCTTGCTGCCAAAGCCGTTATGGCGTCCCATGGCTGGCGTTACAACGGCAAACGCGAGTACCGCAACTGCGGTCAGATTGATTAGTTTGGATGATTTCATTTTTTTGGTTTGATTTGCAACTGAATAGCGTTGCCCTATGCAACGGAGATTGCGGGCCTTATCCAACGCAGGTCGCGCTGCCCTTGTCCAGCAGACAACGTTGCTATAGAGATTCGTTTTGTAGTACGTAATCGGACGTGTGCTGTCAACAATGGTTTTTATAGGTTCCGGGGCGGCGATATACGGCGGGATGCGGCTCTGAGAGTACCATCGGCACCTGACGTTGCCGAGTTAAGATCCGGGAACACAAGACGGCTGATGAGTTGAGACGCTCCAACCTAGCAGCGGCGGGAGCGGTAGCCGTTCATAGGTCGCCCGCGCTACTCGGTGCGCAAGGCGACCACCGGATTCACCCGCGTGGCACGTCGAGCTGGAATCAAACAAGCCAGGAATCCTGCCAACGCGAGAGCTATCGCACTGGCCCCCAGCAACAATGGATTGTGCGGCGAAACCTCATATAGCTGGGCCGCCAGGAAATACCCCATCGGGAATGTAGCGGCCAAGCCTATAACAAGTCCGATTAGAACCGGATTCATTCCCTGCCTGATCACCAGACGCAGCACATCGTTCGTTTGTGCGCCGAGCGCCATGCGCACTCCAATCTCGCCGATGCGCTGTTCCACCGTGTATCCAACAGCGCCGTAGATTCCAACAACAGCGAGCAACAAGGCGATGCTCGCAAAAACGCTGAGGAGCGTCATCGTCAACCGCTCTTGTCCGAGCGACGCCGTCACAATCGCATCGAAAGTGCTCGGCCACAGGATCGGCAGGCCGCTGTCGATTTTGTTCAGCGCGGTGCGGACAGCCCTCGCAGTTGCCTCGGGTTTGATTGTGCTGCGCACCGCAATGACCAGAGATGCGGAGGGGCGCTGTGCCCATGGCCGATAAAATTCAACATCCGTGGGTTTAGCGAGGTGCTGCGACCGCACATCGCCGACCACACCCACAATTTCCGCAGGCAAGTTATCCGAGCCGAGCAGAATCTGCCGACCAATGGGATCTTCGCCGGCAAAAAGTTTCTTTGCCGTGGAGTTATTCAATATTACCACTTCGGGCTGACCAATTCCATCGCGTTCGGTAAGGTCGCGACCAGAAATCAGCGGAATGCCCAAAGTAAAAAAGTAGCGCGGTAAAATGCTGCACGTCAGGCCGAGCGGCCGCTGGTTCACAGGCACAGCTGCTTCATTCGTCAGAGCGTAGGGTGTTGAGGACGCGTTACCAGACAACGGTACGCTGTCGCCGGCCGAAACGGCCTCGATACCCGGCGACGTTTGCAATTCGGCGAGCAAGCGATCGGCGAAACGTGCACGCGCGGCGGCATCGAGATATCGGGCTGTTGGCAAGGTGACACCTGCTACCCAAACTCGTTCCGAACGAAAGCCACGTTCCTGCCGGTTCAGTCGAACGAAACTCGAGACCAGCATCGCGGTACCAGAGAGCAACACCACGGACAGGCCCACCTGTCCGCCAATCAATCCCCGGCGAAACCGTTGTTGGCGGAGTCCGCCGCTAACCCCGCGGCCGCCGCCCTCTTTCAGTCCATCGACAACGTCGGTGCGAGAACTTTGCCAGGCGGGATAAAGGCCGATCGCAATGCAAGTGAGGAGCGAGACCGCGAGCGTAAAAAGAAGTATCGGCCAGTGCAACGCCAAGCCGCTTTCGAGTGGAATCTTATCGCCCGCCACTCGCGGAACGAGCCACGTTGTCCAGAGAGCCAGGCACAGACCGAGAGCGCCCGCGCCCGCGCTTAGCAACATGCTCTCGAACACAAATAACCTAACGATGCCGCGGCGCTCTGCTCCTAAAGCCATTCGCACAGCGATCTCCCGCCGCCGAGCGGTGAAGCGAATCAGCAGTAAGTTGATCACATTACTGCACGCGATGAGTAATACCGCGGTTACCGCTGCAAAAAGAACAATAAACGCCGGACGCAAATTGCCTGTGACATCTTCCAAACCAGTTATCAATACTGATGTCCAGCTGTCGTTATTTTCCGGGTGCTTTTCGTGATAACTACGGTCCAGAGCCGGTAGGGCCGCCTGCGCTTGTTTCACAGTAATGCCAGGTTTCAGCCGGCCAATGCAGCGCATGAAGCTAACGCCGCGCATGATCCGCTCTTGTGGAGTACTCCGTAGTTCGAAAGGTTTAACGGTGTAAATCTCCGAGCCGCGACCGAACCAGGAGATTGGCAGGTTAGGCAGCACGCCGATGATCGTCGTCGGCACCCCGTTAAGAGTGATGCTCCGGCCGAGCACCATCGGGTCGGAGTTGACATACCTGCGCCAGAAACTTTCGGTCACGAGCGCGACGTCGTCCTTCATCTCTTCCTCTGGAAGAAAATTCCGGCCGCGAATCGGGTGCACGCCGAGCAGATCGAAATAGTTGGCTGTCACCTTGCAGCCGAACAGTTGAACCGGCTCACCCATCCCGGTAAAGGTAAAGCTCGCGCCAGTATCCGCGGCGATGTTCGAGAAGACATTTTGTCCATCGCGAAAGTGCAAGAATTTCGGGACGGAGAAGGGAAGTTGCTTTAATTCGCGTTCCTTTGCTTCCCCGTAAATGCGAACTACGCGTCTAGAATCGGGAAACGGCAAAGCTTGGAGAAAAAGACCATGGATAAGACTAAAAATGGCACTATTCATGCCGACACCGACACCGAGTGTGAGGACAGCGAGAAGAGTGAAGATCGGAGACTTTCCAAGTTGTCGCAGCGCAAACCGAAAGTCGTTCATCAGCCGATGAGATTATGAAAGTATCTCAAATATCTGCGGTCGTTAGGTAGAACATTTATGACAGGTTTCCGACACCTTGTCGCGTATGTCCAAAATGGCTTCGTGTTTGAACCCGACCAGGACAATGCAATTGCACGCCAAATGAGGCCGCGCCACCGCGAACCGGAGAGAAATTGGCCGGCTTCCCAAACAATGAGCAACGCCAGCAAACCTTTCCAGGGCTTACCGGTTACCGCATTCATTTTTGCTTAATCCCGCGCTGGGTAATCCGCGGTCAAAGAAAATCGATCACGAACTTGAGCATGATCAGCCTGCGGCTGAAACGATCGTGCCGAACTCGCCTTGTTGTTGAATCAGTTTCGCGACGAGGCCGGTCCAGCCGGTTTGGTGCGATGCGCCAAGGCCGGCGCCGCTGTCGCCGTGGAAATATTCGTGAAACCAGTAACGATCCCGATCGCGCTTTTCGCTAAATGCGCCGCTTGAGGCGCGCGCGAAAGGTCTTTGCTGATCTTTATCGCGCAGCCAAAGTTTGATTAGCCGATTGGAAAGGTCGTTTGCAATCTCGTTCAGCGTTAGAAAATTTCCTGAGCGCGTCGGACATTCGACCTTAAAATCATCGCCATAATAATGATGGAACTGTTGAAGCGACTCGATGAGCAGATAATTGATCGGGAACCAAACCGGACCGCGCCAGTTTGAGTTGCCACCGAACATACCGGTCTGCGATTCCGCCGGCTCGTAGTGCACCACTTTATCTTCACCCCGCACCGTCAGCACGTAGGGATGTTCCTTGTGAAATTTGCTGACCGAACGCACACCGTAATCGCTCAGAAATTCTTCGGGGTCGAGCATACGGCGGAGCAAACATTTCATGCGATGGCCGCGGGTCAGCGCGACGAGACGCCGCTCCTTCATCCCTGGCTCCTGCCAGCGCGAAACAAGACTGGCCAGATCCGGACGATGTGTCAGATACCATTCAAGGCGGTCTTTGAAACCTGGCAGGGCGTCAAGCAATTGCCACTGGATCGTTTCCACTGCGAGAAGCGGTAGCAAACCAACCAGCGAACGCACCCGCAGAGGAAGATATCGTCCACCCGGTGTGCGCAGCACGTCGTAGTAAAACTCGTCCTCTTCATCCCAAAGGCCGATGCCTTTGCCCCCCAGATTATTCATGGCCGCGGCAATGCTGAGGAAATGTTCGAAAAACTTGGTCGCAATATTTTCGTAAACAGGATTTTCGCAGGCCAGCTCAATTGCGATCCGCATTAAGTTGAGGGAAAACATTCCCATCCAACTCGTGCCATCGCTCTGCTCGAGTTGGGTACCGTCCGGGAGCTGCGCGTTGCGATCGAACACCCCGATATTATCCAACCCGAGAAATCCGCCCTGGAAGATGTTGTTGCCCTCGGAATCTTTGCGGTTCACCCACCAGGTGAACGCGATCAGCATCTTGTGGAAGACGGTTTCCAGAAAGGCGCGATCGCCTTTACCGGTCTGTTTTCGCTCGATCTGATAAACGCGCCACGCCGCCCAGGCCAGCACCGGCGGATTGACATCGCCGAAGTTCCATTCGTAGGCGGGAATCTGCCCATTTGGATGCTGGTACCATTCGCGCACGATGATATCGAGCTGCACCTTGGCGAACTGGGGATCGACCAAGGCCAGCGGAATACAATGAAAAGCGAGGTCCCAGGATGCATACCAGGGAAATTCCCACTTGTCCGGCATCGACATCACGCGCTCGTTGTAAATATGACGCCATGGCGAGTTCCGTCCTTGTTTACGTTCCTCGGGCGGGGGCGGCTGTGCCGGATCGCCCTCCAACCATTGCTCAATGATGTAGTGATAAAACTGTTTGCTCCACAACATGCCGGCAAGCGCCTGCCGTTGGACGGTGCGATGCTCTTTGCTTAGGGACGATGGCGCAAAGGCGGAATAGAATTCGTCCGCTTCAACTTTCCGTTTTTCGAAGGTGGCGTCGAAATCCTGGAACACCTCATCATCGTGGCTGTTTTTCCCAATACGTTTCAAACGCAAGCGAATTATGAGTGATTCGTCAGGGGGGAGGACTAACTTGTATTGCGCCGCTGCCTTTGTCCCGACAAGGTTGGGATTAACGAGGTCGATCTTTCCGTTAACAACGCAATCGCTGATGGAGTCTTTCACGAATGGCGTTGGATTCGGGACGCCCCAGAGCCGCTGAAGATTGCTCTCGTTTTCGGTGAAGAGCAGGTTGTCTGCGCTTTCACAAGACAAACGGTACGTGCCAAGCGTGTGATGGGTGGCTTCGATCGTGTCGACGTTCGTGTCAGTGAGGGTGTGTTCCTGCAAACTCGGCTTCCGATTATCGCGCCCCCAGCTCCAGGTATTGCGGAACCAAATCGTGGGAAGTATGTGCAAGGGCGCGCGTTCGGGCCCGCAGTTGGTGGCGGTGATGCGAATCAAAATATCGTGGGGCGCGGCTTTGGCGTACTCGATCTCAATGTCGAAAAACCGATTCTCCCGGAGCACGCCGGTATCCCAAAGTTCAAATTCGGGATCGAATTTCCCGCGGGCAACACTTTGCCTAACGAGTTCTTGGTACGGAAATGCAGCCTGCGGATAGCGGTACAACATCGACATGTAACTGTGTGACGGTGTTGAATCGGCGTACCAATAAATTTCCTTTACGTCTTCGCCGTGATTGCCTTGCGGTCCAGCCACGCCAAAAAAGCGTTCTTTCAAAAACGGGTCGCGCTCGTTCCAAAAAGCGAGGGCAAAGCAGAGCTCGCTCTTGAAGTCGGAAATGCCCCCAATGCCGTCTTCATTCCAGCGATAGACGCGCGAGCGTGCCTGATCGTGCGGAAAGTAATTCCAAGCGTCGCCATTGGCGCTGTAATCTTCGCGCACCGTTCCCCAGGCGCGCTCGGCCAGGTACGGCCCCCAAAAATGCCACGGCTGCTCGTGCGATTTATTTTCATGGAGACGCTGTTGCTCGGCATTCATTGGTAGTGGAGCCATAGCCAACGGTAGGCTCGCTGTCGAATAGGAAGTGCGTCGCCAAGCGGCCTTAGATTTCGCATGGTCTCTATTAGGTTTAAGTTTTAGTCTAACGTCTGCCGGTCGCGTCGTTGCTCACGACGAGGCTAGTCGCAACACCAGCGCGGCGACGGCCAGCAGGAGGAACACGACCGCCAGGCCGAACGAGTAGTCACCTGCACGCAGGTGCGTAATGATGGCGCCGACAAAAAACATGATCAGGCCACCTGCCGCAGTCGTGCCGATCAGTGGCACGCCGATGCCCACGAGCAGTCCGAGCGCGCCCGCTGCTTTCAGGATGCCCAGCATGGTCATCCACGATTCCGGTACACCCGCCTTGGCCATTGCGATGCTGACCTGCTTATAGCGGACGAAGTCACACGCGGCCGAAAAGATGTTAGCGGCAGCAGCCAGAAGAGTGACAATGAGATACGCCGTAAACATACAACACTCCGATCGTCATTTCGCGATGCCTACGATTTTGTGGGAATGTTTGTTCTGCTCGATCGCGTCGAGCATAAATGCCGCGACCGCCCGGCGAGCCAGAGTGAAACCCATTCTGGGAGCCGCGCCTTCCCGACTTCGATAGGTCGAATATTTTTCCTCAGTGAGACGTGGAGGACGGGCGATCGTCCAGTCGAGACCATTGGCTTGCACGATTTCTTCCATGGCAAGCGAATCGCGCATGTGATTACGAAGGATAAAACTCGCGATTCGATTTGGAACACCGGGGAAATGCGCTGCCGCCGAAAGGACGACGAGCCGCTTGACTCCCGATCGGTGCATTGCGCGAGCCGTCGCCAGCGCACTGTCGTGAAGCAGGGAGCTTGATTTGAAAATCTCGCGCGGTCCGAGTGTGGAAAGAACCGCGTCGTGATTTTGCATTGCTTTGAAGAGTTGCACTTCGTCCACCGGATTCCCCCTAACGATGCTAAGTCGCTCATTTCTTAAGTTGATGGCTTCAGGCGAACGAACGAACGCGGTGACATCGTAACCTCTGGCGAGCGCTTGCTTAACAACCTCCTGCCCGGTCCGTCCCGTCGCTCCGATAACGAATAATTTCATAATTATCCCTCCTTGATATTTTGTTGCTGCTCCGTTCGCGGAACACTCGGCTGGCCAACGGCATAGCGGTGTGACATCCGAATCAGGTCCATTGCCGCCTCCAGATCCTTTTGATTTCTCACAGCGAACGTGACGTATCCCGCTTCCGGCGCCCATCGGTGTGGCCGTGCTTTCGCTTCCGCCAGAACTCGGCCTTGATCGGCTTTCGACAATCGAATGTCGCAGTGACCAGCCCCGTGGATGTGCATGAACATGGTCCGCCCAACGAAAAACGCATCTTCGTGGATTCCCGCGTTCTGCCGCTCTGTCACACCAGGCAAATCGAGAATCTTTTGGCGCAATTCCTCGTGCAGGTCTGCTGATTTCATAACTGGTTTATTCTCTGTCGTCGTTTGAGGTGTTTTCATAAACTTTGTTTTGGTTTGTCTGTTTTGAGATCTTTTTTTAATCCAATGTCTGGCGGTACCGTTTCATTGCGATGAACATCGCAACGGCGGCGAAGAGTGCGATGGGCCAAAGTTCCGGCCCAATGTTTCCGATTCCGTTGCCTTTCAAAAGGATGCCGCGGACGATCCGCACAAAATGAGTCAGCGGCAGGATTTCGCCTATCGTCTGTGCCCAGCCTGGCATTCCGCGAAACGGGAAAGCGAATCCGGAGAGCAGCAGCGAAGGCAAAAAGAAAAAGAAAGTCATCTGCATCGCTTGAAGCTGGTTCTGGGCGATCGTGGAAAACGTGATGCCCACGGCCAGATTCGCGACGATAAAAAGAGCGGCGGCTACGAGTAATAACAGAAGGCTGCCGAACATCGGCACATCAAAAAGGAACCGGGCGGCGATGAGAATTAACGTGACCTGGACGTAGCCGACCAAAATGTAGGGAACGAGCTTGCCGACCAGCACTTCGATCGGGCGTGTCGGCATGGAGAGGAGATTCTCCATCGTGCCACGCTCCCGCTCGCGGGTAATGGCCAGCCCGGTCACTAAGATCATGGTTAGAGTGAGAACCACTCCCATGAGTCCCGGCACAATATTGTAGTGGGTAATGGCTTCTGGATTGTAGAGGGCGTGCACTCGTAAATCGATCGGACCGTCCTTTGCCGCGAGCGATTCCAGGGGACCTTTCAAATCATTTTGCAGCGCGGTATTCAATGCAGTCGATAAGGACCCAATCGCGTTGCCGGTTGTTCCCGGGTCGGTCGCATCTGCTTCCACGAGAAGCTCCGGTCGGTCGCCGCGGACAAAATCGCGACTGAAATTTTCCGGAATGTTGATGACGAATTGCACTTTCCCGCGTGCCAGCAGATCGCGGCCTTCGTCTTCGCTTCCTGCCCGGCGAACCAGATCGTAATAGCCGCTGTTTTGAAGCGCCGAAAACAAGGTGCGACCTTCGGGACCCTGATCCGCCACCAGAACGGCCGCGGGCAAATGTTTCGGATCCGCATTGATAGCGTAGCCAAAGAGAATCAGCTGCAGCAACGGAATGCCG
>Ga0207684_10003184_pt1 | contig 16128 bp, 18 predicted proteins | sample KBSK5501metaG_FD_184342 | JGI IMG/M metagenome (GOLD analysis project Ga0207684, IMG submission 184342) | Corn, switchgrass and miscanthus rhizosphere microbial communities from Kellogg Biological Station, Michigan, USA - KBS K5-50-1 metaG... | ecosystem: Host-associated > Plants > Roots >...
AAGGAGCAAAACATTTATCGCTGGGCGGGAAACCTGATCGGAGATCTCTGTGAGGTTCGCCTCGACTCCGCGACCGATTCCAGAGCGGCAACCAGGATTGCGGCCGCCACATCCTGAAGCGTTACCCGGGGGCCCAAGAACGGCTCCTTTGTGCGGTTATTGTCGCCGTCGGACTTCGCCGTGTAGCTTTCTCCTGTTGAAATTCCCCATGCGGGGGCCGTCGGCGAGGATTCTTAACCTGAATATCGGCCTTTCGGTCGAGGCTTGTCCGCGCCACGAACAATGACGTGACCAACCATGTGGAAATGTTACACGTGACAGCATCGGTTGCACGATGTTCTCGGCTACTTCATTTGGAATGCAGGTTGTTTCAATCCAAGTGCATGATCCGCTACGTCCACTGAATACTTGCGTCAAACAGAAAAGTTATTCACATCGACCACCCGCATTGAGGCCGCCGCATCCAAAAACGGCTGGATTATGGGCCCCCAGCGGTGGCCGCACCACGACGGTGTCAGATGCGGTCTCGGGAGTGCACCACGATGTCCCGAAGAATCGAGGATTTATGAGACCTGCAGACATAAGAGACGGACTGGTCCGCACTTATGCTGATCTCGAGCGGAACCATACAATGCAGATGGCCGCTGCACTGTCCTACTACTTTGTTCTATCTCTGTTTCCAGCTCTGATATTTCTGTCTGCGGTCGTCGCGTATTTGCCTGTCCCTGACCTGTTCAATCAGGCCCTGGCTTTGATGGCACGTTTCTTGCCGCCTGACAGTATGGGCCTAGTAAGAAGAGTATTAGCTGATGTGATCTCGCCCAACAAAGGAGCGTTTCTGTCTTTCGGAATTCTCGGAACCCTTTGGGCGGCCTCTGGTGGTTTTGCAGCTGCTATGGACGCGTTGAACGTCGCGTATGAGGTTAAGGATGACCGTCCGTTCTGGAAAACGCGCCCTTTGGCTGTTGGCTTGGCTTTCATGACCGGTGCGTTCTCGCTGGTTGCGTTATCTGTCATGATCGTCGGGCCAAGATTCGGAGAATGGCTCGCGGGCCGAGTCCACTTGTCGAATCTGTTCATTCTGCTCTGGCCCTACATCCACTGGACCATCGCGGTGGGGTTCGCGATCCTTGCCGTAGAAGCGCTTTATTTTCTCGCGCCGAACGTGAAGCAGCGTTTTCTCGCTACTCTGCCGGGAGCGGTCCTTGCGGTGGGCTGTTGGATCGGATTGTCTTATCTGCTCGGGATCTATTTTCGGCATTTCGCGAATTTCAATAAAACCTATGGCACGCTTGGCGCAGCAATTGCACTGATGGTCTGGTTGTATTGGACAGGCTTTGCCATGTTGGTGGGAGCAGAGCTTAATGCCGAACTGGCGAAGATCAGCCGTCACGGCAGAGTGCAAGAAAAGCACGAGCATCCCGCCATTACAAGAATTGATCTTGCAGCCTAAAATCTTCGTTCTAAACAGTCGTCGTTCCTACGCAGCGCGTCTTTGTTGTCCCCCGATTCTTGAATCGTCGAGATGGCAACCAGAAAATGCTCATCGAGCAAGTATTCGACGATCTGTAACAAATTTGCGGGCGACTCGCTCTTAGATATAAACGCCTCCACCGATCTTAGCGTGCTCTCTGGCAGTTCATCGTCGGCCGACAGGAGTGCGATCGGAATATTGGATTGGCTAGCTTTCATGTGTTGGGCGACGACATCCCCATTCATGCCGGGCATGTGATAGTCGATCAGCACCAAATCCACCGGATGGGATGCGAATAGTTGTAAGGCTTCCGCTCCGCCTGTGGCGACCAAGACCTGGTACTCACGCTCCTCCAATAGCATCTTGCGACCCTCCAGCCCGTTCCAATCGTCATCAACGCAGAGGATCAGAGATCTTTTTGTCATGGCACACCTCCATTCTCTTCGCCAGAGAAGTACACGAAGAACCTGCCTTTTGCACCGTTCCCGAAGCAACGCGGTGTCATAAAAAGAGCGGCACGATTCGTGCCAAACTCCGAGCGAGAGTCGCGTAAGGAGTTAGGTCCAGCGGCACCTTAGGAGCTAGGCAGTACCTGGGTGAGTGCGCGCATTCCTGAGCGTAAGAACAGCGTGTAGTAGGTAAAACAGGCGAGCGTCTACATCTCGGGGCTTTGGTAAATGTGAATCCAGGTCGAACATGCACAATAGCAAGTCATGGGATTGCTGAAACTAGAAAGGGGGCTTTCTTACGTTCATTCCCCTGTTTGGGAAAAGAAAAGGAAATATTCCAAAAACTCCCTGCGGGTATTTTCCTCATAATCCAATGCGAGATTATAACGAGTTCCCTCCCAAATGTATCTTGGGCCGAAAAGGAACGTTTTCGCGACTAGAATCTCGAAGTGTGATTTCATCAACTAACCTACCAGCTGAGTAGTGAGTCCGGAAGGAGGGAGCATCATGAAGAAGAGATCTCTGGCCCTAGTTGTGTCGCTGGCGATGAGTGCATGTACGAGTTCACGCCAACCGCCGGCTTCGCCGGTGGAGTTGAAGCACTTTTCTCTGGATAGGCTGGAAGGTGTGCGTGCGACTACCGGAGTCAGCTTCGACCCGCAGACATCGAGTGACGGAAGGGGTTCTTTGCGGATCGACGCCAGCCAGCCGTTAACGGTGCCATTGTTTGAAGTGAGCGACCTCAGCATCGAGAATGCGGCTCTGATTTACCAGGCGAGTTTGCAGTCACAAAACCTCGACGGAAAGGCCTATCTGGAAATGTGGCTTCGCTTTCCTGGCAAAGGAGAGTTTTTCTCGCGCGGGCTGGATCGCCCAATAACAGGAACGATGAGCTGGATGACTTCCACAATTCCTTTTTTTCTACAGGCAGGACAAAAGCCGGACTTGATCCGACTCAACCTAGTAGTAGCGGGGAAGGGACGAGTGTGGATAGATGATGTGCGCCTGCTACGGCAGCCCCTGCCCACCCGCTGATACTACCATTCAAGTGCCATTGGTATGGCTGCCCGCCTGATTGCGACGAAAAGCAATCGTCCCGCCCAGATTCTGACTCTTCGGGCAGGCAGCCAGCATCTTTTGACCCCGTTCCACACATCGTCGAAAAATTTGTGAACCCTGCTCTCAGTTCTAGGCTGCCGTCGAGTTCGTGCCTGCCCCGAGCTCGAAGTCGGTGACAATATCCGATCGCGTGCTGTTGACGATCGCTTTCAGTTCAGCCTGTTCTTGGCCGGGAACCGCGAAGTGATCCAATGTCTGCTGAAGATCATCTAGGAAAGCCTCCCATTCCTTGCTGGTAATCTTCAAATGTGCATGCGAGTCGGCCATCGACTTGCCCGTATACTCTTGCGGGCCGCCCGCAGCCCAGCAGACCATCTCGGTCACCAGATACTTGAATCCCGCAGGGGGCACACGATGGTGTGCTTCGTCGACCAGAGGATTTGAATTCAGTCTCGGGTCACTCATGACCCGGTTGATGAGGTCGTCCACCACAGTAGCGATGCTATAGACACCACCGAGTCTGTCGTAAAGAGAGGAGATCTGTGCTGGTTGCATACCGACCCTCCTTTGGCCCTCGCACTATAGCAAACAACCCTTACCAGTGAATTAGAATTAAGCCGCTTCTGGTGCTGAAAATCAATGTTTTCGATACAGAGAATGCCGCTCGGATGTCGCTGAATGTGATCAGAAATGATTCTTACTACCCAATCCGTATTCACTAAGTGTCGCGTTGCTCGATTGCACTGATTCTCGGAATTGCAGCTGCGCTTCCAGGGAATCCAGCCAAGCCCCGAAGAATGAACGACAGCCAGGCTCTATACGCAGGAAGCGTAAGCCCATAGCGAAAGCGTCATTCCAGACTACCTCTGCCTTTGCCTGGAACGTTTGTGGATCTGTGCTGGGAAGCCCGAACTGCACTGTCACGACACCTTCGACCGGAGCAGACCCGAAAAGAGTAAGGGCAAGTCCACCTTCACTCACATTCTTGATCTTACCCGTGAAGGTCGCCCCCGTGTAGCAGAAAAGCTGGATAGGCAGATCAACCGCGTGGCGGAAATATCTGCGATGCTCGCGTTTCATCCTAACAAGTGCTATGTCGAGAACGCCACGCAGCGGCTTATCCTGAACCGGCTTGCCCAGCACGAAATTGGCTCCCGCTTCAACCGCCATGCTCACCGTGGTCTTGGCGTTTACAACGGCGAAGACCACCGATGTCTTGTTGGAGCGACTGCTGCGTATCGTAGCGAGCACATCCATAGCTCCAGAGACGCCGTCGCAATCAATGACGAAGCTGTCGAAGTGGCGGCGAGCTGAGAGTTCGATGGCGCTTGAAGCATCTGTGCGTAGTTCAAGTCCGATTCGCGCTGCGCTGAAGGTGGTTCGGATGACGTCCAGCAGCGCCGCGTCCCCGGTTAGCAGTAGGCAGCCCAAACCCATCTTCTCAATCTATGCAAACGACTTGGCTTCTCAAAGTGACGGAGGTACACAGGACGGACGTTTGATCTCATCGAATCGCAAGAAAAAAGTGGCCAAGTCCTGGCATCAGTGTGCCACGACGACTCAAACGCGAGGCCTCCTCATGTTTGATATGCTGGCAGGCTGCAAGACATCTCCTGGCCAAGCAGTTAGACCGCATGAGCGGGCGTTCGTGAAATGAACCGTCTTGTGAAGGAAGGGCCGCGATGATCGCTTCTTCCGCCTTCCATCAGCTGAAATCGCGTTTTCGTGGCGAGCTGATCGTTCCGGGCGATCAACAGTACGACGCTGCACGCAAGGTATTCAACGTGACGATCGACCGAAAGCCCGCCCTGATCGCTCGGTGCGCCATCGCGGACGATGTGATCCAGGCGCTGAATTTTGCGCGCCAGGAGAAGCTGCTCGTTTCTGTCCGCGGAACTGGCCACGGTCGGATCGGCGCGCGTGAGCTATGGGGCTTGCCAGTCGAGAGCATAGATTTCCTGTGTGCCCGTGTCGCGAAGCAGAAGTGGTGAATCGTCGGGAGCCATGCCGAGCCAGAGAGTGTAAAAGCCGGTTTGCCGGAATTTTTTCAGGTCTGCCACCCGCTCTACCTTCCGGTCGCGGATGCGTATCCGCATCACCGAGGGCTGGTCCTCCTCATGCAAGCAGTAAACATAGTCTCCGCCTTTCGACCAGTTGGGAAAACCACAGGTTATTTTCGCGATCTCCTCCCACTTTTGGGTAGCAAAATCGAAAAGCATAAGGCTGCGGGATGCGAGAGGCAGGGCGGCGAGATGGCGTCCGTCAGGCGACCAGCGCGGCGAGTAAAAGCCCTTTGAGCCAGGCAGCGTCGAGATCTGATTAGTCCTGACGTCTAGCACTTGGACGATAGTGTTGGGATCATCCGCAGAGCCGCCGAAGGCAATTCTGGTTCCGTCGGACGACCAGGTAGGGTCCCACTCTTCTGGGGAGTTCTCGGGTATCATTTCGCGCGGCGTTCCACCTTCAGCCGAAATCGTGTACAGCTTCGGCTTCTGGCGGCTGGACGAAAAGCCATAGAAAACGATCTGCTGGCCGTCGGGTGACCAGCTAGGCAGCACGGGAGTGAGCGGCGGGTAGGTGAGTTGAATTCGCTGGCTGCCGTCCGATTTGCTCCTCCAAAGTGTGCCCTCCGGGAAGCTGACATAGGCCACCCACTGTCCATCTTTCGAAAAGCTGACGCTATCCGCCGAAATTCCGGAGAGAAATGGCACGAACTCTGCGGACTTCGTGTCGTAGCGAGCCAGTTCCCCCCTCGCTAGCGTCCCCACCACGAACAGCTTTTTGCCATCCTTGCTGGGAAGCGGCGAGGAGAAAGTCATTGGCCCGGTGGTCAACTGGACTGGTTGGCTGTCAGCTTTTCCGAACCAACTCCCCTTTTCCGCACGGGCCCAAATATTGCCTGCTGAGTAAAAAACAAAATATTTTCCATCTGGAGTCCATTTGCCGCAACATTCGTTAGGAGGAGTGTGCCAGGCGGGGAGCAGGGGATGCGAATCCGTCCCGCTGACCGAAATCTCCCAAAGCGAGGCGGGAGTATAGAATGCACCCCCGGCTTTGAATCGAATCACAGTACCATCCGGCGACCAAGCCGGTTCGAACGCTAGATCGGGCGCGGAGAAAAGTTTGCGGGCGCCGGATCCATCGCTCTTTGCCAGGAATAAGTCGTGTCCGTCGGCGTAAACAATCATTTGGCCGTCAGGAGACCAGGCGGCGCCCTGGCCAGCGGCGTCTCCCAGTCTGCGAGGTGACCCGCCCAGCACAGGGACTTCCCAAAGCGATCCACTGAATGCCGTCTGGCCTACCTCGTCTGCCACGAGCAAGGTTGCCCCGTCGGGAGAAACAGCAAGCAAGAACAGAGTCGGAGCGGGAACTGGGACGTGCGCCACTTCTCCACCGGAGCCGGACACCTGCGCGATGACCAAACCCGCGGAAGGGAATTCATTAAAGTAAAGCCGTGCCCCGTCCGTCCCCACGAGATACTTTAGATTGCCGTCGTGAGTGACCGGGACGTAGCCCGATACTTTGGGCGGAGGGAGAGCGCGAGATTGAAGATAGACGAGCGCCGCAATGACGAGAAGACCCAAGCTACCGCCCGCGACTGCCCAACTCTTCCATTTAGGCCGCCCGGGTTTGGGGACGGCCGCCGAGTGCGCCATGCCATCTGTTCCCGCCACGGATGAAAATTCAGCACTCGCCGCGGATGCGGATATTGGGGCGGCAGACCGTCGCGATTCAGTGTCCCGCTTCAGCCGTTGCAGATCGGCGCGCATCTCTGCCGCGCTCTGATAACGCAGGTTGCGGTCTTTCTCCAAAGCCTTGTTGATGATGCGTTCCATCTCAGCAGGCACATCGGGATTGAGTCGAACGGCCGGGGCTGGCGCTGCATCCAGGATGGCTTTGAAGATCTCCGCGGAACTGCCGCCACGAAACGGGAGCGCACCTGTCGCCATCTCGTAGAGCACGGCGCCGAAAGAGAACAGATCACTGCGGGGGTCCAGGTCTTTGCCTCGGGCCTGCTCCGGTGACATGTAGGCGATGGTACCGAGTGTAGAGCAAGGACTGGTCAGGTGCTGGTCGTCGATCACCGCGGTCATCGTGTTTGCTGATGCAAGCTGGCTGGCAAAACTGGCGGAAGCAACCTTGGCCAAGCCGAAATCGAGAATTTTGGCGTGCCAGCGCTTAGTGACAAAGGTGTTGGCCGACTTAATGTCGCGGTGGACGATCCCCTGGGAATGCGCAGCGTCCAAACCGTCGGCAATCTCAATGGCAAGTGAGAGAACAGTTTCGTTGTCTAACGGCTTTCCTGCGATGAGATGCTTCAACGTTATCCCATCCAGAAATTCCATGGCGATGAATGCCTGTCCATCCTGTTCGCCGATGTCGTAGATCGTGCAGATGTTGGGGTGATTCAGCGCAGACGCAGCCTGGGCTTCGCGTTGAAAACGGGCGAGCGTCTGCGGGTCGCGGGCAACTTCCTCGGGCAGGAACTTGAGGGCCACGAAGCGATGTAGCCGCGTGTCCTCGGCCTTGTACACCACGCCCATGCCGCCACCGCCCAACTTCTCGATGATGCGGTAGTGCGAAATGATCTGATCGATCATTGGATCGAAATGTTAGGGGTACAGGTCGAACAAGTCAATGAAGAGCGGGAGCGGCGACGTCGCGGAGCAATTGTTGGTCAGGAATTGCTCGGCAAACTTGTGAAAGAGCTGGAGCTCGAGGCCCACTTTGTCTCATCCAAGGCTCTTGAAGCGCGGCGATAGTCTGCCATTGCTTCAACCGGAACCCTGCCGTCCTCTGCTGAGATCAAAAGCTTGCTTCTAGGCAGCCCGTGAGCCGAACTCTCGGCCGGGCCGAAGAACACGAGAAGGGCGAGCCGCTCGATGATGTCGTAGAACGTCGTCCTTTGAGACGATCACCGCAAGAAGATTGCGGCCCTGACCTGTCCTCGGAATGCGGTTTCTGGGGGTCGGTCGCTCCGCCATCAAGCACATAAATCCCGACGCGGCCTTTGCGATGCGCGAAAGGTACGCCATCGTCTCGGCTTCTTCGCGGTGAGTTAACGTCGGCTCCCAGGCCGAGTAGACTTTGGAGGCGCAAACCAACCAAAGCTCAAACCAGCGTGCGTGTCCACTTGCTAACCCTGAAGCGCCTGAGTTGCGGGTGCAAGCCGACGGGACACCGCTTCTCTCAAAGACTCGGACTCACTAAGACTACTGGTCGCAACGCGGGCGGGTATCGCTTGTTCGATGGAGGGCGGATTCGCGATCTCGAATTTGTGCGGCATACCCAGGAGTTGGGGTTTTCGCTCAACGAAGTTAAAGAACTGCTCGCGTTGCGACAAAGGATCACGCCTGTTCCGAAGTGCAATCCATGCTCGAGGGCAAGCTTGTGGATGTGCGGGAGAAGATGAGAAGTGTTGGCGAGTTGGAAGCGGAGCTTGCAGGGGGCATTCCGCAATTGCAATCGCGAGCTGCGGCTGAAATGGGAAGTCAAGCATGAGAACTGGGGAAACATGCCAAACGCCTTGGGAACCTAAACTTCCGCGTGCGAAAACTCCTGTTTGGACAGAATTCGACCTAGGTCTCCAGAACGCTTGCCCCCAGTTGGTAGAGCAGCGTTGCTTCCGCTATCGTTGCCCTTAGGTGTTCAAAAAGGTCGGTGATAGGGACCAAATTCTGAGTCAAATAAGGGTCACGATGTTTGCTACCTCCAATACCGTAGTGTTCCCGTGGGTCGTCATCTGCGCCGCAAAGTTGTTGGATTTGCTGCATCCCGCGAGGCTGTTAACCGAAGGGTTGTAGGTTCGAGTCCTACCTGAGGAGCCATCTTTTTCATGAGCTTAATTTAATTTCGCACGTTTTACACTCTTCTGAACTCTTCTGACTTTTGGGGGTTCTGGTCTGAGGCCCGACGTTGGATGCACCAGGCTTACTCGACCGCATTTCGTGAAATTACTTCGCGGTACCACTCCGCACTGAGTTTCGGTGTTCGCTTCTGCGTTTTGAAGTCAACGTAGTGGACACCGAATCGTTTGCTGTAGCCGTCCGCCCATTCATAATTGTCGAGCAGGCTCCACAAGAAATAACCTTTGATGGGGTAGCCTTCCGAAGCAGCGCGGTGCAGGTGTGTGAGGTGATTGCGCAAATACATTACGCGGTCCGTGTCCTCGATACGTCCGTCCGCGGTTACCACATCGTCAGCCGAGCAACCGTTCTCGGTGATATAAAGCTCCGGCGCCTTCCAAATATCGCTGACGTTGCGAATCGCCCAGTAGATCACTTCAGGGCCGATGTAAAGCCAGTCCGAAGCCATGCGCGGGTAGGAAGCCTGGCGCCGTTCCACCGAGTAGCCGGCCGGTGACGCGCTGGCGCGGACGTACTCCGGTGTGTACACGTTGAGGCCGACGAAATCTAGCCTACTGCCGATGGCCTTCATGTCACCGGCCTCCACCTTGGGAGCGTTCGCGCCCGCGCGCTCCAGATAGCCGTCAGTGTACTTGCCTTCCAGGACCGCGGTGAGGAACGGGGCGTTCCCCTCGCGAGTCGCGCGCCGCGCAGCCTCGATGTGTTCGTGGGTTTCGATGACAGGCACGTACACCGTGGCGTTCTCCGCAAGACCAATCTGCGTTCCGCTCCTGGCGGTTGCCCTAATTGCCTGGACCGCCAGGCCATGCCCGAGAATCGCATGGTGGCGAATCTGATTCACATGTGCATCGGGCAGCTTCAGGCCCGGGGCGAACTTGCCTGTCTTGTAGCCCAAATCGGTGAAGCATACAAATTCGTTGGTGGTGAAGAAGTGCCGGACACGATCAGAGAACCGCCTCGAAACATAGGCTGCGTAATCGGCGAACGCATGCGAGGTGGAGCGGGACTGCCACCCGTCAGGCAAAGCCTCTGGCAGGTCCCAGTGAAAGAGCGTGATGTACGGCGCGATATTGCTTTTGAGCAGTTCGTCGACGACCCGATCGTAATAGGAGAGGCCTTTTTCGTTCGGCTTGCCCGTCCCCTTGGGGAAAATACGCGACCACGAGACCGAGAATCTGTAGCCAGTGACCCCCAGGTTCTTAAGAAGCCTCACGTCCTCTTTGTAGAGATGGTATGAATCGTCAGCGACATCGCCCGTGTCTCCCTGAAAAGTTCTGCCCGGCGTGTGCGAAAAGGTGTCCCAAATCGATGGTTCCCGTCCATCTTCATTCGTCGCTCCCTCTATCTGATAGGCAGCGGTCGCGCAGCCCCAGAGAAAACCAGTCGGAAATCGCAGCGAATTCGCACTGGGTACTTGAGCCAGTGCAACTCGCGGGAAGGATCCGGTGGCTAAAGCAGCAGCCGTGCCAGCTAAAGTCTTACCGAATTGGCGCCGTGTCAGATTTGTCATGAAAGTCTAGGTTGACCTGGATGCCCACAATTAAGACCGACCGCAACTGCCAACTGTGAGACTTAAACCGTTCATTTTAGAACTTGGAAACTGTATTGTCACCGTAGTTAGCTGACCCAGACGCTGGTGCCAAGCTAATCGGACCTCCGGACTTTGGGCCTGTTCGACCTGCGTATCTCATTATCTTGGGTCAATGACCGCGAGCGCCGGTTCTCCATACGACTCCACATATAACTGACCGCTGTTCGGGTCGACCGCAAGGGCGTAAGGATTTTTCCCCGCGTGGAGCGTTTTTAGGACGCTGTTCCGAGCACTGTCGATCACCGTGATGTCGCTACTATGCGTGTTGGCGACATACACCCGATTTCTTTTCGCGTCCACTGCGACCGCCTGGGGATGCATTCCCACCTTCACCGTCGCGATCACCGCGCGTCTTACGCCGTCAATCACAGTTACGGTGTCGTCTCCGTGATTCACGATGTATGCCGTGTTGGTGACAGGATTGACGGCAATTGCACAAGGAATCGCGCCCGTTGCAACGGTTGTAGCAAGGCCAGACACCTCATCCACCACGAGCACTTCCGAGTTTCCGGATCGCGTCACGTAAAGTGTTCCGGTTGCGTCATCCAATGCTATGCCCCAAGCATGTATGCCCACGGGAACCTTACCGACAACGGAAGGTAGTCGGTTAAGCACAATCAGATTCGTGTTCTCGTACCCTAACAGGTATACCTTGTCCAACCGCGAATCTACGGCGATCGCATCCGCGGAGGCAGCCTTCACTGTGGTTGTGGAGTTTGTCGTGCCCTCGATCACCGTAATCAGGTTGCTGAAAGTATTCGATACATAGATCCGGTTTGTGGCGGGATTGACCGCCACAACGTAAGGGTGCGGTCCTACACTGAGGGATGCCAGCACCGAATCATTTTTCCCGTCGATCACACTTACCGAGCCACCTTCGGAATTGGCAACATAGACTCTGTCCGTTACCGCATTCACGGCGATTGCAATCGGCCCCGCCCCTACCCGTACGTTCGACATGGATTTTGTTTTTGGATCAAAGACCGACACAAACCCACGGCTTGTTTCGACGCCATAGACTTTCCCGGTTTCCGGGTTCAGTGCGACACCTCTGCTGCTGATCAGCGCGGTCGAGGGCTGTTTTGTCTGCGCATGCGCCTGGATCGAGAAGGCGACGCAAGCGACAAGCGCGACGACTACGGCCATGGATACTTCAACTGCGCTTTTCGGACATCCCGAGCGCCGCGGCGAAAGAAAAGACCCGCCCAAGCAGAGCTTGGACGGGGCACCCCCGGGAGTCAAGGCGCGAGCGCAGGTTCGGATTGTCTTATCCACGACTTGTGGGAACCTCAGAAGCACTATACGACGATCTTTTGTGTAGCACCGCAGCTCTGGAGTTGCCAGCAGGTTCTCGTTCGAATACATTCACAGTCAGATTTTTACAACCCTCTTTCGTCATTCGATTTTTTGATCCGTCAATCGATAATTCGTTCCTTTCTCACTCTTCTCATCAGTGCGGCGGCCATTCTCTCGCCTGCAGTGACTCTTGCACAACAGGCTTCCTTCCGTGTCCTGGCGTTCTATACCGTAAAAGGCGAACTGGACCATATCGCATTCGCGGAGCAAGCCCTCCCGTTCTTCGCGGAACTCGCCAAGAAAAACAATTTTTACTTCGAGTCGACCACCCAATGGGAATCCTTGAGCGCCGAAAAATTAAAGCGCTTCCAGTTGATTATGTGGATCAACGATTTCCCGACAAAAGCGGAGCAGCGCGCGGCGTTCCAGGACTACATGACACAGGGCGGCGCCTGGCTTGGCTTTCATGTGTCTGCTTACAACGATGAGAGTACGCGCTGGCCCTGGTTCGTTGATTTTATCGGTGGCGGCGTCTTCTATGGCAACAATTGGCCTCCGCTTCCCGCGAAGCTCATCGTCGACGACCGCGCACACCCGGTTACGCATCACCTGCCAGACACATTCACTTCACCGGCAAATGAGTGGTACATCTGGAAGCCCAGCCCTCGGCTGAATACGCACGTAAAAGTGCTGCTCACGCTCAATCCGCAGAATTATCCGATAGGACTCAAGGACACCATCATCGGTGGGGATCTTCCCGTAGTGTGGACAAATACGCGCTATCGGATGATCTACATGAACATGGGCCACGGCGACAAGATTTTCACTAGCAGGGAGCAGAATAAACTATTCGAAAACGCTGTTCTCTGGCTCGGCGCTCGCAAGTAGCCGTCGCGTGCGTTTGCTTTGTGTTCCTGGAGAGACCAGAAAATGACATTTGTCCTGAAACCCGATGCCTTCGCTTATGGGAAATGAGATCCGCTCTACCATCAGGCCCAGAGTAGTGTGGTCACTGAATCGCTCTTCAAATTCACATCCGCTGACATTCCACCCATTTGCAGGGTGACCTTTCGCTCGCCGGCAGAATTGCTCAGCACTAGTACGCGCTGGCCGTCGGGATTCTCCACGCCCACGTGATCCAAACCAGTCACCGCGGTTTGGGAATCGAATCGACGCGCTCCGCGGCGCATAAACCGGGCGAAATGGGCGAATGCCCAATATTGGCCGCTGCGCGTGATCTCTTTCGTTTGGGAATGAATGGTGACAACACCGCCGCAGGGGAACGGCCCGATATTCGGCCGGCCCTTCTCATCGAGCGCGAGATTCCAACCAGTGATTGAATCGCACCAATTGCGCAGTGCAGCGGTAAAGGTTCGTCCCCATTTCGTCCAATCCGTGAGATAGTCCGGATTGGTATAGTCCGGCCCGCCTTCGGTCCAGTGCATCCCGACATCAGGAAAAGCATCGTGAACTCGGCTCATCATTTCGGGCGTCCCGGCGTATCCGTGCCAGGCAACCCCGTTACAGGATGCGCGCAGGATAGGGTCCTCGAGTTCATCAGTTGCGCGGCCCCAGAGGTTATAGTTGTGATCGAGGATCCAGATCTTCGTCACTAGGCCATTTTGCTTTAGCAATGGGCCGAGTAGCTTTACGAATTCAATCTCATATTCCTGGGGCCAAATGCAGGCTGGCATTCTGCCGTCCTGGTCGGTATCGACCTCGTTTTGCGGAGTGACTGCTTGCACTGGCACCCCTTCGGTGGCGTAGGCCTGAAGGAACTTAAGAAAATATTGCGAATAGGTCCCTATGGATCTCCGCCGCATTGATCCGCCCAACATCGTTCCGCTAGATTTCATCCAGCCGGGAGGGCTCCAGGGCGAGGAGAAAAGAAACAGATCAGGATTCATTTGTCGGGCCTGGCGCAACATGGGCAGGATGTATTCACGATCGTGAGCGATGGAGAAGCGCTTCAACTCGGGGTCGGGGTCGCCCTCGTCGTAGCTGTAGGCCTGAGTCGAATAGTCGCTTGCCCCCATGCAGGTGCGGCACACATTCAGGCCCATCTCTGAGGGATGGAACATTTCATGAAACAACTGCTCGCGCGCGGGACCAGCCAGTCGGTTGAACATGTAACAGGCCGCATCGGTAAAAGCCGCGCCGAACCCCAGAATGGCTTGAAACTTCTTGCTAGGATTCAGAACAATCGCCGGCTCCGAAGGCTTACCGGAGGCCTGTTGCCAGGAAATGGGTTGAGACTGAGCACAACGCAACTGCTGAGCGCTGACCCAGGATCTGATGTTGCCAGCTGGCATTGCACTAGAAGTTTCATCGTTGAGACCTGCGACCATTTTTGAGGTTGCGGTGGTGGCAAGTCCAAGAGCAGAGAGTGTGAGAAAAGTTCGTCGTGTCGATTCTGGCATCGTGTCTCTCGTAAGGAAAACGATTACCGGGAGAATATATCATCGACCGATCGAGGCTGAGCCGCCAGCGAAAGAAGCGAGCGTTGCGGAATTGCCGCCGTTCTCGCCGGACCATGGGCAGAGGTGAGAAGCTAACCGTCCATCGAGGGGATCTCGCTTAGGAGGCCCTAGGTCGCAACAACACGACGTCAGGTTCTAGATCATCTCATGGCCCCTCAGTCTCGGAGGCATCTTCTTGCCGATCGCGCGCATCGTCAACCTTGCCCCGTTGTTCGGGAGTTAGCAAACTGTAGACTTCGGCCTGGAATCGCGATGTGGCCACAATCAACTCTGCCATCAGACGCGACTGTTGAGTGGCAAGTTTTCGGATATGTTTTTCGTCGAACCTCCCGTTCTTTGTCGCGGTGACGAGGAGCTGCCGGTTTGCACTGAGTCTCGTCAACACGGGTTCAATCCGCTGCCGTTCGGCTCCCACCAGGACTTGGATCATTACTATCTGCGATTGTGTGAGCTCCAAGTAGCTGACCAATGAAGCTGAAAGCTGCAGCGATGAAAATGGTAGATCCGCCACCACGACTTCGCCTTCTTGCGGTCGAGAAGTTGGCATTGGCACAGGCTCCGGAATACCTGCGCTCAACACTTCAATCGCCGGTCCCTCTGATGCTGGATGCGGCTGCCCCCGAGTGGACGCCCAGGAGAACTGTCCGGCCATAGCCAACAGTACAACGATACCGACAGCAACACTCGCTCTTCCGGATCTGCCGTTCTTCTCCTCACGTTGCCGATTTCCGGGCTGCGATCCTCAGGGCTTGATCATCAGCGCGGAAAGGCTGCGTGGCGTGATCAGCGGAGAGCCCGATCAACATTACTTCGGGTCCAATTCCTGTCACTATCAGTGTCGGACTTGTATCTGTTGGCGCCGGCAATTTGAAACCCGTCGAACACATTGCTCTAGTGCAGGCGGCAGATTCCGCGCTGTATCGCGCCAAAGCCAAGGCCGAAACCGCGTAGAGATCGCTGAACTCAAGGTTGCGCCCCAATAGTGGAAGAAACAAACCTTGCGATAGCACCTTAGTGGACTGCGCTGGCACCGAAGTGCTATTCACCACCTGGGGAGAGACGATTTACTTTATTGGGCGAGCAGTTCTGGGGGAGGGCTGCCCGGGCGTCCGCTGACTCGAAAGAGTCGGGACGCCTGTTAATTTTTTGGAGATAATTACACCGCTGATTTCCTTCCGGAGTTTTGGCTTTAGTGCAAGAAAAATCACGTCACGCGATTATCGGCTATATTTGCCCATTATTTCAGCCTTACCCAAGATGTGATTCTGCATTGCCTGCTCAACTTCCCGCTTGCTTGTGCCTGCTTTGAGATTGAGCTTGTTGTCGAGCGCATACAACTTAAAAAAGTAACGATGAGGTTTGCCGGGAGGCGGGCAGGGGCCTCCGTAGCCGATTTTGGGAAAATCATTGACGCCTTGGAATCCACCGCCCGGTAATTCGCCAACCTTCGGCATGGCTTCTGGAAGATTAGAAGTCGTCGACGGCAGGTCGAATAATACCCAGTGGGTCCACGTGCCCCTTGGCGCATCGGGATCGTCAGCAATCAGCGCGAAACTTTTGCTGCCCTGCGGAGGATCCATCCAGGATAATGCGGGGGAAACGTCGTCGCCGTCGCAAGTAAATTTTTTAGGAATATCTTTTCCATTTTGAAAACTTGGGCTGGAAATACTGAATGCCATCGGTGCTCCTCCCTTCACTGAGAAGTAACCTTGCTCTTTGATGCGGGGAAGAGCGATAGAGCTTAACTCTGCCATCATCAGCGCGAGAATTGACCGTAGCAGGGATAGTGCCAAGGCTCGCCTACTGGGCTTTACAATCTCTCTCCACTGCGCGCTCTGTCAGTAAGTGGAAATAGTGAAATTAACCGTAATGCGTGCTTCGGTTTCGACCGGCTGGCCCGCCTGAAGGTAAG
>Ga0207684_10003185_pt1 | contig 16115 bp, 14 predicted proteins | sample KBSK5501metaG_FD_184342 | JGI IMG/M metagenome (GOLD analysis project Ga0207684, IMG submission 184342) | Corn, switchgrass and miscanthus rhizosphere microbial communities from Kellogg Biological Station, Michigan, USA - KBS K5-50-1 metaG... | ecosystem: Host-associated > Plants > Roots >...
TATTCGGCGTTCGGCTTGCCGTGATAACGAAATGATGCAGTCGAGCCGGCGATTATCTCGGCCATCCAGCTTCGATCGGGTATGCGAAGCAACGCATGAGTATCCGCTTGGGCAACCTGGCCGTTGACACGCTATTCGGCATGACAGAGCGAGTCGCTGCGCCGCCGACGAGCATGCGCCAGTCTTCCTCACGCTGGGCGCCATGCCTCGACCGGTGCGACGTTGTCGTCAAAGCCGTCGGTGCGCGGCCCCGGGTGGGTGATGCTTTGTCGTGTGGATGTCGATGAACTGCGGCACGCGCTGGGCGGCGTGGTCTTGGGGTCGGCCTACCTGGAACGGACGCTGCGGGCGGCGTTCAGCGCGCTGGTTGGGAGCAAGTATGCCGCGGTGGTCGACGGCCGCCTGACCGCGTCCGCGCTGATCGAGGACTGCGAGCGGCTCACCAGGTACCACACCGGCATCCTGGCGCCGGCGAAGGAGGCGGTGCTGGCGGCGTTGCGCGTCTGCCATGAGGCGAACCGGGACCGCAACCGGGTGATCCATGACACTTGGGCCACCCGGCCGGGCAACGTGATGGTCACACTGCAGGGCGGCCGGGCATCGCATGAGGTGACGGTCACCGTGCGGACGCTCGCCGAGGCGCGCCAGCTTCGCCGACCAGGTGGCCGGCGCGGCCGACGCGCTGCGGGCGGCGATGACCACCGCCCTTGGCTCGGGGTGGGTGCTGGTCAAAGATCAGCTACGCCAGGAACTCGGGCACGACATCACCGGTGACCCTGGCAGCTGACAGCTATGCGCAGCAAGCGCCGTCGTCGCCGCGGATGAAGTGACCAGATCTCGTGTGTGCGCGGAGGTCCAGCGCGGCGCGTCCGAGCCAGCCCCTCGTCCAAGATCTCTAGCTGCTGATGCAAGATCTTGGATGCCTCCTGATCGACGCTCAGTTCGACAGTTCGAACATTAGCGACGCTAACGATACTCAGGGGAGCCAGTCGGGGAGCCACCGGCTGCAGACATCGGGCGACGCCGCGCCACAGCCAGCGACCATCGCTGCAGCTAATCTGCCTGTCCAGCCACATTGGGCAGTGTCCGCCGATGCCCCAGTCGTGCCTTCTAAGCAGCGGGTCGCGGGTTCGAATCCTGCCAGGCGCACCATGTGATGTCGCAAGACATCGAGGACACGCCCCTGATGTCAGGTTTCCTGTTGTGGCCGGGACGGATGGCGGGGTGGGGGGATTGGTCAATGCCGGTGGTGCGCCGAGCTGCGGCGCCTCAGGCGGGCCGCGTGGAGAGGCTGTCGACGAAAGCCGTCAGGTCAGCAGCCAGCCGGCAGGGCTGCTCCCACAGGACCAGGTGTCCGGTGTCCTGGTATACGAGGAGCCGCGAAGCGGGGATGGCGGCGGCGAGGGCCTGCTGGTGCTCGCATGTCAGCAGCTCGTCGCGGGCGCCCCACACGATGAGGGTGGGCGCGGTGATCGTTCCGGTGTCGGTGGGCGGGCGCGCCGTGACCAGTCCGGTGAGCGCCTCCCGCCACACGTGCGCCGGCACGCGGACACCGTCGTGGACCCGGCCGTCGAGGTACCACTGGGGCACCTGATGGAACAAGGGAAACCAGGTCAGGAACTTCCTCACCCAGGCCGCATCGACCGGATCGGTCAGCTGATCGACCTCATCGGCGAACGACGGCCGCCCCTGCAGGCTGCGCGGCGACCCGGCGAGGACCGGCCACCCGATGTGGGCTGGTGATCGCTACTTGCTGGGCGACGTACCCGCCGCTGGAGGAACCCACAAGCACCGCGGTCGAGACGCCCACCGCATCCATGAACGCCTCGACATCGGCGGCGAAAGCCGCGAGGGAGTATCCCGCCGCGGGCTTATCAGCGCCGCCGTGACCGCGCTGGTCCATCGCCATGGCATGGACGGTGCCCCGCAACAGCGGCAGCAGCCGATCGAAGGAACGCCGCGACTCACCCCACGCGTGCAGCAGCACAACCGGCGCCGCGGCGGCCGGACCGGCCGAGACATAGGGAACGGTCACCCCGGTTGCCAGGCCAGCGTGGCGGACGCCCGGCTGCTGGTCCATTCACCCACGCTAGCCCGGACGGGATCCGGCCGGACAGACCTCAAGGAGCTCTTACCCCCGCCGCCGGCATGCCGGGTCGGCTCCACCCACGCTGCCCCGGTGCGGCTGCGGCTGGACCGTTCGGAGGACAGACGGCCTGACCTTCGCGGCTGGCGCTTCAGCGGAGCGCAATAAGACAGCCGGAACCGCCCTGCCCCGCACCGATCAGGCGGCACCTCCCGCTTCGCAAATCTCGAGGCAGGATCACTGACCGTGATGGACTCACCCCCACGGACGGACCCTGACATGGGGAAACCTTGCCTGGCCGACGCACATATCGGATCGCTGCTACCACCGCGGAAGCGCATCAAGCTCGGTGTATCGAACCGGGTGGCGCTTGCCGCCGTGGTCCATCACTCGATGGCGGGGTGCTGTTCGTGGAGGGCGAGGCCGGGCTGAGAAAGAGCAGCGCCCCCGGCGGGGCGAGGGTGTTGGCACCGCCCGATCTACGGGTGGCCCTGGGCCAGGGCGACCCGGCGCGCCGTCGCCCTGCACCCGATCTGTCGGGAGAAGGGGTGAGCACCGTGCGCCAGCGTCTTGGTATCTAAAGGGCACTGGTGAGATTGCTGTTCGCAGGGCAAAGACCAACCAATTCGAAAAGGAGGGACGAGATGGCTGAGCTGCTGATTCTGGAATTCGAAGGGGTGAGCCAAGAGGACTATCCAATGGCGAATGCTGTGTCATGAACAGACAAACAGACATCTACTCCGAGCGAGAAAGAAGAAGAGATAATTCGTGCAGCTGGCCGTGATAGCGGCCTGCAGCCTCCGGAGCTGTAAGAGCGGCGGCGCCGAACACCCAGATATGCATGAGCCAAGCCCTGATTGGCCTTAAGGCCATATCCACGCCGAACGGCGGGTCGGCGCGCCTGCGTTGGCCTCGTCCGGGGCGGGAGCAGTCACATTCTGTGACAGGCGGCCGGTGCCTGCCCGGGCGTGACTGGTGAGCGGACAGGGCCCCGAAACCGGTGGCAAGCTCATCGGCTGAACCGTCCCAGGCCTGGTGCGCCCGGTGCGGGGATGGGTGCGCCGGGATCGCCTTCACTGCGGCCCGGTCCGGACCGGAATCCAGGGCCCTGGCCCGGCGTTAGCACGGACGTTCGAAGGGAACTATGACGTGCTCAAGCTCAGAAACCGCACTGCCGCCGCCCGCTCGGAGCCGGCGCCGCCGTTCGAGGGACACGGCCCGGCGGGCGCCGGGCGTGCGACCTTCGCCGCAGGATGCTTCTGGGGCGTCGAGGCGGCCTTCCGCCAGATCCACGGGGTGCTGGCGACCGCCGCCGGCTACACCGGCGGGCACGTGCCCTACCCCACCTACCAGCGGGTCTGCCGGGGCCGCACCGGCCACGCCGAGGCGGTCGAGGTGTGGTTCGACCCGGCCCAGATCAGCTACGCGCAGCTGCTCCAGACGTTCTGGCGGATCCACAATCCGGCCACCCGCAACCGCCAGGGCTTCAATGTCGGCCGCCAGTACCGCTCGGCGATCTTCTACCACGACGCGGGCCAGCACGAAGCCGCCATCGCATCACGCGACGCCCAGCAGCAATCGCTCCGGCGGCGCATCGTCACGCAGATCACCCCGGCGTCGGCGTTTTACCCGGCCGAGGAGTACCACCAGCACTACCTCGAGAAGCATGGCCGGCCCAGCCACGCAGCCACCATCCGGTAAAAGGCCGCACGGGGGTGGCCACTGCCGCCCGCATGGCCCTGACCATCTCCCCAGATCGGCGCGGGTGACGATGCTGACCCGTGAGCCGGCACTTACGCGCAGATTATCCACTTATGGGCAGCCTGAGGCGACGGGGAAAGAACTCGCGCTTAAGTCGCGGGAGAGCGCCGCCGCACAGGGCACTGATGCAGCCTGACTGCCTGGGTGAACCGTTACGGCGAGGGTTCAGCGGTGACGGGTGGAAGGCTGGGTGAAACGTGTTGCGCCCGGGTGGGCTGGCTACGGCTGGCTGCCGGTCTGGGTGAGGCGGGCGATGGTAGCCTTGGCCTGCTCGGCCAAGGCTACCGTGCGGATGCTGTCGTAGATGCGCAGGGCCGCGCGCAGGTGGTGCCCGGCCTGGTGGGGGTCTGCACCGGCGAGCCGGGCGATCTCCGCTTTGGCCTCCAGCGTCGGGGCCTCCAGTAGCGGCCAGTGCCGGGCGGCAGGGCCGCTTCCACCTCGCCGAGGAGCCGGTCGGCGGCGGGGAACTGGCCGCGCTGGGCGAGCAGCTTCGCTGTGATGATCTTCCACCTGGCCTGCGGGTCGAGGTCGTCGGGGATGGCGGTTGCCTTGGCTTGCTCGCTCATCTGCCAGCCTTTATCGAAGCGGCTCTGGGCGGAGAGCGCCTCGGCGAGGTTGGAGGCGAGGAGGCTGCGATAATTCCGGTCGGCCATGGCACGCAAGGCGGCTATTTGCGTAGCGTGGCTGTGGCTTTTAGGAGGAGCCGTTGCCTCAGGATGGGGGCACCGGATCGATGTGTGAGTCGCACCACAGCACGGTGCCGGTGAACCTCATGCCGGCCGAGCTGGCGAGGAACGCGACACGCTGGCCGACCTGGCTGGCGGTCTGGAACTGACGGGTGGGCTGGTCGCGCAGGGCTTCGCCGATCACCTCCTCGACGCTGCGGCCGGCGGCTTCGGCGATATCTGTGAAAATGCTGCGCAGCATTCCTTCGATCACTTCACCGGGATAGACGACGCACGCGGCGATGGCGTGGTGCTTCAGCGCCAGCGCCTGGGTCATCGTGAGGTGTTTGACCACGGCCTTGCTCGCCGCGTAGGCAGCGCGGGTCGGCCGCCCCACTTCGGCCGCCGCCGAGGAGATGTTGACGATCATGCCGCGACGCCCCAGCAGCGCGCTGGGCGGCTGCCGGGTCATCGCGCGGGCGGTGGCCTGGCCCATCAGGAACGTCCCATCGGCGTTGACCGACATCACCCGCCGCCAGGTGTCGAACGTCAGCTCGAGCAGGTCGTCCACATGCACGATCCCGGCGCCATTCACCAGCACATCCACCCGGCCGGCCGCCGCGACGATCTCGGCAACGGTGGCCTCGACCCGGCCGGGGCTGGTCACGTCGCACACATACGGCCGGCAGGTACCGCCCGCCGATTCCACCCCGGCCCGGGCCGGCGCCAGGGCTGACCGGTCAAGATCGACGACGCACACGTCGAATCCGGCCGCCGCCAGCTCGACGGCGCTCGCGCTGCCGATCGCGCCCGCTGCCCCGGTGACCAGCGCCACCGGCCTGGGCGTGGACCCGTCGCTGGTTCCGCTGCCTGCCATCGGCCGTCCGTCCCTCCGGTTGCCTTCCGCCGCGGCCACTCAGACCCGCCGCAGGCCTGCCCCGGCCAGGACCGAAAGGCCCTCCTCCCCGCTCCGCAGGGCCTGCCTGGACTCTAGCCCCGTGTCCCGAGATCCCCTGCTCCGAGCCGACGCTTCCGGCCGGCTCCCACCGCCTGGCTACGACCGGTTCGTCCCGCCGGCCAGCCGGCCATGCCGCATCACTATCCATCGCAACCAATGCCCAGAACGGGCAGCTGCCGCAGTGTGGACGTTGCGATGGTGATGGGCCGGTTTACTGGGACTGGAGTTCGCCGATCAGTTTCCTGGAGGCGTTTGCGGCCGCTACCCAGGCCGCTGACCATCATCGTGTAGGAGCGCGGCACGCCGTCGTGGGTGGTATGGATGTCGAGGCGCCGCCGCATGGTGTTTCCGCCGTGAACCACCTGCGCCTGGTCCTGGGGCAGCACGGCGAACGCTTCCTTGTCCGGGGCGGGCCCGCGGAACAGGTAGATCCGGCGGGCGCTCACCGCGGCCACGGGGAAGCGCGGCATGGGCACCGCGTTGCCGGGGCGGGCTTTGCCCCGCTGGTGGCGCAATACCGGCCGCCCCGGCCGCCGGCCGCCCGCTGCGCCTGCGGAGGCCGTGGAAGCAGAGTAACGCGATTCCAGGCGTTGCCCGTTGCACCAGCACACCACGGAATCGGGCGACAACCGCCGTACCGCCTGGTCGATCCGGCCGGCTGGCATGCCCAGATCATAGGCCTGCCGCGATGACAGCGGCGCCAGCCCCGAAGCGCTGCCCGGGCGGCTGCCTGACCCAGCGCCCCGCACCGTGTCGGTGTTCCTGCGGGCGGAATGACGGGGGTGGTGCGGCTTGTTCGACCCGGTGATGCCCGGCCGGGAAGTATTGAGCACCGTAGGACCCCAAGCCAGGAGACAGCGCCGATGCGCCGCACCAGGGCCACGCAGGCCACCGCGCCGCCCGAGATCCACAAGCCCGATGAGCAGTGGCGGCAGGACCTGACCCGCCCGCAGTATGACGTGTTGCGCCGCGGCCACACCGAGCAAGCCTTCACCGGAAGATACCTCTACGCCAACGACAACGGCTCGTACTGCTGCGCCGGGTGCGGGAATGAGGTGTTCCGCTCGGACGCCAAGTTCGCCTCCGGCACGGGCTGGCCGAGCTTCTTCCAGCCGGCCAGCGAAGCAGCCGTCGAGCTACGGACCGACCAGGGCTGGCTGCTGCGCCGCACCGAGGTGGCCTGCCGCCGCTGCGGCGGTCACCTCGGCCATGTCTTCCGCGACGGGCCCGCTCCCACCCGCCGGCGCTATTGCATCAACTCCTGTGCCCTGTCCTTTGAGCCCACGCCGCCTAACCGCGACCGAAGCGACGGCCAGCCCGGCAGCTGATGCCAGCGGCCCCCGCGCCCCCGCGCGACGCCGGCGGCTTCTGGCCGGCCGTCCGCGCACCGGCAGACCTCCCAACCTGCATGCTTATCCACGGCTGTCCGACCAAGGCAACGCACGGATCTGCCGCGGATAGATCGAGCGGCCGTCAGCCGTGCCAGGGATATATCTGCCCGTCTCGCAACTCGATGGACTGTGCCTCGGCCGGGGCTTAGGCGGCATGGTGAAGCATGGCCAGCACCTTGCTCCTGCCGCGAAAGGTCCTGCCGTCGCTGTCCGTCCAGTGCAGATATGGGTGCAGGAAGGGCCTAACAGCATTCCAGTCACCCGCGACGATCGCTGCGTGAGCCCGTTGGCCGATGTCGTCCACGTCGACATCATGACGCGCGGGAGAGCGAGGGGTCGCCGATCCGAGGGCTGCCGGAACACTCGGTCATGCCGCGTGTAGCCCGTCTTGGCCTCATGTACCAGCAGGGAGGGGTGCCTCGGTCAGGGCGATAGAACCAGCATGCGCAAGTGCCAGGCCTTGGTCCTCGGGCACAGTCTCGCGTGGGAATCCTGACGATCTGGAACCCGGGTCGTCGCGATGTCCGAAAGACGCCCGCAGCGTATCGGTCAGCAATGCGGCCAGCGCCTCGAGCTGCACGTCGGCCGACGAGGAGACCTCTTGGTCCGACCCGTCCAGCGCCCGGGCGGCGAGGCCTGCCTTGCTGTCGATCAGCCCGGCGATACGGGCGTCAATGGTCTGCGCGGCGATGATGCGCCACGCGGTGACCGGTTCGGCCTGTCCGATGCGGTGGCTGCGGTCGATGGCCTGGGTCTGCTCTGCGTCGGTCCAGGACAGCTCGGCCAGCACGATGTTCGAGGCCACCTGCAGATTCAGGCCCACGCCAGCCGCGGTCAGCGAGCACACTGCGACCGTGACGTCCGGGTCGTTCACGAAGGCGTCGACGTTCGCCTGCCGCGCGGTGGGCGTCTGGCCGCCACGGATCGACGAGAAGCGCACCCCCTGCCGGGCGAAGATCTCTTCGGCGGCGTCCATCACGTCGACGTGCTTGGCGAAGAAGACGACCTTGCCGGCGCTGCGGGCCAGCTGAGCCGCGTAGTCCGCGGCCAGTTCGGCCTTTGCCTGGCCGATGCGCCGCATCATGGTGAACACGTTCTCGCCGGACTGCGCGGTGGTCGCCTCCTTCAGCTCCGCCCGGGCCACCCGGCGGACGAGGTCGTGGTCGATGCCCTCGATGCTGGCGTCGGCGGATCGGTTCGCGAGCGCGGTCTCGTACCGCGCCACCATCCGGCCAGCGAGGGCCCGTTCTGCCGCCCGGATCGACCGGCCGGCCCGTTCGTCCAGCTCAACGGGGAGGTCGGCGATACGGCGGGCAGGGAGGTCGGCGGCCACGTCGAGCTTGCGGCGGCGCACGATGCCCAGGTCGATCACGCACCGGCGCGCCGCGGCGCCGAAGCTTCGGTTGGCGGGCGTCAGGCCGGTGTCCTCAAGCGCGTCCATTAGCTCGTCGAGGGGCTTGCTGTCGTCGATCCAGCCGAGGAACTGCCAGATCGCCAGGAAGTCCTCGATGTCGTTGATCAGCGGGGTGCCGGTCAGCGCCATCAGCAGGGGCCGGTCGGTACGGGACCGGATGCGGCCGGAGAGCGCGAGGACGTGCTGCGAGCGCTGCGAGGTCTTGTTCTTGATGAAGTGAGCCTCGTCTACGACCATGCCGCGGAAGCCGAAGTCACCGAGCCAGCCCATGTGGCGGTCGAGAACCTCGTAGTTGAGCACGACGATATCGGCGAAGCCGTCCACAGCCTCGCCGTTGCCCTGCACTACGGTGGCCGGGCGGTGGGGAGTCCAGCGGGCCGCTTCACGGGCCCAATTGGTTTTGACGACGTTCGGCACGACGACCAGCAGCGGGTAGGCGTTGGCTGCCTCTGCGGCGAGCAGCGCCTGGGCCGTCTTGCCCAGACCCGGCTCATCGGCGAGCAGGAATGTCCGGTGACCGGCAGCGGCCGCGGCGACCAGCTGTCCCTGGTGCGGCATCAGTTCCAGGCCCGCCGGGGTGAACCGTGCCGTTGGCGCCGGCAGGGTCATGCACGCCGGGGCTCCCCTACCGGCACGCTCGAACGAACTCAGCAGCGGGCCGAGCAGCTCCCAGCCAGCCAGGCGGCGCGGACGGGAGGTGAGCTGCGGAACGGCGGAGACGTCGGGGGCGAGAAAGGGGTTCGCCAGTTGCCGGGAGATCACCGACTGCGGCACGACCCGCCGCTCCGAACCCGCGGAAGCTGCAGCGGTATCGGCAGGCGCGATCTCTTCGCGCGCCGGGTCGATGCCGAGGTCCCGCAGCATCTCCCGCTTGAGCGACCGAGCCGCGTCGGAGACGCCGGAGTCCTCGGCGAGCAGCGCCAGGAGCCCAGCGTCCTGGACGGCGGTCGTCGCGAGGATGGCCGCGACACCGTCCAGGCGCTTAAGCTGCCCGGCCCGGTGACTTTCGCTTCCGGCCGCAGCCCGGACGCGGGCGCGCTCGTCCCGCAGCAGCAGCGCGGCGGCCTGGAACTTCGTGCGCACGGCAGGCGTCACGCGGCCGCTCCGGGCAGCCGCCTCGACCTCACGGACGGCTCGGGCGAGCACCGGGACAACATCGCCGCGGTGGTGGACGCCTCGCTGCTTCCGCGGGGCGCTACGGCGAGCGCCCGCCTGGCGCTGGCCTGGTCGAGCCACAGACTTCTCCTCTGGAATGCCGGGACACGGGCGCCACGGCAGCATGCAGCACAGTCCCACCGCCGGGGCGAGAAACGTCCCGGGCACAGGCCTGGTGCTTTGAACGCCGAGCCGACTTGCGGATCTCCGACGATCGACGCAGGTAGGCCCCGGCAGGCCGGTTACACGAACCCTGAGCCGCCGGTGGGTGGGCCAGCGACCACAGCACGGTTCTCGGCTACCACCCACGTTAACGCGCGCGAGGGCGCATAATTCCCGGCCGCACTGCAGGCGAAGGTCCTCAATTGCCGCCGAGAGCGCCGGGCTCAGCAGAGCCCGAGGTGGACCCGAGGCTGAAGTCGCTGTCCGCGCGGCCGAACGCCTCACCCGGTGGGACGATATCGAGCACCGCCAGACGCGCCACGGTGGCCGGGTGGTCCAGGGCCATTCGGTAGGCACACCGTGCCCCGCGGTAGTGCCCGGCCACAGCGAACTCCTGGTAACCCAGCGCGCTCATGACCTCGACCTGGTCGCGGGCGAGCTCGCGCATGCTGTACGGCGCATGAGCGCGGGTGCTGGGCGGCGCGCCGCTGGCACCGAAGCCGCGCAGGTCGGTGGCGACCACGGTGAACCGTTCGGCGAGCTGCGGTGCTACCCCGTGCCACATCAGATGCGTCTCGGGGATGCCGTGCAGCAGCAGGACCGGCGGCCCCTGCCCGCCCCGGCGGCCGTGGATCGTCGTGCCCGCGGTCCGAGACGGGACAATGGCTGTCAACCTGCAGTGCCTTGTCAGGTGATGCCGAGCCTTGTCAGGTGATGCCGGAGGCGATCATCGAGTCGAAGGCGCTGAGCACATCCGGGTCACCCGAACGCTCGACCGGGATCAGGGGCGGCCGGCGCCACAGCCAGCAGTCGAGGTCGGCGGCGCTGCCGCAGATGCTGGCGGCCGTCTCGGCGCCCAGGGCGCTGGTGACCTGGATGGCGGGCTGGTCGTACCGGGCCTGGTCACCAGGGTCGGTGCCGGTGAACCGGCCCAGCGACACCAGCCACCAGTCTCCGGTGTCGGTAGCCTGCAGGCGCAGTACCGTGCCGCTGCCGGGGGTGAATGTGCCCCAGTCAGGCACATCGCCGCCATACATGATGCGCAGCACCTCATCGACTCCGTCGGCGCTCAGGGGCGGGTCCATGGGGCTGCGGCCACCGGCGGCCAGTTCGGCGTCGACGCGATGGATCAGGGCTTCATGCGCCTGGCGGCGGCGGATGAAACCCACGGTGTGATCTTGTGCCCACGTCCATGCCCGCGCACTGGCGGGCACGGCAGCAAGGGCCTCACCCAGATCACGGCTCGCGCACCGGTAGAACGCCAGCAAGCCCGCCCATCCAGCGGGGCGAGGAGGCTTGCGCTGTTCTGCCTGCTCCCCGGTGAGCTTCTCGCGCACGATCGTGCCCCAAAACCACTGCACCTCGCCCAGGTGCCACAGCAGGTCACCGGCGCTCCAATCCGGGCACGACGGCACCCGGGCATAGGGCGGAACCTCGGAGATGACCTCGGCAAACCGCGCTGACTCCTCTGCCAGATGAGCCAGGTAGTCCACATCCGGCCTCATACGTGCAGGCTACTCCCGGAGAGCCCCGCGCACGGAGCCGCCGATTCGGGCGCATGGCTGTTAGGCCAAACGTCACTTTCTGTTACACTGTCTCCGCCGCAGGGCCTGCGCAAGTCCCCTTGTCGCTGCTGTTTTTAGAACTAAGCGGCTACCGCGTGAACGCTGTTCAGCTACATGTCTACGCCGCAGACGTCCTGGTCAGGTGCGGCGTAGGACGGTGACGGCTTCAGATAACCGCCGATCGGCGCAGGTGCTTCCGTCTGGCGCGGGCGCTGTCGCGGTGTGCCGAAAGGGTGTTCTGGTGCCGAACCGGGTCAATATCCATACGTGATCTCTTGCCGAGGGCCGGTGCGCCTTTGCGGATCTTGTGCACTGTCTTGGCCGCAGGAGCCCGCACGGGATCAGTTCTGCGTTGCGGCAGCCGCCATGCGCCGCCACGTGGTGGCGAGCCAGTTCTCGTACCGCTTGGGGGTAATCCGCAGCGTCTCGCGCATGAGCAGGTAGGTCTCGGCGTGCGCCAGCAGGCTGGTCGTATCCGCCAGCCATGTCAGGTCGCACCCGGCGGGGAGCAGCCCGTCGTCGCGCGCGCGCGTCCAGAACGCCCGGATGGCGTTGCGTGTGGCGGCCCGCCCGGCGTGTGCCGCGGCGGCGAGCAGCGGCTCGGCGGGCTCGGCCTCGCGGGCCACCGCGATGACGTCGGCCGCGGATGCCATGAGCTGCGCGCTGCCTGTGGCCAGCGCCGCGATGCGCGCCTGCAAGGTCGGCGCTGTCGTTGCGGTGCGGTACCACTCGCGGCTCACCACGTCGATCGGCGCCAGGTCGCCGACGAGCGCGACGTCGATCACCCGCTTGAGCAGCGCCGCCTTCGTGCCGAACCGGACGTAGACGGTCCGGTGCGCAACCCCGGCCGCATCCGCGACGGCGGTGAGCGCGGTGGCCTGGTAGCCGTTCCGGGCGAACAGTTCGTGCGCCGCGCGCACAATGCGCTCCTCGTTCGCGGCGACGCGGGCGGCCCGCAACCCGGCGGGCTTGACAGCCTCCGTCATACGATGCAGTATAACTGCAAGTTTACAGTGTTACTGCACTGACACTTGAGGGGTCTCATGACAGCACCACGGCTGGACGGCATCCACCACGTCAAGCTGCCGGTCCGCGACCTCGCCCGGTCGCGCGCGTGGTATGAGTCCCGCCTCGGGTACCGCGCCGCGATCGAGTTCGTCGAGCAGGGCACGCTGATGGGCATCGCGATGCGCCACCCCAACGGCGGGCCCGAGTTCGCGCTGCGCCTGGACCCGGCGCGCGCCGAAGCGGCGGCAGGGTTCGACTACTTCGCCATCGGCGTCCCGTCCAAGGAAGCGATCGAGGATCTCGCGGCCCGGCTCACCGCGCTCAGCGAGCCGCACGCGGGGGTGCACTTCGCGACGATCGGCTGGATCCTGCCGCAGCTGCACGACCCCGACGGGCACGAGGTGCGCTTCTACACCACCACCCACCACAGCGAGCCACCCGATGACGGCCTGGTGCGCATCGATAACCCGCGGGAGACCGCCGAGGCGGCCGAGCACGCGATGCAAGACGGCCGCCGGTGAACGGCACGCGGCTGGGGCAGCAAGCGCTGACCAGGCCGCCGGGGGTGGTCAACCGCACACGTCGCGCGGCACAGCCGCCCAGCACTCCGGACACCTAGAAGACCCTGAAGTTGCCTTACGCCGCGTAGCCGGGGCGGCATCGGGCGGAGCGCGCATCGCCGCCTCGGGGCGGTTTCCGTGAGATCGGTCGACGGCTCGGGGGTGCGCCGGAAGGATCATTCTGCGCACCCGGGTTTCTGGCGCCGTTCTCCGGCGGCTTGGCAATCGCCGCTGCCTGCCAGGAGGCGGCCGCGCCGGGCCGATAGCCATGTCCGGCGCGGGAGTGGGTAGCGGCGCCCGTGGTCGTGTGCTCTGGCTGGTGATCACGCGGTTAGCGCGGTCAGCTGCTGGATGTCGGCGAGTGCTCTGGTGGCCATGCAGGCGAGCGTTGCCGCAGTCGGCAACAGCGGAATCTGATCGACCGCATCGGCGGCGTGCGCGCCGGGCCGATCCCGGCCTGGAAGACCGCGGTCCCTGGCCGTGGCCGGCACCGCCGGGCGGGTCATCCTGGCGCGCCGGGCTGACGGGCATGGCCCAGCGCGCCGGCGCCCACATCACCGGCGTGTCCGCTGGGCACCTGTCGGTGATCTCCGGCCCGCAGACATTCGCCCGCGTCATCGACTAGGCGTCCCAAGGGGCCAGTTGACCGCAAGCCGTCCCGGTCGTGCTTGCTACTGCTGGGAGTTGCTCTGCTGGATCCGCGGTGGCAGCGATGCCGCGCCCGGCACGAGCCGCAGCAGGCCGTGTGCCAGCACGACCGGCACGAACAGCTGGCGGTAGCCGTGGTCGTCGAAGAGCACGGTTACCTGGTCGCCGTCGTATCGCTGCACCGTGCCCTCGCCCCAGCGCTCGCTCATGACGCGCACGCCCACGGGGAACGGGACCTCGGCCCGCGCGGCCTGGGCGGGCGCGAGATCGTTGTCGCAGTTTCCGCAGGGGCCGCGGTAGTCCTGCCCGAAGTAGGTGAGCAGGAACGAACGACGGCAGCCGGTGTGCTCGGCGTAGCGGCGCATCATCGTCAGCCGCGAGCGCTCCACCTCGTTCTCGCGTTCGGTTTCCGCCTCCGACGCCTCCAGCGCCGCCGCGACGGTCATCGTCTTCGTCCAGCGAACGTCGCCGCCGGCTTGCCAGAGCGCCGCGCCGAGATCGGCCAGGCGGGTGAGCGCGGCGACCTGCTGCCGCGCGCCGGGCTCGATCCGCTGACCGGCCGCGAGCGCGGCCGCGGCCCGCGCGACGGCCGCGCCGGGGACTCCCCTGGCGATCAGATGACGCACAATGTCGAAGTCGTCATAGCGGTAGAGCAGCCGCACGCGCGATGGCGCGCCGTCCCGCCCGGCGCGGCCGATCTCCTGGTAGTACGCATCCAGTGAGGGCGGCGGGTCAAAATGCACCACCCAGCGCACGTCCGGCTTGTCGATCCCCATGCCGAACGCCACCGTGGCAGCGATGACACGGGCCCGGCCGTCCAGGAACGCCGTCATGGCGTCGTGCCGCTCGCGCCTGGATAGCCCGGCGTGATAGAGCGTCACCGGCTCACCTGCCGAGCGGAGCGCGTCGTGTGCCGCCTGCGCGCCGGCGTGCGTTGCCGCATAGACAATCCCCGGCCCGGCGAACTCGCCCGCCGCACGGACAAGCGCCCGCTCCTTGTCGGGGATCGTCTGCGCATGGTGCGCGGACAGATGAGTGTGCGGGCGGTCGAAGTCGCCGATCACCACCACCGGGTCGCGCAGGCCGAGCCGACGGATGATCTCCTGCCGCACCGGCGGCGCGGCGGTCGCGGTCAAAGCCAGGCGGACCGGTGCGCCGACCGCCTCGGCCTGTGCTCCGAGCAGCAGGTAGCCGGGGCGGAAGTCGTGGCCCCACTGGCTGATCAGGTGCGCTTCGTCCACGGCAAACAGGCCCGGCCGGGCGCGCCGTAGCGTTTCGCGGGTCTCGGTGTTGGCCAATTGCTCCGGCGAGACAAACACGAATGTTTCCGGGTCACACGACGCGAGAAGCGCTGCCGCGCGCGCCCCGGCCGACTGCTGCGAGTTAACGACGATGGCCTGCAGCCCGGCCGCGCGCAGGTGCGCGAGCTGGTCATCCTGCAGCGCGATCAGCGGCGAAACGACGACCGTCGGCCCCGCCCGCAGCAGCCCCGCCAGCTCATAGATCGCCGACTTCCCGCCGCCGGTCGGCAGCACAGCCAGCACATCCCGGCCGCCGGCCAGCGCCTCGACCGCGCGCCGCTGCCCGGGACGAAGCCGACTGAAGCCAAGACGATCCCGCGCCAGCTCCTCGATCACGGTTCCGCCAGGCCCGGCACACAGAAAAAGAGACCACGAAGCCGAAAAGCGTCGCGCATCCCCTCAAATCGCGGCGCCCTATCCACGCCAACCACCGTACGGTCCCCAAGCCACAGCGCAGCCGGCAGGCCCGTCCGCAACCACCGCCAGCAACGCCGGGCCCACAGGCCTGCGGCGCTCACGAGCCCAGATCTTGACCTTGGTAACACAGCGTGGTGAACAAGGTTGGCGAACTCGCTCACGTAGCCGCCTTCGATATGGTCAACAGCCATGCGTGACCAACGTTTCCGTGCGTCGCGCAGAGGGGCTGATCTGGCCGACTCTGGTCGGCGCGGCGCAGATAGTCGGTGCAGATCGCGCCGGGTACAGTGTGGCGCCCATCGATGACCAGGAACGGGACCAGGAACGGCGTGCCGTGGGCGCCGATCTGCTGGGCCTCGCGCTGGTCGTTTCGACCGGCTACGGTAGCGCCGGTCGCTCAGCATTGCGGCCGCCTCCTGCCGGTCGAGGCCGATCTCGGCGGCGAAGGCCAGGATGTCAGGGGCGTCCAGACCTTGCGGCCCTGCCCGAAGTGGGCGCGGAATTACCGCGGTCCGCCCGAACAAGGCCGCCTACGACGAGAAGGCCGACCGCTGCGACCGGGACCGCGCCCCGGTCAAGGATGGATCCCGTCGCCTGCGGAGCCAGCCGCCACGGCAGCCAGCTCGCGCTGCTGCCAGCGGCGTGGGGGTTCGCCGTGGTGCCGGCGGAATGCCGTCGCGAAAGCGTAGACGGTTGAGTAGCCGGTTTGGGCGGCGATCTCGTCTATGGGCGCTTCCTGGGCGAGCAGCAGGTCGCGGGCGAGGGTCATCCGCCAGTCGGTGAGGTACTGCATGGGTGCCTGGCCGAGGGCCTGGTGGAAAACGCGGGCGAAGGTGGCGCGGGACATGTTGCACAGCCGGGCCAGGTCCTCGACGGTCCACGGTTTGGCGGCGCTGGCGTGCACCGCCTCCAGGGCGCGAGCCAGCCTGGGGTCGGCGGCCGCGCGGAACCAGGGCGGGGCGGTCTCGCTGCGGGTCAGCCCGGCCCGCAGGCCGAGGACCACGAGGACGTCGAGCAGCCGGTC
>Ga0207684_10003186_pt1 | contig 16109 bp, 31 predicted proteins | sample KBSK5501metaG_FD_184342 | JGI IMG/M metagenome (GOLD analysis project Ga0207684, IMG submission 184342) | Corn, switchgrass and miscanthus rhizosphere microbial communities from Kellogg Biological Station, Michigan, USA - KBS K5-50-1 metaG... | ecosystem: Host-associated > Plants > Roots >...
GGGCGGCGGGTCGGGCTCGTGGCGCTGTGGCTGCTCAGTCACCGGCGCCGGCGGGGGTGACCGATGGCCGTTCCGCAGATCGGCGTGAGCATCATGCCGGCGTTCCAGTGGACGGTTGACCGGTTGTTCGACCAGCTGCGACAGCTCCGCGCCAAGGCCGCGGAGGAAGCGCGCACGATCAGCACGAACAACGGCCGACTGGTGGCACTCAACCGCTCCGCCGACGAGGTGAGCGATCCCGCCCAACGCGCTGCGCTGCGCGCGTGGATACAACGCAGCGTCCAGCGGCAGATCACCATCGTGCGCCACTGGCGTGCGGGCTCCGCGCGCGTGGCCGCGCTCGCCAAGCGCGCCGGCGATTGGCTCCGCCAGCACGGCATCGCCCCGAGCGGCCTGGGCGACGTCGGCGCCGCGCAAGCGATCGTGGTTCCCGTGGTCATCATCGGCTTGGTGGCGCTGGCGTGGGCCGCGGTGTTCTACGTTCACGAGGAAAACGCCGCGCAGAATAAGGCCATCGCGCTCCAGGAGCACGGGCTCGCGTCGCTGGTCCACGCCGGGGCGACACCCGAGCAGATCAACGCCTACATGGCGAGCGCCGAGAAGGCGATCGCCGACACCCAACCCAAGGGCTCGGACCCGTTCGGGATGCAGGATCTAGTGAAGGCCCTGACGCCCATAGCCGTGATCGCCGGCGCGGCGCTGTTGTTCCCGCCCGTGCTCGAGGCCGTGCGCGCGATGCGCCCGAGGCGCGCGTGAAGCGCGGCACTAAGGGCGACTGGTACGCGGTCACCAGGTCCGGGCGCGTGGTCGCCGCGGTCCCTGGTGAGTTCCCGCGCGCTCGAGCTACGGCGATCGCGCAAGCCGTCGCCGATTCCCTGGGCGTGCAAGTGCTGGTGCTGGGCGCGAGAGATCCCGCGCACGCCAAGAGCCGGGCTAGGGCCTGGTTCTCGGCTCACTCGAACCCGTCGCGCACCGCCACGGCGAAGGCGAAGCGGCGCGCGGCGCGAACGCACCGCACCGGCGGGCGGAAGCTGCAACGGGCTCGAGCGCGCTACCAGGCCGGCAAGAGTTCTGACGCTCAGCTCCACCACACGCTCAAGCGGACCTATGCGCGGCGGATCACGCGCGCCGGCAGTTTCGTGCCTGGGGATGATCGCCGGAACCCGATCCCGCGCGGGATCGATCGCCGCAGCGTGCGCACGGTGAAGCGTGGCCGCTCGCGTGTGCTCGTGGGCTGCCCGACAGGTCACTGGCACCCGCGCGCTAAGGGCCGGAAGTGCGACGTCGCCATGCGCGCGTTCGAGGTCAAGCGCAACCCCGCGGCCGAAATCGAGCAGGCCGCGCGCACGTTCAAACGCTGGCACGAGTTCGATCCCAGGGGGATCGCCCACGTCAAGGGGCCGCGCGCGATCCCGAAAACGCTGGTCATGCTCGGCACCGTGCCGCGGTTTACCTACGTGTCGAACAAGTGGGAAGGCCGGCAGGTTACCTACGAACACCGCACCAAGCGGCCGCACCCGCTGTTGTGTACCGGTCCCGACGGGCGGGGCCTATTCATCGTCGGCGGGCGCACGCGCGTGACTGCGCGCGGCCTCGTGGACTGAACCAGGAGGAACCATGTCCGAGTTCGCCATCATCAACCCGCGCCGCCGGCGCCGCGGGGGATCGAAGCGCCGCAAGCGCAGCCGGTCGCGCTCGCGCGCCCGCGCCCGTCACAACCCCGGCAACCCGTTCCGCGCGCGTCGCCGGCGCCGGAGCGCGCGGCGCAACCCCGGATTCCGGGGACCGTCGTTCGGGGATCTGAACCTCACCGCCGTGGGCTGGGGTGTCGCCGGCGCCGTCGGCGTGGAGGTCGGCGGTGCGGCTGCCACCAAGCTCCTGCCGCCGGACATGCAGGGGAGCACGCCGGTGCGGCTGGGGCTCAAGGTCGCCCTGGTGATCGCCGGCTCCATGCTCGCCAAGCGGTTCGTCGGCTCCGCGGCCGCCAAGGCGATGGCGCTGGGCGGCGGGATCTCGATCGGGCTCGAGGCGGTGCGCACCTACGTGCTCCCGAACGTGCCGGGGCTCTCCGACGTCATGCAGGACTACTTGCTGTCGGATGACAGCGGGCTCCAGGGCTACCTCGATCCGTCGCTGTCCGCGGGCGGGCGCGGTGCCGGCGGCGGCGACGTCGCGCAGTTCTCCCCGCAGTGGGGCGGCTAGTCCGCGCCTGGCGGGCCTGACCACGACGAACAACAACACGGGCGGCGGTGAGTAGCCGGCACCGCCGCCCCCAGCGAAAGGAAACACCACGATGGCAACCACCTTCAAGAGCGCCGACGGCTCCATGATGTACGAGCGCCTGACGTGGCCGATTTACAGCTCGGCCGCGCTGGCGACCGGCGCCACGTCCGCGGTGTTCTTCACCGTGCCGCTGGGCGGCGGCTCGTCGGTGTGGAACGCGACCGGCCCGGCGACGCTCGAGGACACGAACATGACCGTGGCCGGCTCGCTGCCCGCCGGCTACACGCACCACACCAAGGGCGTCTCGATCCAGTTCCAGCCGAACATCTCCGTGATCGACGCGAAAGCCATCCTCAAGGGCGGCGCGCTCCAGCTCAAGATCGCGGCGAAGGACCAGCTCCAGGGACCGATCATCATGTTCCCCGGCGGCTCGGGCATCGATGGCGCGATCGGCACGCAGACCGCGGCGGCCACGAACGAGTTCGCACACTCGGGCATCGCGGACCCGCGTTCGATCTTCCCGCTCGACAACGAGGTGACGATCCTCCCCAACCAGAACATCTCGTGCCGCATCGACTGGGGCACGGGCCCGACGCTGTCGGCCACCCAGCCGATCCGCCTGGTGTTCTGGGGCTGGTTGGATCGCCCGGTCCAGTAACACCCGCACGACCAGCGACCAGGGGGCGCCGCGGCAAACCGCCGCGGCGCCACTGGCCGCGATCCGCTCGAGGTTCACTCCATGACTGGACTCGGATTCTACGGGCCGCCGCTGCGACCGCTGCCCGAGGGCATGGTGCGCGACTGGTTCGCGTTCACCACCAACGTGACGTTCACCGCCACCAACCAGCGGTTGACGGTCACGATCCAGCTCGACGGCTCGGCGCCGTTCGAGCTGTGCGAGGTCGCCGCACAACAGGACCAGACGACGCAGCCTCAGATCATGGCGCTGCTCACGATCAAGGACACGACCACGGGTTACTCGCTGCTCAACGATCAGGCCCCCGTGGAGTCGTTCGCCACCACCAACGTGCGCAGCAATCCCTTGAACGCTACGCACGTGTTCCGCTCCAACGCTTCGATTCAGCTCGACGTCACCAACCAGGGCGCCAGCACGCAACGGTTGTTCGTGACGCTCAAGGGCTTCAAGTGGTGGAACAAGGCCAACACGCCCGCGGTCAACGTCGGCTAGGCTCGCGTGGCCGGCGGCCCGTTCAATCCAGCGCCCTTCCCCGGCGGGTTGGCACCCGACGCCGGGGGGGCGCTGGTCATTCTGCCGCCGCACTTGTACCCACCGCGCGGCGCCACCGTGATCGACAAGTCTTACAGCTCGAGCGCGATCCCGCCGCAACAGACTTTCCCAATCACCCCCAGCGACGGCAGCGACCTGGCGGTGCCGTCGGGCTCGGCCCTCCGCGTCTCGGCGCTCGGGTTCGGATCGGTGGACCCCACGGCCACCGTGTTCGCGTCCTACTCGCTTCTCGTGAACGGAAATCCCGTCTACGGCTACACCGCGCAGCCGGTCACCGTGGGCACGCTTGACGCGCCGGCGTCGGTGTTCCTGCTCGTGCCGGGCCCGGCCGCCGTGACGATCACGATAGCCAATGGGTTCTTGCTCTCGTCGTTCGCCTACTTGGCGCGGCTCCAGGGTTGGTTGTTCCAGGAGACGACGCGGTGACCACGACCACCCGGCATGCCGTCGCCATTTCATCGATCAACACCGGGATGCTCGGGCAAGAGTTCCTAGTGCTGGCCGGAGAGGCGCTCTCCGTCAACGTGGAGGTGGACGGCACCACAAACCAGTTCTATCTAAACTGGGCCGCCTCGCCGCCCGATCCGATCGCCACGTTCCGCTCGAGCATGGGCAGTTTTCTCAACGTCTACGTGTTGGCGCTGGTGCGCGGGCTCGAGGTGCGGATTGACGAGTCCATCGACGCATCGGGCGGCACGTCCGTATGGGCCCGCGCGCTGGCGCGCATCTGCACTCCGGGCGTGCTCACCAAAGTGGACGGGTTCCGGGTCAACCAGAGCTTCGCGCGCGTGTCGTTCGTGAACACCAACACCGACGGAACGTTTGTCAACGGCACCGTGGGGCTCAAGGTGGTGACCATCTAATGGCGATTGTGCGCCCGCTCGTGGACTGCCCGCCCGACGCGGCGGTGGCGTTACAGCCGCCGATGCTCGCCACGGGGCTCGTCAAAAACACCGTGGACGGGTTGAACATCACGATTCCGTCGGTGATCGCCGCCGCGGGCGCGGTGCTCTCGGAAACGCTGGACCTGTCCGGCTACGACTTGTTCGGCATCGCCGTGCGCGCGAACGTCGCCGCGGGCCTGAAGCTGCTAATCCAGGTCATCGATCCGATCGACGCCACTACGGCGATCGTGGAGCTGGACCCGGTGCAGGTCACCGGCGGAGTGGGCGCGTTCACCATGCTCTACTTCGGACGATCGCAGCCGGCAACCGACGTGCCGTTCTACCTCGTCAAGCTGAAAATAGCCAACACCACGGGCGCCAACGTCACGTTGACCGGGCTCTCGGTGCTATGGTGCTCCAGCTCGTGAACGCGGAGGGCTCGTGCAAGTAGGCGACGTCGTCGTGTACGTGGAGTCGCACGGACCTGGCGCGGCGATCGCGCGCCGGCACAACGCGCTCGTGGTGGCCGTTCACAACGACGGCGAGGCCCCGAGCGACAGGCCGGAGCTCGGGCTCGCCTACTGCTCGCCCCACGAGGGCGACCTGACACAACACGGCCGGATCGTGTTCCGTGTGCCGCGGGTTGCCTGGTGCGCCGACGAGGGTGCGTTGGCGCCGGGCCCGGCGGGCGTGTGGCCGAGCTACTACGTACTTCCAGGGGGGTGAGCATGGGAAACTGGACTGTGGTCATTCACGGCGTGGGCTCTCACGACACCACCGGCGGCATCGAGAACGACGTGGCCGAGTTCGTGAAGGCCGAGACGGCCAAGGGACAGCAGATCACGCACGTGGTGGTGGCAGGGAGCGCCGTCCACACGGCCCAGCGTCACGAGCACGGCGTCTCCCATTCGGGGAAGTTCACCGAGCCGGGCAGCGGCTACCACCCCGCGGCGATCGGCGAGGTGCTCAAGTAGATTCGCCTTCCACGTAGAGGGCGCACGTTGTAGGGTCCGCGAGGCTCGATCCATTGGGCTTAGGTGTCCAGTTTAGCCACACTCACCGTGCGGGTTTGAAAGGGGGTCGCCGTGACCGAAACCGACGTCAACGCTGGCGCGACTGTCCAGGGCGAGGGGGTCACCGTCACCGGCGTGGTCGTCCACCCCGTTGGGCCTGGGCCCGACGTCCAGGTGGGCGATTGCGTGCGCCTGGTGATCGATCGCTCCGACGTCACCGAGTGCTCGGCGCTCGTGCGCGGGGTGTGGTTGTCGCCTGACGGCCCGCCCAACCTCAATCTCGTGATCGTGACGCCGGCGCAGGCCGTGCTCGAGGTGGGCGGGGTGCGGCACCAGTCACGCGGCGAAAGGCCGTACTGGTACAAGGCTTCATAGACCCCGAGGCCGGCAGTAGCCGGGCGGATTCCCGTTCGTGGGCGTGCTCACAGTGGCGCCTCTCGGGGCCCGGTGAAGGGGAAGTGCCGGCCGACTGAGAGCCGGGGAGGGCGCCGCCTTGAGAGAGCACGGCGCCCGAACCGGGAGGGATAGGCGCCGTGAACCGGCAAGGAGCGCGGCGCCGATTCCCGGAACCACAACAGGGGGGCCAACGTGGAAATCCTGAAAGACCTGGCGCCGCACCTGCTCGAGCTGGGCGCGCTGGTGTTGGGCGGCTTGATCGCCAAGCACGTGAAAACCGGCGCCGATGCCGCCCGCGCCACGGCGCTCGCGCAAGTGGCCGCTGACTGCGCCGCGGCCGTCTACGCGAACAATCCGCGGCTCCAATGGCTCGAGCTGGTCAAGTCCACCGTGGCCGCGATCACCACGGCAGCCGGACTGCCCACGCGCAACCGGGGCGCGATCGAGCGCGCAGCGAAGGCCGCGCTACTGCGTGTCGGCGTCTCGCCGTCGTCGGTATAGGGGGCAACCGGTGGCACCGTTTACGCAGCCGTCCAACGTCCGACAGGCTAGCGTTTACCTGGTGCTCACCACGGCGATCATCCTCGCCGTGTTCAAGGTCGTGTGGTCCATTGACGAGCATTTCATCTCGCGCGCCGAGTTCACGGCCGCGATCGAACGTATCGAGGGAGAGATGCACGCGCTCCGGCCGCGGGTGACGCCGTGAGGCTCCTTGAGCGCGAGAAGTACCTCGACGACCGCGAGCTGGCGTTGTTCCTGCGCGCGATCCGCTCGCGGCGCCACGCCAACGCGGTGCGCGATCACGCGCTATTCGCGCTGCTCGTCAACACCGGAATCAGGCCCGGCGAGGCGCTCGCACTGACGTGGGGAAACGTCCGGCTCACTGACCGCGACCCCTACATCCGTATCCACCGCCTGAAAAAGCGGCGCGACAACGGGGTGATTGACGACCTGCCCATCGCGCGCGCGCTCGCGCGGCTCATGGTCGCCTACCGCGACGCCTGGTTCCAGACGTCGCCGCTACCGCAGGAACGGGTGTTCCCCACCACGATCCGAAACGTGGAGGAACGCTTCAAGTTCTACGTGCGCTCGGCCGGGCTCGGCCGTCCGATCAAGCTCTACGCGCTCCGGCACACGGCCGGCACGCGCGCCTGGCGGGCCACGCGCGACTTGCTCGTGGTCCAGCAACAGCTCGGCCACGCATCGCCGCTGTCCACGCAGGTCTACACGCACGTGGACCCCGAGGCCCGCCGGAAGCTGGCCGACACGGTATTGGGGGAGGTGTAGCAGGATGCAAAAAGAACGCCGCACGGGTCGCATGGATCGCCGCCGCACGCTCTCACCGCGGCGCGAAGCGGACCGGCTACGGGATACAGCCGGGGCGGCACTCCCCCCACCTCCGGCGCCGTCGGTGTCGCCTGGAACGCCAGTCAAGGCCGGCGAGCTCCCGCTGATTCCGGTGGGCTGGTGTGGCGCCGGCGCGCTGATTCAGATATTGAACCTGGACGGCACCAAGGCCGGGATCCCGGTCGCGCTGCTGCCTGGTTCGTTCCTGTGCGCCGTGCCGCCGCCACACGGCGAGCAGTTCGTCCGGGCTATGGGCATCCTGCCGCAGCTCGTCGGCAAGCCGCAGAGCAGCGGCCTCAAGGTGGTGGGCCGGTGAGTTTGCCCGCGCGCGTGGAGCGGTGGCGCTCGCTCGCCGCCCGCGTCGTCGGGGAAATGCTGCCCATGCACCGCTACTCGCCCGGCGTGCCGCTCGTGCTCGCGGTGATCGCGGCGGAGAGCGGCGGTGATCCCGCGGCGGCCGCACGCACGCGCGCCGGCGACTACGCGCGCGGGCTCATGCAAGTGCGCGAGACGACCGCCCGCGGGCTGGGCTTGAAAGAAACCGCCCAGCTCCACGACCCCTACGTGGGGTTGCGCTACGGGGTCCACTACCTCGCCCGGCAGCTCGACCGCTACGGCGGAAAGGTCGCGCCCGCGGTCGCCGCCTACAACGCCGGCACGGCGAGCTACACCGAAGCCGAGACGTTCACCAATCAGGACTATGTCGATCGCGTGGCGCGGTGGCTCAAGCGTGCGGCACCGGCGGGCCTCGCGGCCGCCGGGATGGCGCTGGGAACCCTCGCGGTCGCGCTGCTGTTGAACAAGCGCCGTCGCCGCTCGAGGTGACCATGAACACCAACAGAGGTTTGCAGGCATTGGTGGAGCCGCCCGGCGAGCGCGCCGTGATGGCATCCGACACCGAGGGCGCCGAGGCGATCCAATACGTGCGCGTCGTCGGCCCGAGCTACCAGCAGCCGTTGCCGCCCGATGTTCCGGTCAACGTCGTGGGCACGTCTACGCTCGTGACCGCGGGGAACACCAACACGCTTCTCACGTTCTCCGTACCTGGTGATCGGCAGTTCCGGGCGTCCGGGCTCGCGTGCGTCGTGGACGACGCCGGCATGGCCGGGGTGATGCAGTTCACGGTGAACGTGCAGGGCAACCCGCTCCAGGGCTTCAACCACACGTTTCCGATGGGGTCGTTGTTCGATCCGGCGCCGGTGTGGTTGAACGTGCTGGGGCCGGCCTCGATCACCGTCACGGCCACTAACGTGGGCTTCGCCGGAAGCGCGGTCACCGTCAATGCCCGCCTGGTGGGCTGGCTCTACGCGGAGGTGGCGAAGTGACTTTCGTTAGCACCCAGCACGAGGTCGTGCGCACGCTGCCGCACGTGTCGCAGCGGTCGCAGAACCAAATCCTGCTCAACCCGGCCGAGTCGATCAACCTGTCGTTTGCGATCGACGTGGGCCAGACGAGCAACGTGGACCCGGACATGCACACGCTCATATGGCCGGACCCGTTGGCGACGTCGGCGCCGTTCCACGCCGGCTACTTGTTCTCGCTGTCCGTGGTCGCGGCAACCGGTTCCATACTGGTGCGGCTGCTCGGGGCCCCGGCCGGGCCCGAGGGCGCGGATCGCACGGGCATCGAGGGCGAGTGGTTCGTCCAGCAGGACACGCCGCTGTCGTGCCGCGACCTGCCGCTAAACTTCTCGCTCTACAACCTCGCCATCAGCAACCAGGGCGCCGTGATCGCCACGGGCGTGTTCTGGCAGTACCACATCCGCGCCTAGCCGAAGGGGGGCACCGTGGCGAACAATATTCCGCTGCGCCAGCAGAACCACAACCTGCACTTCGGGGGCTCCGCCGAGCGCGCGAGCATGTTCGGGTTCCTGCCCTACCGCACGCCGGTGGGCGGAACGGGCGTCGGGTTCAACGCCGTGCCGTTCTCCGTCGGTGCCGGCGCCACCACGTTCGGCGGCACGCTCGTGCTCGCGGGTTACAACCGGTTCATGATCGTGGCAACAACGGCCATCGTCATGGGCCTGGTGGTCAAGCACAAGAACCCCTGGACTCAGGCCGACGTGTTCACCGAGGCCCCGATCGCCGGCGCGTTCGCCGCCGGCGTGGCGAGCTGTGTGGTGTTCGGTGACGGCACCGCAAACTACAACAACCGGGTGTGGAACCTCGTCGCGTTCGGGTTCAACAACGCCACCGGCGGCGCCGGGAACGTGACCGACATACAGGGCTTGTGGTGCTCGTCCATCTAGGCTAGCGTGTGGCTTGGCGGAGGTGGTTCAAGTTCGGGGAATCCGTTGTGCTCGAGTGAGTGAACCCGCGCCCGAACCCCTCCGCCAGAGGCACGACGAGCGGGCTACCTCGAGCACAGCGGGTTTTCGTTTTGGCGGAGGGAGACATGAAACCGTCCGAGCTGCAACACCACACGGGGCCAGTGTTGAGCCTGCGCGTGGGGCTCAACCAGGACCGCGGCTACAACCCCAACAGCGTGACCGCAGAGCTAGCCATCGCCATTGTTCCCGAAGCGGACGTGTTCGAGATCGCGCGCGTGGTGTCAATGGCCTACGATGACTTGGAACAAACGCTAGTCGGCCGCGGGCTCGCCACGCGCGAGCCGATCACCGGTCGGGGCCGGCGGTGACCGCGCCTGCGATCAATCGCGCGCTCGGTGCTTATGTCGTGATCTGCGACGAGTACCTAGATCAACCGTTCGACGCGGGCATGGTCCGCCATCTCGACGTGTTCCAGGACCGCCACGACGCCGAGTTCTACATCGCGGACAAGGACGAGCTGACCGGTGGCGGCTTCGGGTTCCACGCGGTTCCCCTGTCCGTGGTCCGCTATGCGCCCGAGCTGTTGGCGGCGCTGGGGCAGTGTGTAGACGTTCTCGCCCGCGCACACTCGACTATTGACGGACTCAAGCAGCCGGCGTTGAACCGCGCGCGCGCCGCCATCGCCAAGGCCACCGGCGTGGGGGTGAGGTCGTGACCGCCCGCCGCGGTCGCCGCGGGCGCGTGTTCGTGGTCTACCGCCGCGCCTCGAGGCGCGAACGCTACAACCGCGCGATGGCCGAGTCGCGCCGGCATCTGCAACGGGTGAAGTTCTACGGGCTGTCGATCCGGTTTCACCTGGCGGCCGCCCGCCACGCGCGCGAGCGCCAGCGCGAGCGATCGCGGTGGGCCCGCGAGTGCCGCCTCGACGCACAGCGCGTGCTCAAGGAACCGCACCGCCGAGTGAGCCGCAGGAACCCACGCCGGCGCCGGGCCCGCCGATGACCGCCCCGCGTGTGCGCGTGCGCGTGCAGCTGGTCGCGTTCGGTTACCTCTTGCTCGGCGAGTGGACCGACGAGATCACACTCGGGTCTGGACCGGTCACGCTCATGGTGAACGACCAGGGCGGTGACAAGTGGCACAAACACTTGAAGTGCGGCATGAGCAACCTGCGCGCCAGCGTCACGATCGAGCCGGTGGAAGCCGGCGCCGACGCGCTCGCGCATCGGCCAACGGCCGGGCCGTGAGCGGGCCCGCGGTGCGGATCATCGTGGCCGACGTCATGGCGGGCCTGGCCGAGATCCCCGACGAGTCGGTGCGCTGCGTGGTCACGAGCCCGCCCTATTGGGGGCTTCGTGACTACGGCGTGCCGGGGCAGATCGGGTGCGAACGCTCGAGCGGTGAGTTTGTCGATCGCATGGTCGCCGTGTTCCGCGAGGTCCGGCGCGTGCTCACCGGGGACGGTACGCTGTGGATCAACCTGGGCGACTGTTACAACGCCTATAACGGCAACAGCGGGCCCGGTGCCTGGGACCGCTCGCCGGACAACCCGGCCTTGCCATCCGGCTACGGGCTCCGCGACCTGGCGTACAAGCCCAAGGATCTGCTCGGGATTCCCTGGCGCGTCGCGCTCGCGCTCCAGGCCGATGGCTGGTGGCTCCGCCGTGACGTGGTGTGGGAGAAACCGAACGCGAAACCGGAAAGCGCCCGCGATCGCTGCACCACCTCCCACGAGTACCTATTCCACCTGGCGAAATCCGAAGTCTACTACTACGACGCCGACGCGGGCCGCGAGCCGGCGGCCTCAGACTCGCCGCGACCCTTTATCGGCACCTGGGCGGTGGGCAACGAGAAGCGCGAAGCGGGAATCTTCATGGGCCCGGACGGCCCGCGGCGGAACCCCGACAACGACGAGCGCCGCGCCGCGTTGAAGATCGCGCGTGACGAGGCGATCGCCGAGGGCCCGCTCACACGAAACTGGCGCTCGGTGTGGAGCATGGCGCCGACGACGAAGGGTACGGGGCACTTCGCCACGTTCCCGCCCGAGCTGCCCGATCGCTGTATCCGCGTCGGCTCGGCCGTGGGCGACGTGGTGCTAGATCCGTTCTGCGGCTCGGGCACCACCGGGCTCGCCGCCAATCGCCTGGGACGGCACTTCGTCGGAATCGAGTTGAGGCCCGAGTACGCGGAGATCGCACGGCGTCGGATCAACGACGACGCGCCGTTGTTCGTGGAGTCGGAAGTCCACCGCCTCGAGGGCGGGGCGGCTGCATCGTGAACGCGACCGAGGCGCTTCTCTACGGGCTCGGCATGGCGGCCATCTGGCTCGCGGGGGTCCGAGTCGGCCGGGCTCTCGGTGACTGGTGGGAACGGAACCGGCGCCCATGACCGCGATCACCACGATCGACTCGGCCGAGCAGGCCAAGGCCGAGCTGGAGAAAATCTACGCTGACCGCGCGGTGCCGGTGTTCGCGCGGTTCAACCAGTACGAGCGATTCGGCTACGAGGTCGGCTATCGCACACACGACGGCCGCCGCGTCGTTCACGTCGTCGTCGGCCGCGGCGCCTCGTGGGTCAACGCGCTCAACAACGCCGAGCGCAAGATCGTGCGCCAGCGGGCCGCGCGGCCGCCGCTCTCGCTCGAGGCGCGGCGAGCTCGGCGAGTGAAAAACCAGCTCGACTTGCCGGGGATCGGGTCGTGACCGCCCTCGACGCGCTCGGGTTCTGGATCTCCTACTGTGTCGCGTTTGTGATCGCCGTCTACGTCACGCGCGCGCTGTTGGATCGGTTCGACCGGTGAGCCATTCGACGGTGTACGTGGTCACCGACTCCAGCGTGACTCTAGACGAGCTAGACGCGCTCATGCGCCCCTACCGCGAGGGCGGCCCGCTGTCGATGGACGGCCAACAGTGGGACTACTTCACCGTGCGCGGCTGGGGCACCGTACCCGATCTGTTGAGAAGGCCCGACGCGATGCGGGCCCTGGGCGTGATCGTTCGCGGCCGCGGCTTCATGCGCATGGGCGAGGTGTCGCCCAGCGTCGTCGGGTTCTACCGCGTCCAGCTCGTAGCGGCCGGCGTCGTGCTCCGCTTCGTAGAGGTGGACGTCCACACATGACCAGCCGCGGGATCTACCAGGGCAGCGGCCGCCCACCGGCGCCAGAGGACACACGCGGCGCCGCGACGGCGTTCTGGCTCGACAAGCTGCGCGAGGTCATGGTGGACCGCCCGGAGCTGTCGCCGGCGGAACACCTGGGGGTCCGGCTGCTCTACCACCGCGCCGGCGCCGTGAGGCCCGAGGGCTACTTCCGGGCGCACTGGTTCGACGTGGACGGCGGCCACCACATGACCGCGCCGGCGGAGTCCGAGGCCGCCGCGGTGGCGCAGGCCCGGCACATGATCGCCGGCGGGGTCCGCGGCCCGTCGGTGGCCGACGTCGCCGCCCGGCGCTGGTGCAGCGTGGTCGGGCTCGAGCGCGCGTGCGGGGGGAAAACCTACCGCCCCGGCGTTTGGACCCCGGTTCGATCGGATCGGCTTCCACCAATCCACCAGGATCGCGTTTCAGAGGGGGGGGCTGTGGTTTGACCCCCGGAGCAGGCCACGGACGGCCGGGCACCGTCCGCGGGCTTTAGCAGGCACAGGACGGGAGGGAAGCAACCGCCGAAGTAGGGTCATGGGCCAGACCCCGCGCTCCCACGGTGTGCGCCGTTGTTCAAGGCCAGAGCCGAGCGCGACGAGCGGCGGAGATGCCCCGAACAGAACCCCACGAACGCCCACCCCGCACGAGAAGGCGCACCGGCTCGGCCGGTGCGACCGCATGAGACTCTCCACACCGGCGAGGGCCTACTCGGCCCCGCCTGGTGTTAGGCGGGGCCGAGTAGGCCCGAGCCGCCTCGCCGCTTGTGAAAACAATCACAATCTACCGGTAACGTGAAGCGCCGGCGAGTTTTCGCCGGCGCTGTCATCGTTTGGCGTGGGTTCCGGGGATGGGTCCGCTTTATCCGCCGCCCTTGTCGCCGCCTTCGTCGGGCGGGCTCCGCAGCTCGGTGAGAACGCCGATCACGTAGCCGCTCAACGCTTCGGCCTCGCCCGGCTCGAGCGCGCCGGCCGCGGCCGTGACTTGCGACACGGCGACGGCGTCGGGGATGCCGCGCACGCGCACCAGGTCCGACTCGCTCACTAGCGTCTCGATCGTGTCGGCGGCCTCGTCGGGCTCGCGCGCGAGGCGCCACGCGCGCACGATCGCCGTGGTGAGCATGGCCGCGGTGTCCGCGGCCGCCGCGCGGGCCGGCGTCGGTGCCGCGGTGGCCGCCGCGGGCGCCGCGGCCGGCGCCGGGCTCGTCACGCGCGACGCCATTATCGCGGTGATGCCGTTGACCGCCTCGCGGATCACCGCGGCGGCCGAGTCGTCGGGCTCGCCCTTGCGCCCGGCCTCGAGGCCGCTCGCGTAGACCTGGGACAGCTGGCCGAACAACGCGCCCGGATCGGGCCGCGGTTGGAGTATCCCCGCCGACGACAGCAACGCGATCGTTTCTTTCAAGCTGTCGCCGGTGTTGTTCCGAGACACCAGCGCGGCGCGCAGCTCGCGCACCTCGTCGCGTAGCGCACCCATGCCGTCCGCGGCCGCCGGGGCCGCACCGTTCGCGGGCCCGTCCGCGGGCTGGGGCTCGAGCTTTCGCGGCCAGCCGGCGATACGCACGAGCAACCGCTTGGTGATGGACTGTCCAGACTTGACGATCACGCGGTACAGGCCGCCACCGATCGCGGTTTTCACCGTGTCGGGATCGAGCACGCCATACGCTTTGTAACAGTAGCCGTGCTCGGGGCCCTCGCGCTGGCCGTCACCGGCGAGCCGGTAGAAATAGCTCACCAGGTCGGCGAAGCTTTCGTCGTCGAATAGCTCGAGGCCCGTCACCTGCTCGGGCGCCAGCGCGGCGGGTTCGTCGTTCGGGTCCAGCGGCGGGGCCCTGCGGGCCATGATGCCCCCCTGGTGGTCGCGGCGGTGTGGCGCCCGTGTAAGTGACGTGATGGCGCGGTGTGTACGGCTGCGAGCGCATAGAACCACACGCGCGCTCCGCATGCTACTATTTTCACAATGTACCGCTTAGAGTTTGCTGGACAATGACTTACGGCCGTGGTTCCATGCCGTCATGTACCTGTCGTCGGGCGGCCCCAGCGTTCGCCGTGGCCGGCTGCCGCCGGGGACCGCGGGAACGAGGGTCACGCTCGACATGATGCGCGCGTTGGCACGAAAGGGCGGGCAGGACGTCGCCGTGCGCGAGCGCGCCCTCGCCATCCTGCGCGCCGCCGGTGTCGCCGGGCACGACTTCGCCGGCGAGGTGCGGGCGTTGTTCTCGTGGGTCCGCGATCGCGTGCGCTTCGTCCGCGATCCCGCGGGCGTGGAATGGCTCCAGGCCCCGCGCTACACGCTCGAGCGCGGCTACGGTGACTGCGACGACAAGGCCACCGCGCTCGCCGCCATGCTGCTCGCCGTGGGCCACCCCGCCGCGCTCCGGCTGCGCGCCGTGGGGTTCCGCTCCGGCACGCTGTCGCACGTCTACGTGCTCGCCAAGCTCGCCGGCCGGTGGGTGCCGCTAGATCCGACGTGGGCCGGCACGCCGTTCGGTGAGGCCCCGCCGGGCGTGCGCTCGGCCTTGGAGGTGGCGGTTTGACTTACCTTTCTCAGATGTCGCGCGCGGAGTTCCAAGAGCTCGGCGAGGTCGGTTTCTCGCTCAAGCCGCCGAAAAAGCTGCGCAAGGTGCTCAAGGTCGTGGGCAAAGTGGCGTCGGTGGCATCGTTCGCGCTGCCGTTCGCGGGCCCCGTGGTCGCCGGGTTGAAGTTCATCCCCGGCGCCGCCAAGCTCGTGAAGGCCGGCTCGGCGCTGGCGAAAGCCCTGCCTGGGGCCACCACCGCGCTCCGCGCCGCCAAGACGTTCAAAGCCCTGCCCGGAGTCAAGACCCTGTCCGCTGCGGCCCGGCTGGCGAAGGGCTCCGGCGGGGCTATCTCTGTGTTCACGGCCGGCACGTCGCTGGCGCGGACGTTCGCGCGCCGCGGCAAGCCGCTGCCGCCACCGGGCTCGGCGACCGTATCCCCCGCGCCCGCGTCCATGCCGGCCATGCCGGCGCCCGGTGGGGCTCCAGCGGCCCCGCCGGAGGGCGCGGGCACGGTCGCCCCCGCGGCCGTCCAGGCCGGCTACGGTGCCGGCTACGGCCCGGCGCCGCCCGGCTCGGCGGAGGGGTCCGCCACCGCCGCGGCGCCGGCCGCCGGCGAGCTGCCGGCGTGGTTGATCCCCGCGGGCATCGGGGCCGCGGCGCTGTTGTTCTCGGGCGCGCTCAAGCGCCGGGGGAGGTGACGTGTACCTAGCCGACGTCGGTTTCTCGCTCAAGCCGCCCAAGTGGCTCCGGGCCGCGGCGAAAAAGGTGGCCGGTACGGTGAGCGCCAAGATCGAGACGCCCAACGGCCCGATCATCGTGGACCAGCAGAACGCGCAAGCGGTTCTCGACCAGCTCGCCAAGTCCAGGCTCGTCTACGGCCGCGAGCCGGGCACCGAACCGGGGTTGTTCCCCGGCGTGCCACCCGAGGCCACGCCGTGGATCGTGGGCGGCGGGGTCGGGCTCGTGGCGCTGTGGCTGCTCAGTCACCGGCGCCGGCGGGGGTGACCGATGGCCGTTCCGCAGATCGGCGTGAGCATCATGCCGGCGTTCCAGTGGACGGTTGACCGGTTGTTCGACC
>Ga0207684_10003187_pt1 | contig 16108 bp, 16 predicted proteins | sample KBSK5501metaG_FD_184342 | JGI IMG/M metagenome (GOLD analysis project Ga0207684, IMG submission 184342) | Corn, switchgrass and miscanthus rhizosphere microbial communities from Kellogg Biological Station, Michigan, USA - KBS K5-50-1 metaG... | ecosystem: Host-associated > Plants > Roots >...
ACGGCCGTGGTGACGATGCGTAAGGCACAAAAGAAGGCCAAGGGCGGGCCGGCCGGCGCTGAGTCCCCGGCCTAAGCGCCGCGCCCGGGTCGCCTGCCTTTGGCCGGGCTTTCGTGCCGGGGACGGGACGGCACCTGCACCCCGCACGACCCGAGCGTTCAGAACACCCCGTTGACCATCAACAGCTACCGGGTGGTCCTGAAGCGGTACCACCTTGACGGCTTTCCCGTACAGGAACTGTGTGGCGCGCACGCCGGCGGTCTCTGGTTCGACATTCAGGTGTTCGGTGCCCACCCCGGTATCGACGTGGCCAGCCTGTTCAAAGACCACATGCGGCTGCTCGGCACCAACCCGGCGAACTGGACCAAGAACCCCATCGGGTGAGCCGGACCGGTGTCCCCGCGCGGGGGCGGGGGACACCGGCCTGCAGTGAACAACAATGCCCGTCCACGGAGCTCAGGCGAGCGCCGCGTAGGCTGCGGCCTGGATGTCGCGGTGGACCCGCGGGGGGTCCGGGGAATCGCCCCGGCCCTCAGCGACCCGCCCGGATTCAGCCGGCAGGGCAGGGATGGCCGCGTTGCCGGTGGCGGCACTAGCCCTGGTCCTCGGCCAGCGGAGGTGCTGTCACATGAGCCGACGCTGGCGCGGTGCTGCTGCCTGTGCCGTCCCGACGCCGTACTTTCACGGCGACGCCGGCGAGTACCTCCGCAGCCGGCCGCGGCCTCGTCCGCACCCCCGCCGCGATCCCCTTGACCAGTGACGCCGCCAGCGCACGCCGGTCGGCCGAGCCGGCGAACGTGCGGGCCCACCGGCGCAGCGTGGAACCCCCGTACGCGAGGCGTTCCACCGGGGCGAGCGGCGCGCGGGTCCTGAGCATCCAGATCTTGTTTCGCACCTCGTAGAAGAAGCGCTGCCCGGGGTCGACGTTCGTGGCGCCGAACGTCGCCGTCTTATGCACGGCGACGCTCGCCGGGCAGAGCAGGCCCACGTTGCCGCGCAGCAGCCGGGTCGTGAACTCGAAATCGTCGTTCCACAGAAAATAGTCCGCCTGGGGCAGCCCGCGCCGACGGCACTCGGCAGCGTCGATAAGGATCGACACAAACGATGCAGAACGAATCGGCGCGCCGCCCGCGGCCGCGGCAGCGGCCCGTTCCCCGTTGCTGACGAACGGCTTGACCCGCGGCGTGTTCATCGGGTGCGCGCGCCCGTCGGTCCAGACCACGCGGCTGGCGATCAGCGTGGGCGGCCGCCGGGCCGGGTAGGCGTCGCGGGCCGCCAGCAGCGCCCGCAGCGCGCCCGGCTCGGGCACCGTGTCGTCGTCCATCAGCCACAGCAGGTCCGCCTCGCCGGCCAGCGCCAGCGAGATGCCGTAGGCGAACCCGCCCGCGCCGCCCCAGTTGCGGGTGAGCTCGGCCAGGTGCACGCCGGGGAACTGGCTGCGCACCGCCGCGGCGGTCCCGTCGGCCGAGGCGTTGTCCACCACGATGACGGCGTCGGCCGGCCGGCTCTGCTTGTGTATCGCCGCGAGCGCCTCTAGCAGCAGGTCCCGCCTGTTATAGGTGACCACGACGGCGGTCACCCGGGGCTCGCGCCGCTCGGCTGCCTCTTCGGCCATCTAGGCGCGTCCCCGGGTCCGGGTCCGTTCCAGCACCCGCCAGGTCAGGATGCGCAGGCGGCGCACGGCCGCGGAACGGCCGCTGAGCTCGCGCACCGTTCGCTTGAGCCGTGGCGAGCCTGCCACGGCCGACTCGAGCCGGCCGGCCAGGCCGCCCCGGCCGCCCTCGCCCCGCCGCGGCTTCGCCGCGGGGTACTCCCGGTGGTACTGGTTGACCACCAGCGCCGCCGCAGCCTGCACCGCGGCGTCCAGCATCTCGCCGGCGCTCTGGTCGGCGGGCCTCGCGCCGGGTTCGGTGACCGGCCGGGGCCGCAGGTCGTCGACGTCGCCGACCAGGTCGTACCCGGAATCCTGCAGGCCGGCGACGAGGAGTTCGGCCTGTTCCTTGGCCCAGGCGTCGCGCTCGGCCGGGAGCACGAGGCGCGCGCCGGGCGGCCGGGCGGCCAGCGCCTGGTGCGCGACCGCCTCCTTCACGTTCCACATGTAGAACCAATCCGGGACCTCGCCGGGCAGCGCCTGGTTCAGCCGCCGCAGGAACTCAATCTCGGCCAGCCCGAGTGAGATATTAGGCCGGGCGCGGCTGGTGTCGGCGACGCCGGGCTCGATGCCGAGCACGGACGCGAACCGCTGCCACAGCAGGCTGGCGCCGGCGCTGCGCGGCGCGGTCGTGATCACGTGGATCCGCTCCGGCGGCACGTGCTGGGACCAGATGCGGCCGATCGCCAGTGTGTCGTGCACCCGCCAGAACCAGAACCGGCGCCGGTCCGGGGCCGCCGATTCGGCGTCGATCACGTCCCCGAGCCAGTCCTGCCAGTCCCGGGTGTTGCGGTGCTTCACGGTCTCCTGCCACTCGGCGGGCAGCAGCGTCGCCATGTCCCGCACGGTGATGACGATGTGCACCTCCGCTGGCCGCAGCGAGGTCACCGCGCGCCCGGCCTGCTCCTCGTCGGCCGCGGAGAACAGCTCGTGCGAGATGACCGCGGCCTTCCCGGCCTGCGCCGCCTGCGCGGCCTGGCGGGCGAGGATCTCCCATTCCCCCGTCCACGAGCCGGCCGGGTCGCTGGCCAGCTTCTGGATGCCGCGCAGGTCCTGGCTGCCGCGGTAGTGATCTTGCGGGTGATGGCCAGGCAGCACCACGCCCTGGGCCGCGAGTTCGGCCCGGTTGGACCACATGACCTGCTGCAGGAAGGTCGTTCCGGTCTTGGGCTCGCCGATGTGCAGGAAGACCCGGGGTTCAGGGACGTGCGCTGCCAACCGGACACCTCACGGGTTTGCGGGCCTGGTGCCTCATGGCCACGGCCCAGGCATTGCAGCAGGTAGTAACCAGGGAAATCGGCACACATGCTACCGTAAGACAGTCTTCACCCAATAGTTCGCAGGCGGACGGGAGAAAGCCTGCAGGCTGCCGAAAAGTCCCGCTACGGTTGATTCGCGCCGCGGGGACCGCTGGCCGCGTGAGCCCGTCACCTTGTCGCAAGGCGCATTTCTCCCCGGATGGAAGGCGAGTTCTGCATATGCACGAGCCGTTCTCGCTCCTGGTGCCGGTATACCACGGCGACCGGCCGGACTACCTCCGGCGGTCGTTCCGCAGCGCGGTCCACGACCAGACCGTCCGCCCGAGCCAGGTGGTCATCGTCCGGGACGGGCCGGTCGGTGACGAGCTGGCGGGGTGCCTGGAGGAACTCCGGTCCACCAGCCCGGTCCCCGTCACACTGGTCCCGCTGGAGCGAAACCGCGGCCTCGGGCCCGCCCTGGACCGCGGGCTGGCCGCGAGCCGGTTCGACGTGGTGGCCCGCCAGGACGCCGACGATGTGTCCATGCCGCACCGGTTCGAGGTGGAACTGCCGCTCATCGAGAACGCGGACATCGTCGGCTCCGGCCTGCTGGAGTTCTCCGGCGACACCGACGAGATCGTCGGGCAGCGGGTCCCGCCCACCGGCCCGGCCCAGATCCAGCGCTACGCCCGGATGCACGATCCGTTCAACCACCCGACGGTCGTCTACCGGAAACAGGCCGTACTCGCGGCGGGTGGCTACGGCGATCTTCCGCTCATGGAGGACTACGCCCTTTTTGCCCGGATGCTCCTGGGCGGCGCCCGGGTGGTCAACGTGCCCGAGCCGCTGGTCTTCTACCGGGTTGGCAAGACCGCCTTCAAGCGCCGGGGCGGCCGTGAGCTGCTTCGCTCCGAGCTGTGCCTGCAGCGTGAGTTCCGGCGGATCGGCTTCACCTCACGGCCGCAGTACGTGCGCAACGTGCTGGTCCGCGGGGGTTACCGGCTGGTCCCGTGGTGGTGCCGCCGCGCGGTGTACCGCCCGATCCTGGCGAACCGCCGGACCCCCGCGGGCCGCGGCGAGCCGCCCGAGCAGGAACCTGCGAACCCGCCGCTGCCGGTGAGCCCATGAACGTCGACCTCGTGATCGCCGGCTCCGGCTTCTTCGGGCTGACGATCGCCGAGCGTTGTGCCAGCGATCTGGGCCTGCGGGTGCTGGTCGTCGAGCGCCGCCACCACATCGGCGGGAACGCCTACAGCGAGGCGGAGCCGCAGACCGGGATCGAGATCCACCGTTACGGCGCGCACCTGTTCCACACCTCGAACGCGCGGGTCTGGGATTACGCCAACCGGTTCACCGCCTTCACCGGCTACCAGCACCGGGTGTTCACGGTCTACAAGGGCCGGGTGTACCCGATGCCGATCAACCTGGGCACCATCTGCGAGTACTTCGGCGCGGTGATGTCGCCGGAGGAGGCCAGGGCGCTGGTCGCGCAGCAGTCCGCCGAGGTGGAGGACGGCCGCGCCGCCAATCTCGAGCAGAAGGCCATATCGCTGATCGGCCGGCCGCTCTACGAGGCGTTCATCCGCGGCTACACCTACAAGCAATGGCAGACCGACCCGGCCGAACTGCCCGCCGAGATCATCACCCGCCTGCCGGTGCGGTACACGTTCAACAACCGCTACTTCAGCGACACCTATGAGGGGCTGCCGGTCGACGGCTACACTCCCTGGCTGGAGCGCATGGCCGATCACCCGAACATCGAGGTGCGGCTGAACACCGATTTCTCTTCGCTGCGGTCAGACGCGCTGGGACGGGTGCCGGTCGTGTACACAGGCCCGCTCGACGCGTACTTCGGCTACGCGGCGGGCGACCTAGGCTGGCGCACGCTGGACTTCGAGCTTGAGGTGCTCGGCACCGGCGACTTCCAGGGCACGCCCGTCATGAACTACGCGGACGAAGACGTTCCGTTCACCCGGATCCATGAGTTCCGGCACTTCCACCCCGAGCGCGACTGGTACCCGAAGGACAAGACGGTGATCATGCGAGAGTACGCGCGCTTCGCCGATCGCGGCGATGAGCCTTACTACCCGATTAACACGGCGGGCGACCGGGCCCGGCTGCTGGCCTATCGGGAAATGGCGCGCCGCGAGCCGGGCGTGATTTTCGGCGGGCGCCTCGGCACGTATAAGTACCTCGACATGCACATGGCCATCGGGTCCGCGCTGAGCGTGTACGACAATCGCCTCCGGCCATTCTTTGCCAATCACGAGCCGCTCGCCGACCTGGGTGCCGAACGTGACTGAGGCACGGGAGATGCGGGTCCTCCAGCGAGTGGTGTTCCCCGGCGCCGACCTCGACGTGGTCCCGCTGTACGTGGAGACCAACCCCGAACGCGGCGCGTCCGAACTCGCGGCGGAGCTGGCGGCTGAGGCCCTGACCGGAAAGAAGGCGGAGGCGCCCAGCCTGCCGGTGGCCAATGCCCCGATCGGCGAAACGCAGTCCAGCATCCGATTCGGCACCGACGTCCCGTCCTACCTGGCCGAAGAGGCCGGTCCCCGGCGCAGCGCCGTGATCAGCGAGGGCCGCCGCGTCTCGTTCGCTACCTACTTCAACGCATTCCCGGCCAGCTACTGGCGCCGCTGGACCACGGTGGAGTCGGTGACGCTGCGCATCCGGCTGGCAGGCGAGTCCACGGTCGTGGTGTACCGGTCCACCGCCCGGGGCTTCAGCCATCCGGTCGAGACGATCAGCGTTCAGTCAGATGACCCGGAGACGATCGAGCGCACGCTGTCCCTGGCCCCCTTCATCGACGGCGGCTGGTACTGGTTCGACATCGTGGCGGGCCCGCGCGGCACGACGCTGATCGAGGCCGACTGGGCCACGCTGACCGAGCGGGCCCGGGTGGGCCAGGTCAGCCTCGGAATCACCACGTTCAACGAGCCCGAGACCATGCTCGAGACGCTGCGCACCCTGGGCGAGGCGACCGACATCCATGACCTCCTCGGCAAGGTGTACGTCGTCGACCAGGGCTCCGACCGGGTGCGGGACCGGCCGGCCTTCCCCGATGCAGCCAAGAAGCTCGGCGACCACGTGCAGGTGGTCGAGCAGGGAAACCTTGGCGGCTCGGGCGGGTTCGCGCGCGCCATGGACGAGACGGTGAAGGCGGGCCAGAGCGACTACGTGCTGTTGATGGACGACGATGTCAAGATCGACCCGGAGGGCATCCTGCGGGCCGTCACGTTCGCCGACCTGGCGCGCAAGCCTACGATCGTCGGCGGGCACATGTTCAGCCTCCGCGACATGTCGCTGCTGCACGCGTTCGCCGAGGGCATCGAATCCTACAGGTGGTGGTGGGGGGCATCGCCGAACACGAAGGCCAGGCACGACTTCGGCCGGCGGAACCTGCGCAACACCCCCTGGCTGCACCGCCGTGCCGACTCCGACTACAACGGCTGGTGGATGTGCCTGATCCCGGCGCGGGTCATCAGCGAGATTGGCCTGGCGATACCGGTCTTCATCAAATGGGACGACGCCGAGTACGGCGTGCGGGCGCGCGAGCACGGCTACCCCACGGTGTCGCTGCCCGGCGTGGGCGCATGGCAGGTGCCGTGGGACGACAAGGACGACGCCAGGGACTGGCGCGCCTACTACCACCTGCGCAACCGTCTTGTCGTCGCCCTGCTCCACTCCCCGCATGCCCGCGGCGGGGCCGTCATCACAGAGAGCCTGGAACGGCAGCTGCAGAGCCTGCTCTCCATGCAGTACTCCACGGCCGCGATGCGGGCGCTGGCGATCGAGGACGTGCTGACCGGCCCGGCGCATCTGCACCGGGAGATCGGGACCAAGCCGAAGCGGCTGCGGGAAATGCGGACCCCGTTCACCGATGCGCAGGACGCGGCCGACATCGAGAGCTTCCCGCCAGCGCGGCGCAAAGCGCCGGACAGTCTGAAGGCGAACACCACCCCGACCAACAAGGTCAACCTGCTGACCAAGGCCGCATCCGGGACCGCGCGCCAGTTCCGCCGCCCCCGGAAGGGGGCCAAGCAGCGGCCGCAGATCGCGCTGCCGTACCAGGACGCGTCCTGGTGGGTGCTCGCCAAGCTTGATAGCGCCCTGGTGTCCAACGCCGAGGGCACCACCGCGGCTTGGCTCAGGCGGGATCCCAAGCTGTTCCGCTCGCTCGGCTGGCGCAGCCTGGTCTTGCACCGGCGGCTGCGCCGGCGATGGTCGCGGCTTGCCGCGGAGTACCGCGCCGCCGCGGCGGACTTCACCTCGCCGCAGCAGTGGAGGGAGACCTTCGAGGCATCCCTCAAGGACTCGCCTGGTGGGCCATGAGCCAGCCGCAGGCGGAAGCGTCCGCGCCGCAGGCGGAAGGTGCGCCCGTGGCGCAGCCAGATGGTGCGCCCGTGGCGGCCGCCGCCGTGCGGCCGCTGGCCGGACGCTGGGCGGGTATCGCGGCTAGGTACGCGCCGGCCGGTGCCGCCGCCGTGGTGATGGCGGTGCTCGGGGTGTGGGGACTGGCCCGCGACTCGGCCATGGGCAACGACGAGGTGGCGACGCGCTGGGCCGCGCTGCTGAGCCTCCACGAGCTGGCGCACCTGCTGAACACCGTCGACGCCGTGCACGGGCTCTACTACTTCTTCATGCACGGCTGGATGGCGGTGGGAACCAGCCCGGCCGTGATGCGGATCCCCTCGGTCATCGCCATGGTCGCCGCCGTGGCGATGACGGCGATCCTCGCCAGGCGGCTCACCGGATCGGGCTGGGCCGCGCTGTTCGCCGGCCTGGTCATGGCGCTGACCCCGACGATCAGCTACTACGCGCAGACCGCGCGTTCCTACGCGTTCGTGCTGGCCTGCGTCCTTGGCTCGACGCTAGCCCTGCTGCACGCCCTGGACGCGGAGATAGCGGGCGCGCCCGGCAGGCGGATCGCGCGCTGGTGGATGGCGTACGGCGCGCTGGTGACCCTGGGCGGCTACCTGAACGAGATGTCGCTGCTTGTCCTCGCGGCGCACGCGGTCACCGTCCTGCTCGCCCGGTACCGGCCGCAGGTGCTGCGGCACTGGGCCGCCGCCGCGGTCTCCGCGACGGTCCTGGCCCTGCCCCTCCTGGCGATCAGCGTCCGGGAGCACGCCGCGATCTCCTGGATCCCGCGCCCGGGCCTGACCGCCCTGCGGATCCTGTTCCAGGACTACTTCGGCGCGACGATGGTGGTCGCCCTGCTCCTGCTCGCATGCGCCATCGTCGCCGTCCTGCCAGCCGGCAGATGGTGGCGCGTCGGCGGGGTCAGCCTGCCCTCGGTTGCGGCACCGTTGCTGGTGCTCCCGGCCGGGCTGCTGATCGGCGAGTCGCTCATCGCCCACCCGCTGTACGTGGACCGGTACGTCCTCTACGGCGAGGCGGGAGCGGCCCTGCTCGCCGGCGCGGGGATGTACCGGATCGGGCAGTGGCTCAGCGGCGCGGTCCGCCGCCGCGTGCTGCTCTGGGCGCCCGGCGTGGTCGTGTGCGTGTGCGCGCTGGTCTTGCAGATCGCGCCGCAGCAGCGCGTCCGCACCCCGCAGAGCCGCTCGTACGACTTCGGCACCGCGTCGCGGTATGTGGGGGCGCGGGCGCGCGCCGGTGACGGGGTGCTGTTCTTCCCCAACTTCTACCGCAAGGCCAGGCTGGGCTACCCTGCCGACTTCGCAAGGATCAGCGACTTTGCCATGGCCACCTCGCCCGTGCAGGCGGGAGATTTCCGCGGCACCGACAAGCCGCCCCAGGTCACCGACCAGCTCATGCTCGGCCGCCAGCGGATCTGGGTGATCGGCCACGTGCCCTCGGCCCGGCTGAAGACACCGGCGGTGCGCGCCGAAAGCATCTGGCTCCAGACCCATTTCACGCTGATCGGCCAGCGGCGCTTCCGGGGAATGACCGTCACCCTCTGGCAACGCGACGCGCCGTGATACGGGCAGGACAACACCGATGACGCTCGAGGAAGCGCTCGCCGAGGCGAGCGCCAGCTTGGCGGGCGGTTGCACCACCCCGCACGACGTGGCCGCCAAGCTGAAGGCCGCGCGCTGCGAGGGCAGGCACGGGGATCCGCTGCAGTGCCCGCTGGCGAGGTGGTTCCACAGCGCTCTGCAAGAGCGGCGCGCGCTGCCACGCGGCCAGGTCGTCTCCGTGGACGGCACGACCTGGGGGCGCAAGTACCTGTACGTGCACGTCCGGAAGCGGGCTGGCCGGGGAGCGGATAGCTGCCGGCCGGCGCCGATGCCCGCGCTGCTGGTGGAGTTCGCCAGCAAGTTCGACAGCGGTGGCTTTCCGGAACTCGCCGCCCGGCGATCCGGCTTCAGGCTCCGGTCACGCCCGCCCGCCGGGGCGCCTGCCCCAGCGGGGACGCCAGCCGTAACGCAGCAGAAGCGGTAGCCCGATCGCGGTGACAAGGATGCGGTTGGGCCGGGACATCCGGTCGCGCCACGATTCGTCGGCGCGCAACGTGACCTCGCCGGAACCGAATCGGGACGGGTTGCCGTGGATGCCATGGCTGGCGCTCAGGGTCACGTGCACGTCACCGATGTGGTCCAGGTGCGCCGGGCGGTACGGCAGGCCGAGTTCGGTCAGCGCGGTCTCGACCGCGTGCCGGGGCTGGCTCACGAAGTCCTCGTAGCGCATGCGCGTGACGGGCACGCCGCAGCGGCCGAGCAACCCGGCCTGGCCCTGGTAAGACACCCACCTAGCGGCGGTGGCCGCCGGCTTCTTGGCCCGCTTGGTGAGGGAATGGGCAACCCCGCGCACGTCCCTGACCAGATGGATCACCCGGACGTCGATTCCGCCACGATGGAGCGCAAGCGCCTGGACCGGCCATTTGCTTGCATCAACGACGCAGGGCGCGCCGGCCTCCGCGGCAATGGCGCGATAGACGCTCGCGTAACACGCGCCGTACGTGGCGACATCCGCCCGGAAGGCGCGGCCGGCGAGCGGCATCAGGAGAAGCCGTGGCAGGTAACGCTGCTGCGCCACCCGGCGCTGCAGCGGATGAACGTCCGCGAGCAGCGGATCGGTCCATCCCGCGAAGGCGCGCTCACCGACCCCGGCCCAGAACGGGCAGTCGGCGAACTGCCGCCCACAGCCGCACCGCTCAGCCCGCGAAGCTTCCCGGCGGAACAGGTCGATCAACTCGCCCACGTTGACGAAGCCCGGCATCTCGCCCAGGGTCCGTTCCAGGAGCGTGCTGCCAGACCGCCCCGACCCAGCGATAAACACGACCGCGGGCGCCCTTTCCCGCGATCCCGTCTGGGTTGCCGGCTGTCTCGGCACTTCCTGGTCCCTCCAACTCCGCCCCTGCGGCGATGGTAGTCGGGGGGCGGCAGGACGTTCTCTCCGGAGGGACGAACCGCCGCCCAATCTGGGCCTGCGCCCAGCGCACAGCCTGACCGCGGCGGCGCGTCACGAGGGGAGCAGGAAGGACCTGCGCCACCAGCGGAGGCCTGGGTGGCCTATCAGGCCGGCTTCGCTGAGGACCGCGACTATTTTTTCGCCGCCAAAACGAATCGTCTCCTGGTGGGCCGGATTCGCGAGCGCGGCCCGGTGTGCCTGCCGGGGATCTAGGCCGGCCGACCGGTAGACCTGGGGCGTGACCAGGTTCCGGGTCACGATGAAGGCGACGCGGGCGAGCAGGGCCCGGTGGTAGGGCAGTTCGGCCCGCGACAGCGCCGCCGCGCTGCGGGCCAGCTCGGCGCGGGCGAACCCGATGTGGCGGGCCTCCTCCAGGATGTGGATCCGGTTCACCATCCGGATCAGCGGCTGGATGGACTCGTCGGCCACCATCTCGCGCTGATACCGGTCGGTGATTTCCTCGCCGATCAGGATGGCGCCCCACATGACCGGGCCGTAGGCGATGGCGGGCAGAACGTTCCCGAGCGCGCGGATCAGGCCCGGCGGCGGGTAGCACGGGGCGCCCGTCCATTCGACCATGCGCGCGAACATCGTGGAGTGCCGGCACTCCTCGGCCATCTCGGCGAGCGCGTACTGCACGTGCCGGCTGGCCGGGTCCCCCCTGATCGCGCAGGACGGCACGTCGCACGACGCGGACCTGATCGTGTTCGCCACCGGCTTCCAGGCGGTGGACATGCCCATCGCGCAGCACGTCTATGGGGCGGCCGGAATGAGCCTCGCCCAGGCCTGGGGCGGCGACATGCGCGCGCTGCGCGGCACCACCGTCCCGGGCTTCCCGAACCTGTGCCTGGTGATCGGGCCGAACACCGGTCTCGGGCACAACTCCGTGGTCCACATCATCGAATCCCAGCTCAGCTACATCACCGACTACCTGGCCACGCTGGAGCGGACCGGCGCCGCCGCGCTGGACGCCAAGCCCGCGGCGGAGGAGCGCTGGTGCGCGGAGGTCGAGCGGCGGATGGCGTCCACGGTCTGGACCACCGGCGGCTGCGTGAGCTGGTACCTCAACGCGGCGGGCCGGAACCCGACGCTGTAGCCTGCCTCCACGCTGCGCTTCCGGCGTGCGACGCGCCGCCTGGACCCGGCCGAGTACGACCTGATCCCGGCGCGCGGGGCGAGCACCTAACGGGCCCGCCCCGCGGCGTCTCCTCCTCTGGTCAGTACCCGGCGGCCGTGGCGCTCGCCGAGGTACCGCCGGACCCGGACATGTGCGTGCACTTGTGTCCGGACGCCGAGCCCGGCTTCTTGGCTGCCGGGGTCGCGGCCGTCGCCGAAGCGGTCACCCGTGACCCGTGTGACGCGTGCGCCGCGGCTGCCGAACTGGTGGAGGCGCTGGCCATGGTCATCCCGAAGGCCAGCGTTGCGCCCAGCGTGGCCGCGCCTACGGCCGTGCCGATGAGGGGCTTGGTGATCCTCACCTGGTACTCCTTTCGCGTAGCCGGGCCGCCGGCCCGGGGCGGTTCTGGTCAGCCGCCAGCCTCAGTAGGCCAGGCACACCTGACCGGGTTCTGCGCGGAACTTCTCAGCCCGCGCTGAACCCGCGCCGGCCCGCCCGGCGCCGCTGCCAGGATGAAAGGGTGACCCTCAAGCACGCGACATCGAGCGTCTTCGTGTTCCGGCGCATCACCCCCGGCGGCTGGCGGCTCGGGCTGATCCGGCACCCGCACTTCGGCCTGATGGTGATTCCCGGCGGCCACGTCGAAGCGGGCGAAACCCAGGCCGAGGCGGCCCTGCGCGAGGTGGCGGAGGAGACGGGGCTGGCCGTCCAGCTGCTGAGCCCGCCCGCCGCGCCGCTCCCCGGCGGTTACCGGCCGCCGCGGGTCGCCCCGCCATGGTGGATCGTCGAATACCAGGTCCCGTCCGATCCTCATCTTGGTGCGCCGCACGTCCACATCGACCACCTGTACGTCGCCCTGGCCGACGGCCGGGAGCCGCCCGCGGCGCCCGGGCACCCGTTCGGCTGGTACGCCGCCGCCGACCTGCCGGGTCTGGACATGTTCGATGACGCCAGGCTGCTCGCCCTGACGCTGCTGGATGGGCTGGCGGCCAGCCCAGGCGACGGCGGGCCCGGCAGCGAGCCCGGGCCCGCGCTCGGCGCCGCGCTGCTGGCCTGGCTCGGCAAACCCTGACCCGGGTTACCCGGCTTCCCCGGCCCGCAGCCTTATCCTGGGCCGGCTCCGCCAGCCCGCAGCGTTATCCTGGGCCGGGTTCCCCGGCCCAGATGGCCCGGACCGCGTCGATGGTGTCCGCCTCGGACGCCGGCTTGTCCGGCCGGTGCCGGAGCACGCGGGCAAAACGCAGCGCCACGCCCCCCGGGTACCGGGGACTGGCCTGAACGCCGTCGAAGGCGACCTCCACCACGAGATCTGGCCGCACCCGCAGGACGCCCCAGGCGTCGCGCCGGTCGCCCGCCGGGCCGGATCCGGGCGGGTCCGCAAGTTCAAGCAGCCGGTTCGTCTGCCACGTGAGCATCTCGTCGGTGAGCCCCTTGAAGGTCTTGCCCAGCATCACCAGCCCCCCGGTGACCGGGTCGCGGGCCCCCAGGTGCAGGTTGGACAGCCACCCGCGCCGCCGTCCGTGGCCCCACTCGGCTGCGAGGATCACCAGGTCCAGCGTGTGCCGGGGCTTCACCTTGATCCACTCACTGCCCCTCCGCCCGGCCGCGTACAGGCCCGCCAGGGACTTGACGACCACCCCCTCGTGCCCGCGCGCAACCGCGTCGGCGAAGAACTCCTCGGCCGCCGTCGCGTCGTCGGTGACCAGGCGCGGGATCAACAGCTGGGCGGGCAGGACGCGGGCCATGGCGGCGTGCCTGGTGCTCGCCGGCTCGTCGATCAGGTCCGTCCCGTCCAGGTGCAGCAGGTCGAAGAAGAACGGGGTCAGGGGCGTGTCCGCCCGCTGGCGGGCGACGTCCAGCTGGCTGCCAGTGCGGCTCGCGGTGACCTGGAAGGGGCGGGCGCGCCCGTCAGGAGCCAGCGCCACCGCCTCCCCGTCCAGCACCGCCGCGCGCACGTCAAGCGCCAGCACCGCCTCGGCGATCTCCGGGACCCGGGCGGTGATGTCGTCGAGGGTTCTGGTGAAGACCGCCACGCCGGCTCCGTCCCGGTGGACCTGGATCCGGATCCCGTCGATCTTCCACTCCAGCGCCGCGGGCGCCAGGCGCGCCAGCGCGTCGGTGACGGTGGCCGCTGAGGACGCGAGCATCGGCCGCAGCGGCCGGCCCACTTTCAGGCCAAACGCTCGAAGCGCGGTCAGCGCCGCTCCTTCCGCTGGCTCCCCACCCGGGGTTAGCGCCGTCGTGGCTGGCGTCCCGGCACCGGGTACCGCCGCCGCCGGCACCGCCGCGGCGGTCAGAGCAGCCTGGGCGATCTCCGGCAGGGACCCGGCCAGGAGGAAGGCGCGGCGCACCTCCTCGGCGGGCACACCGGCCGCGCGCGCGACCGCCTCGGTCATCACCCCCTCCAGCGCGCCCTGGTGCAGTTCCCCGGCGAGCAGGCGGACCAGGAACTCGCGCTCGGCAACCGTGGCGCGCGCGAACAGCCCGGCCAGCAGGCGCTTGCGCTCCGCCAGCGCGCCGGCCCCGCCCACCTCGCCGACCTCCTCGAACACGGCGTCGGTTTCCGCGACGGTCAATGGGAGAGTCAGCGGCTGGGTGTCTGGCTCCGTCCCGGGAAGGTCACCGAGCGACGCGTAACCCACGCCGATCTGGCGCTGGCGCAATTCCCCGGAGAGGAAGGCGACCACGACCGGGACCTCGCCCGGGCCGGCCCGGCACAGCAGCGCGGAGATCTCCTCGATCTTGGCGCGGCGCCCCGGCGTGGCCGCCACCGCTTCCGACGTCTGAACCACTTCTCGCAGCAGCACAAGCGCATTGTGCCCGAAGATCCGGACGGGTCAGGGAGTGCGCACGCGCCCGTTGACGTCGCTCCCGGCGGTTTCGTGCGCCGTCTGCGGCTGCGGGGCCGGGGCAACCGTGGGCTCCTCCGGCTGGAACACCGGCGCGACGCTGGACCCGCGCCGGCTCATGAGATACGCGGCGGTGGCGCCCACCCCGGCGGCCGCCACGAACCCAGCGGCCACGAGGGGCCACCGGCGGCGCTTCGGCGGGGCCGGCTCGATCCGGCGCGCCGCGGCGGACATCATGGCCGCCACCCGGGGCGCCACCCGCTGCTCCAGGGCCTCCCCGGTGCGCTCCAGACGCGGCGCCGCCCAGGTCCGTGCGTGGTACGCGGCACGGCGCGCGGCCTTTCTTGCGGCCAGCCCGGCCTTGCCCGGACCCTTCGTGGCCTGCTTCTTTGTCAGAAGGGACACTGTCTTACCTCCCCGAATTTGTTCCCGCCTGACTCAGTTCCCTTGACTGGTGGGCTCAACCCAACCGGCGGCCGGTTCGCCGGGATGGTCCGCATATGCGGGTATGCTCAGGCGACGCCACGACGGAAGGGTTCTGTTTCTGGCAGTAGCCGGGCCGTGCCAGGATTCAGCCATGACAACTACGCTCACAGCTACCTTGCGGACCACCGAGGGAACCATAGTTCTGCGGCTCTTTCCCGACCACGCCCCGAAGACGGTCAGCAATTTCGTCGAACTCGCCGAGGGAACCCGGGAGTGGACCGATCCCCGGACCAGCCGCACCACCACGGGCAAGCTCTACGACGGAACCGTTTTCCACCGGGTGATTCCCGATTTCATGATCCAGGGCGGGGACCCGCTCGGCACCGGCACCGGCGGGCCCGGGTACAAGTTCGCCGACGAGTTCCACCCGGACCTGGCATTCAGCCGGCCGTTCCTGCTCGCGATGGCCAACGCGGGCCCCAGCACCAACGGCTCCCAGTTCTTCATCACCACCGTCCCCACTCCCTGGCTGAACGGCAAGCACACCATCTTCGGCGAAGTCGTCGAGGGCGCCGACGTCGTGGAGCGGATCAGCCAGGTCACGCGGCAGAGGAATGACCGGCCCGCGACCGATGTCGTGCTGGAATCGGTCACGATCACGCGCTCCGACGGCACGCAGGAATCGGCGGGATAGCTGGTGGAACCGCAGCAGGCCCCAAGCGATGGGACCGGCCCCGAGGGGCCCAGCTGCTACCGCCACCCCGGGCGGGAGACCTACCTGTCCTGCGTGCGGTGCGAACGGCCGGCCTGCCCGGAGTGCCTGAGGTCGGCCGCGGTCGGCTATCAGTGCGTGGAGTGCATCAAAGAGGGCAACCAGACGGTCAGGCAGCCGACGGGGGTCTTCGGCGGCCGCGCGGCCCTCTCCGGCGCGCCTGTGACCTGGGCGCTGATCGGCCTCAACGTGGCGTTCTACCTGGTTGAGTGGGTCTACCCGAGGATCGTCGACTACCTGGCCATGGTGGGAAGGTGGTATGACCCGGCCCTGCATCAGGTGATTGGTGTCACTGCGGGGCAGGACTACCGCCTTCTCACCTCGGCGTTCCTGCACGAGCCAGGATTCAACGGGGTCGGTCCCGCGCACATCATCTTCAACATGTGGGCGCTGTGGATCGTCGGCCCCCCGCTCGAGCGTTCGCTGGGGCGGTGGCGTTTCGTGGCCGTCTACCTGCTGAGCGCGCTCGGCGGCTCGGTGCTCTTCTACTACCTCGCGCCCGTGTACGAGTCTGCCCTGGGTGCGTCGGGAGCCATTTTCGGGCTCTTCGGCGCCTGGTTCGTGGTTGCCCGGCGGCTTCGGCTGGATGCGCGGGGGATCGTGTTCCTGATCGCGATCAACCTGGCGCTGCCGTTGGTCTTCGGCGGCATCGCTTGGCAGGAGCACGTGGGCGGCCTC
>Ga0207684_10003188_pt1 | contig 16105 bp, 10 predicted proteins | sample KBSK5501metaG_FD_184342 | JGI IMG/M metagenome (GOLD analysis project Ga0207684, IMG submission 184342) | Corn, switchgrass and miscanthus rhizosphere microbial communities from Kellogg Biological Station, Michigan, USA - KBS K5-50-1 metaG... | ecosystem: Host-associated > Plants > Roots >...
CGCTCCCATCGTGCCGTGCGCGGTCGTGGGCGCGGAGGAGATCCATCCCGTGCTCGCCAAGGCGGACTGGGTGGGCCGTCCGTTCGGCCTGCCCTACTTCCCGATCACCCCGAGCTTCCCGCTCCTGGGGCCTCTCGGCGCGGTGCCGCTACCGGCGAAATGGTCGATCGACTTCGCCGACCCCATTCCCACCGCCACGCACGGGCCGGAGGGCGCCGAGGATCCGATCCTCGTCAACCGTCTGTCCGAGCAGGTGCGCTCGATCATCCAGCGGATGATCGACGGCCGGCTGGCCCGCCGGCGCTCGGTCTGGTTCGGGTAGCTAAGGCACCAGACGCAGCGTGTGGCGCGCGGCGCGGGCCACCGCTTCTTCAGTGAATGGTAGCGTCTGAGATTCCACGCGGACCCAGGGCCAGAACTGGTCCTGGTAGTGGGGGCTGGCGGGCTGACCCGACTGTCCCATGAAGTTCACGAGGCGCGTGGCGTCGGGGTCGGCGAGGTCGGCGACGAAGCGCATCGACGGCGCCTCGATGCCATCCGGATTCACCACGAACACGTCGGGCGTCGTGGACGCGCCGCCCATCTCCGCCACGGGCGGATCGAAGAGCCGGCCGAGCGGTGAGAAGGCGCGGCCGAGAGGATGGTGGACGGCGAGCCGGTTGAGGGCCCCGCACGTCCACCGCGTGCGGTCGCGGCCCAGGCGCCGCTCGAGCCGCGCGCACGCGTCCTGCCAGGCATCACGCAGGACGAGGTCCCAGTCCGCGCTTCCCGCCGGCAGCCAGCCGGCCGGCCGTTCGCGGATGAGGCGGTCGATGGGGCCGGTGCGGTGGCGGAGCGCCTCCGCCTCGGGAAAGCCCTGCACGCGCGGTCCGATCACACGATCGCCGAGGGCGAGGAAGGCCGTCATGGCCATGGCCCCCGGCCGGCTCGTGGGCTCGAGCCGGCCGTCCCAGCCCGACATCTCCAGCATCACGTCGTCCCAAACGGGATCGCCCTTGTGTCGTGCCGCGGCCTCGAGCAGCGCGCGGGCGAGATCGCGATGGGGGATGGAGAAGCGCTCGCCCTGCAGGCGCACCATGTCGTCCGCGGTCCAGCCGTCGCGCCGCTCCAGGTCGGCGAGGAGCGTCGCCGTCCGCCACGGCGGGATCCCGCCCCGGCTGATCCGGTAGCGGTAGTCCGTGCCCGTGGTGCGGCTGTTCGCGGTGACGATGCGGCCCGCGGGCGGATCCACGATGTGGGGCAGCTCGTCGAAGGGCACGAAGCCGACCCAATCGCCGTCCGCGCCCGCGCCGCGGTAGGGCCGGGAGCCGTCGCCGGCGCGCCGGAGCGGGATGCGGCCCGCGGAGTACCAGGCGATGTGGCCGTCGGCGTCGGCATAGACGAAGTTCTGGGACGGGCCGGCGAAGAGCCGCAGGCCCTCGCGGAACTCCTCCCAATGGCTGGCCCGGTCCATCAAGAGGAACGCGGTCAGGTCGGGCGTGTCGTCGAGCGAGGTCCAGCGCAGCGCGTAGAGCCGTCCGCGCACGGCGATGAGCGGCCCATGGCGGGTGACCCGTACCTGGTGATCGACGGTGCGCGACGAGGAGGAGAGCATGCCGTTGCGCACGCGGATCGGCTCGTTGCGCACGGTCACCGTCTCCCATCCGTCCCCGACCCGGTACCGACCCGGGTGAGCGGGATCGAACTCCTCGACGTACAGGTCGGCGCAGTCGTCGTGGACGTTGGTCGCGCCCCACGCCAGGTGCTGGTTCCGGCCGAGGATCACCCCCGGCACGCCCGGCATCGTCACCCCCGCGACGTCCAGGTCCTCGGCGCTGAGGTGCACGGCCGTCCAGATCGAAGGCACGCCCAGCGTGAGGTGCGGATCGTTCGCGAGCAGCGGCCGGCCGGAGGCGGTGTGGGCGCCCGAGACGACCCAGTTGTTGCTGCCCTGGGTGGCTTCGGTCGCGGCCGCCGCTCCCGCCGCCGGCGGAGCCGTGTCGCTACCCACGAGGATGCGATCGTCGGGAAACGTCGTGGGGAAGAGCAGGTCCTGCACGTCGGGGGGAAGCCGGTCTCCGACCACCGCGCGGAAGGCCTCGCCCTCCCAGCCCGAGGCGAGGTCGAGCGAGAGGAGCTTGCCGGTGGCGAGCGTGTCGACCGCCGTCCACGGACGTGGCGAGTACCGCAGCAGCCGGAACTCCACGGGCCGCGTGTCACGGTGCGAGTCGATGAAGGCGCTCACGCCTTCGGCGTACGCCTCCACGAAAGCCCGCAGGTCCTCGGGCATGCGGGGCAGCGAGGCGCGGGCCGCGGCGCCGAGGCCCAGGTTGCGGACCTCCTGATCGGCGCGAAGCGCGGCTTCGCCGAAGACCTCGGCCAGCTCTCCGAGGGCACGCCGCCGCAGCAGGTCCATCTGCCACAGCCGGTCCTGGGCCGTGACGTAGCCCTGGGCGCGGGCCGCGTCGAGGATGCTCTCGGCCCGGACGTGGGGCACCCCGACGGCATCACGCCGGACGACGACGGGCGCCGACAGGCCGGGGAGCCTCGCCTCACCGTCCACCTCCGGTAGCGCTTCGCGTGACCAGATCCAGTACAACCGGGCCGATCCCGCGCCGAGCACGGCGAGGGTGATGACGGCCAGGATCGCGGCGCGGCCCAGCCCGCGGACGAGCGGCGACCAGCGCGTCATCGGCGCTTCACGTCGAGGCTCGCGTCGAGGCGGTCGAGCGAGGCCCGCAGAGTGCGGGCGAGCGGAGAGCGGCCGGAGAGGTCGGGCCCGGGAGAGCCGGGGATCCCGCGGGGGTCACGCAGCCCGATGCCGTGCCGCGCCAGCATGCGCGTGTAGGCCTGGCGGCGGCGGCGGAATGCCTGCAGCGTGGCGCGGTAGCCCAGCTCCGCGACCACGCGGCGGGCGCCGTAACGCAGGATGTTGTAGCGGAACATCCGCAGGTCCTCCGGGTCGGGCTCGAGAAGCAGGATGTCGACGTCGGGATGCTCGGCGCGATAGCGTTCGAGGCCGTACTGCATGCGCCCGTGGAGCATGATGCGGAGGGCCTGATCGAGCACGTAGGCGACACCGCGGCCGCTGAGCGGCCCCGGCAGCGGAGGGTGCGCGCCGTCGTTGCGCAGCGGGACCATCGGGTTGATGCAGAGCACGAGCCGCGCCCCTTCCCGGATGGCGAGGTTGACGTGGGCGGTCTTCTTGACGCCGCCGTCCACGTAGTCGCGCCCGCCGATCCGCACGGGCCGGTAGAGGCCGGGAAGGGCGGCCGAGGCCTGCACCGCCCGCGACACCGGCACGTCACGCCGGCCCTTCGCTCCGAAGGCCACCGCCTCCCCGCGATCGAGGTCGACGGCCACCACCCGCAGGGGCCGCGCGAGGGCCGCGAAATCGTCGGCCACGCCGCGGCGATCGAGGATCTCGGCGATGCTCTCCGCGACGCCGGAGCTGTCGAGCAGCCCCGCGGGCAACAGCTCGAACAGCGAAAGGGCGGCGTCGGAGAGCGACCCCGCGCCCCCGGGCAGCGCCTCGACGAGCGCGCGGAACAGAACTCCCGGCGCTTGCCGCGAGCGGGCGAGGACCTCGCCGAGCCCCAGCCGGAACAGAGGCGGCACGACGCGGCCCAGCGGGCGGCGGGCGACGCTCTCGTCGTACATCTCCCGCGGCGAGACGCCCGCCGCGAGCAGCGTCGAGACGAAGGCGCCGCCGCTGACGCCGACGTAGAGGTCGAGGTCGAGGACGCTGCGGTCCAGCAGCTCCTCCAACGCGTGCAGGGCGCCGATCTCCCACACCGCTCCCGTCACGCCGCCTCCGGCGCAGACGAGAGCGACCTTCGGCCGCCCGGTCTTGCCTCGTCTCGGTCTCAAGCGCCCGAGTCTATGCGCGCGCACCCCGCCGGCGCGAGCGCGCCCGGAAGGCGTCGATCTTGCGCGACAGCTCGTCCACCTTCCGGGTCAGCTCGGCGATCTCCCGCCGGTTCGGGATGTTCAGGCGGGCCAGCGTGCCCCGCACCGCCTCGTCGACCCGGCGGCCGAGGCTCGTCTTGTCGCGGCCCAGCCGCTGCTGCAGCTCCTTCATGCGAGCCTCCATCTGCCGGTAGGCCTTGCGTCCCTCCCGGTCCAGGCGGGAGCGGATCTGGCCCACGAGGGCGACCCCGTGCTCGCGTAGCCAGACGGGGACGGTCCGGGCGGCGCTCGCGGACGGCCGGCGGGGTGCGCTCCGGCGGTTCACCGTCGTTCTCTTCGAAGCGGTCATCTCATCTCTCCTTCATCCTGCGGCGGGACGCGCGCCCGGCCCGCCGGCGGCGCGTGACGGACGGCTCCGCCAGATGCGTCTCGAGGGACAGCAGCCTCTCGCGGAGGCCGGCCAGCGAAGGGTGGACCTCGCCGCCCGTCCCATCGAGGAGCCGATGGACGCGGGCCTCGAGGCCGTGCTGGGCCTCGGCCACCAGCCGCTGCACCGCGCCCGCGATCTCCTGGCGGAGGGCCAGGCCCTCCTCCAGCGTCAGGCGGCCGCGCGCGAGGAGGCCGGCCACGATGCGCTCGGCCTCCCGGCGGGCCTGCGCCGCCGCCTGGGCCGGCTCGGGCCACGTCGCGCGCCGGCCGCGGGGGCCGAAGCCGAGCCGGATGAGGCGGGCCAGTACCTGGCCGGGAATGCGCGCCGTCCGCTCCCTCACGCCCTCCAGGATCACCTGCGCCATCACCAGGGCCGTCAGGTCCTCGCCCGTGCGCTGGTCCTCCACGCCGACGTCCTCGCCCTGTCCGACCATCCGGGCCAGGTCCCCGAGCACGACGTAGCGGCGCTCGCGGGTGTCGTAGAGCTTGCGGTTGTCGTACCGCCGGATCAGGCGGCGGGCGGCGGGGTCGTTTCTCGGCACGCCGGCAATCTAACGCACTGCGTCATGATTGTCAAGCAGGATTGACGCAGCGAGTCAAACGGTGGGGGCGGGGGAAGTGGGGCTAACGCCGGGCGAGCTTCAGGCCGTCATCGGCCCAGGACCGGGGAGGGAAGCGGCGGGCGTGCAGGATGAAGCCAAGGCCGAGCGCGGCCCCGAAGGCGAGGGCGACGAGCACGCAGACGCCGGCGAGGGCGAACGAGCTCAGGACCACTCCCACCAGGTCGAAGGTCGGCTTCTGGACCTTGATCCACGTCACGGACTGGACGAGCAGCGGCAGCGTCAACGACGATCCTCCCCCGAAGCCACTGTACTTTTCCGCGGAGCCTGGGTCAACTGGCGGCTCTGGGTGCGGTTGAGAGCGTCGAGATACGCGCGCACTCCCTCGAGGAGGCTGGCCGCGATGCGCTCCCGATAGTCGGCCTTCTTGAGACGTTTCTCGTCCTCGGGGTGGCTGAGGAACGCGATCTCGGCCAGGATGCTCGGCATGTTGGCCCCGATGAGGACGTAGAAGGGGGCGGTGTGGACGCCGCGGTCCTGCACCTCGGGGTCATGGGGGCGCATGTTCTCCACCATCGCCTCCTGGACGCTGGCCGCGAAGTCGCGGCTCTCGTCGACCTTGCTGTTGAGGGTGATGGCGCGGACGAGGTTCTGGAGGTCCTTGAGCGTGGCGGCGGAGATGGCGTTCTCGCGGGCGGCCACCGCCTCCGCGTGCGAGTCGGCGGCGAAGTTGAGGAAATAGGTCTCGATCCCCTTCGCCCGCGGGTTGCGGCTGCTGTTGGCGTGGATCGAAAGGAAGAGGTCGGCCCCCTTGGAGTTGGCGATCGCGGTCCGCTCCTCGAGGGGGATGAAGACGTCGGTGGAGCGCGTCATGACGACCTCGGCCCCCAGCTCCTTGCGGACGAGCCTCTCGACGCGCAGCGCCACGTCCAGGACCACGTCCTTCTCCTGCACGCCGCCGGGCCCGATGGTGCCGGGGTCGTGGCCGCCGTGGCCCGCGTCGATGACGATGCGCCGGGCGCCGAGGCCGAGCTGGCGGGCGAGGCTGTAGGAGCCGGCCCGGTTCGCCTGCGGCGGCAGGGGCGCCACCGGCTCCGCGCGGGCGCTCCGCGCCGTGGACGGCGGGGGAGACGGAGCCGTCGGCCGCGGGTTCGCGGCCGAGGGGTCGATCACCACGTCCCACGCCGGCGTGCGCCGCCCGGACGCCGCCACCGCGGGGCCCTCCACGGGCGTCACTCGGCGCGCCGGCATGCGTTCCGCGCCGGCCTCCGGCGGAGACGGGCCGGCAACGGGCGCGAGGCTCCGCGGCGCGGAGCTCGCCGCCGGAGGGGGGCCGGGGCTGCCCGAAGCGACGAGCGGTCGCGGGGTCGCCCTCACGTCCACCACCAGGCGCGTGGGGTTCTGCAGGTAGAAGAACGAGTAATCCTTCACGTCCTTGAAGTCGAGGACCACGCGCACGACGTCGTCGCGGTTCTGGCCGATCCGCACCTGCTTCAGCAGGCCGTCCCCGACCGGGAACGCGCGGTCGCTGAGGTTCGGGTGGAGGCGCGTGCCCGCGAGGTCGAGCCAGAGCCGGTCGGGATCCCGGATGCGGTCGCTGCGGATCTTCACCTCGTGCTCGAGGTCGAGGACCACGCGGGTCGACGTCTCGCCGCTCCAGAAGCGCAGGTTGAACACCTGGGCCAGCCCGGGCGGAGGCGGGGACGGAAGGGCGGCCTCCTGCACGGAGACGCGCCGGCGCGTCTGCGCCTTGACCTCCGCCGCGCGGACGGAGTTTGGAAACGCGTCGAGGTACTCGCGGGCGGCCGCGGCGATCCGCTTGCGGTCGGCGCTCTCCCGGGCGATCTCGAAGGCGGAGTGGAGCGCCTTCTCGCCCAGGCGGCTGCTCGGGTATCCGGCGACGAGCGCTCGATAGGCCTGGACCGCGTCCTCTTCGTAGCGCGGAGACTGGAAGCGCTTTGCCATCATCCGGTACATGTCGCCGATGGCGAGCAGCGAGTTGTCGCAGTACCCGCTCTGGGGGTAGCGGGCGATCACCCGGCGGAAGCGCAGGATGACGCGCTCCCATTCCGTGCGCTGTGCCTGCTTGCGCGGCGACGCCTTGAGCGCGGCCAGGCCGTCCGTGGCCTCGCGATAGAGCGCGCCGTCGGGTGAGGGGTCCGGCGTGGCCACGGGCCGGGCGCGCGCCTCGGCCTTCGCGTGCGGCTTCGCCGTGCGGGCGCCGGCCGCGGCGCAGGCGTCGGGCGGGAACGGCGGCACCGACGCCGCGAGCGCGACCGCCGAGACGAGGAGGAGACGGGGGCTCATTTCGGCCAGTGGTCCACCGTTTCGTAGTAATCGGCGGCGACCAGGATCTCCCGCGGCTTGGAGCCGTCGGCGGGGCCGACGATCCCCTCCCGCTCCATCATGTCGACGAGGCGGCCGGCGCGGGAGAAGCCGATGCGGAAGCGGCGCTGGAGCATGCTCGTCGAGGCCTGGCCGTTCGACACGACGAAGCGCGCCGCCTCGTCGAACAGCTCGTCCTTCTCGTCGACCTCGGCCGTCTCCGCCGCGCGCTCGATCTTGCCGACCGACTCGTCGAAGGCCGGCTTGCCCGTCTTCCGGAGATAGGACGTGAGCCGCGCGATCTCCGCCTCGGTGACGTAGGCCCCGTGGATGCGCAGGAGGCGCGCGCTGCCCGGGGGAAGGAACAGCATGTCGCCCTTGCCGAGGAGATGCTCCGCACCGATCGAGTCGAGGATCGTACGGCTGTCGACGCGGGCCGCCACGCGGAACGAGATGCGGGAGGGGAAGTTGGCCTTGATGAGGCCGGTGAGCACGTCGACCGAGGGCCGCTGGGTGGCGAGGATCAGGTGGATGCCCACGGCCCGGGCCATCTGGGCGAGCCGGGTGATGGCTTCCTCCACCTCGTGGGAAGACACCATCATGAGGTCGGCCAGCTCGTCGATCACGATCACGATGTAGTGGAGCGGCTTCAGCTCCTCCTCCTCGCCGTCGCCGTTCGTGAACGTGCGATCGCCGCCCTCGGCCCGGACGAGGTTGTTGAACTGCTCGATGTTGCGCACGCCCTCGGAGGCCAGCCGCCGGATCCGCCTCTCCATCTCGCCCACCGCCCACTTCAGGACGTTGGAGGCGATCTTGGCGTCGGTGACGACGGGCGTGAGGAGGTGCGGGATGTCCTCGTAGACGCCCAGCTCGAGCCGCTTGGGATCGATGAGGATGAGGCGCACCTCGTCCGGCGTCGTCTTGAGCAGGATGCTGGCGATCATGCAGTTGAGGCCCACGCTCTTGCCGGTGCCGGTGGAGCCGGCGATGAGGAGGTGCGGCATCGCGGTGAGGTCGGTGACGTAGGTGTCGCCGGAGACGGTCTTGCCGAGGCCGAGCGTGAGGCGCGAACCGGGGCGGCGAAACGTCTCGGACTCCACGATCTCGCGGAGATAGATCGTCTCCCGGACCTCGTTCGGGATCTCGATGCCGACCGTGCCGCGGCCGCTCATGCGGTCGATGCGGATCGACTCCGCCTCGAGCGCGAGCGCGAGGTCGTCGGCGAGGCCCACGATCTTCGAGTACTTCACGCCCGCGTCGGGCTTGAACTCGTAGGTCGTGACCACGGGCCCGGGGTGGATCTCCACCACGTTTCCCATCACCCCGAACTCCCCGCTCTTGGCCTGGAGGGTCTTGGCCTTCTCGAACAGGCGCGCCTTGTCGAGCGTGCCGCTCGAGCGCGCCTCGTCGAGGATCGACGCCGGAGGCAGGACGTAATTTCCGCGCACGGTCGGCGTCGCGGGCTTCTTCCGCTTCGGCTCCCGGGGCTCGGCCGCCTCGTCGTCGTCCTCCTTCGGCTCCCCCTCGGGTGCGGCGAAGGGCAGGGGCCGCTGGGCGGGAGCGGTCCCGGCCCGCAGCGGCAGGTCGACCAGCTCGTCGCCGTCCCCGGCCGGAGAGCCCTTCACCTTGCGGACACGGGGCAGGCTGTCGCTGCCCGGCGCTTCCCTTTCCTTCTGCGTGTGCTTCTTGATGACCTCGCGCCGCATCCTCTCCTTGCGCCGCGTCTCCAGGAACTGCGCCCACGCCGCCCGCAGCGCCTGCAGCCGGCTGCCGACCGCGGCGCCGAGCGCGGACAGGAAGGTGGCGAAGGAGAACTGCGTCGCCAGGATCAGCGACACGAAGAGGCAGGTGGCCACGACGATGTAGGCGCCGGTCCGGTTGAAGCTGCTCGTGAGGACGGAGGCGAGCAGCGTGCCCACCGCGCCCCCCGCGCGCACGCTCTCGCCCTCCACGGTGAGGGCGCCGAAGGTGAGGGCGAGGAACGCGCACAGCGAGAGCAGGAGCGCGCTCACGCCGCAGGCCTTGGTGTAGGGGGCCTCGATCGGCTTGCACCAGAAGAGCTTCCAACCGGTGACGCCGAGCACCAGGGGAAGGAGCAGCGCCGCCACGCCGAAGAGCTGCGGGACCAGCAGCTCGGCCAGGAAGGCCCCGATGGGCCCGATGAAGTTGCGCGCGGGCCCGCTCGCGCCCGCCTTGAAGAACGGGGCCGGATCGCCGGGATTGTAGGTGGCCAGGCTGATCAGGAGCATCAGCGCAAGGGCGAAGGAGCTGAGCCCCAGGAACTCCGCCAGCCGGCGCGACCGCGTGCTGCTCGCCATGCGGCTAGACCTCCATCACCACGGGAATGACCATCGGCCGGCGCTGGGTGCGCTTGCGGAAGAACCGGCGCAGCTCCTGGCGGAGCCGCTCGCGGGTGAGCGCGGGGTCGTGGCGCTCCTCCTCGGGACGCGACGCCACCGCTTCCGCGACCAGCCGGCCCGCAGCCACCAGCAGCTCCGCTCCGCGCTCTTCCGCGTCCACGAAGCCGCGGGTCACGATCTCGGGCGCCGACTCCAGACGGCCCGTCTGCTTGTCGAGGACGACCACCGGAACCACGATGCCTTCCGCGGAGAGATGGCGCCGGTCCCGCACGACCACGTCCTCCAGGCCCTCGATGCCCGAGCGGTCGAGGAGGATGCGCCCGGCGGCGACCCGGTCGACCTTGCGGGCGCCGGACGACGAGAGCTCGATCACCTCGCCGTCCTCGGCCACGAGCACGCGGTCGGCGGGGACGCCGGCGCGCGCCGCCAGCCGCGCGTGCTGGGCGAGCATCCGGTATTCGCCGTGGACCGGGATCAGGTAGAGGGGGCGGACCCGGCCGAGCAGCTCGACGAGGTCGTCCTGGCTGCCGTGGCCGGAGACGTGCACGCGGGCCAGGCCGGGATGCACCACATCGCAGCCGCGGCGGAAGAGGTTGCCGATGAGACGCGACACCGCGCGCTCGTTGCCGGGGATGGCGCGGGCGGAGAGCACGACCGTGTCCCCGGGGCCGGCGGAGACGTCGTGGTGCTCGTCGACGCTCACCATCGAGAGCGCCGAGAGGGGCTCGCCCTGGCTGCCGGCGACGAAGAGACACAGCCGGTCCGGAGGGTGCTGGGCCACCTCGCCCGCGGAGAGCAGCTCCGAGGGCGGGATGCGAAGAGCGCCCAGCTCGAGGGCGACCTCCGCGTTGTCGGCCATGCGCCGTCCCACGAACGCGATGCGGCGCCCCACCTGCCGCGCGAGGTCGGCCACGCGCTGGATGCGGGGGATCGAGGTCGCGAAGCACGACACCATGACCCGGCCCCGCGTCCGGGCGAAGACTTCCTGGAAGGCGGGAAGGAGGTCGTCCTCGGCCCCCGTGCGGCCACGCTCCTCGACGTTCGTCGAGTCGGAGAGCAGCGCGAGCACGCCGCGGTCACCCCACGCGGAGAGCGCCTCGAGGTCGGTGCGCTCCTCCTCCGGCGCGCGCGCGTCGATCTTGAAATCACCGCTCACGACCACGACGCCCGCCGGCGTCTCCACCGCGAGGGCCAGGCTGTCGAGCACGCTGTGCGACACGCGGATGGGATGGACGCGGAACGGGCCCGCTTCGACGGGCTGGCCGGGCGTGAGGAGCCGGAGGTCGGCGCTCACCGCGCGCTCCTGCAGGCGGCGGCGCACGAAGCCGAGCGTGAGCCGGCTGCCGTAGACGGGAGCGGCCGCGGCCTGCAGCGCGAAGGCCAGGCCGCCGATGTGGTCCTCGTGACCGTGCGTGAGCACGATGGCGCGCAACCGGCCGCGGCGCTCGGCCAGATACTGGAAGTCGGGGACGATCGAATCGACGCCCGGCATCTCCGCGCTCGGGAACATGACTCCCGCATCGATCAGCAGGAGGTGGTCCTGCCACTCGATGACGAGCGCGTTGAGGCCGAATTCCCCCAGTCCGCCCAGGGGGACCAGGCGCAGTCTCGAGCCGTTTCCGGCGGGGGTCACGCGGGCATTGCTCGCCTCAGGGCCCGGCTGAGCCGTGCGAAATCCACCACCGATAGCGTTTCGGCACGACGGGACCCCTCGATGTTGAGCAACCTCAAGTTTTCCTTGAGGTTAGCATAGCTATCTCGCAGATTGTTTTCAAGTGTTCTGCGGCGGCGCGCGAAGGCGGTCTTGACGAGCCGTTCGAAGGCATCCACGTCATCGATCTCGACGCGTGGCTCGGGCAGGAAGCGGGCCCGCAGGACGGCCGAGGAGACCTTGGGGGGCGGCATGAAGGCGGAGGGCGGGAACCGCATCGGCAGGTCGACGTCCGCCCACGCCGCGAACAGCACCGACAGGATGCCGTACTCGCGCGAGCCGGGCGGCGAAGCCACCCGGCGCGCGACCTCCTCTTGCAGCATCACGTGGACGTCGGTGACGTGGGAGCGCAGGTCGAGGAAACGGCGGAGGAGCGGGCTCGAGACGTAGTAGGGGAGGTTGCCGACGAGCCGGCTGCCGCGCGGCACGAGCCGGGCAAGGTCGGCGCGCAGCGCGTCGCCCGGCACGACCGTGAGACGAGAAGTCGCGCGCTGCTGCAGCTCGGCGGCCAGGCGCGCGTCGAGCTCCACCGCCACGACCCGCGCCGCCCTCTCGGCGAGGGGCAGCGTGAGCGCGCCCCGCCCGGGGCCGATCTCGAGGAACGTCTGGTCCGGCCGCGGATCGATGATCCGCAGCAGCTTCTCCACCGCGGCCGGCCGGAGGAAGTGCTGGCCGAGGCGTCGCCCCATCGCGGCCGATTATAGTGGGGTCGATGACGAGCAAGACGGCGCGGGCGCTGGGGGGCGTGGCGATGGCGGCCCTCGCATGCCGGAGCGGCGCCACCGGCCCCCGCTTCCCGGGCGCGCCCGTCGTCCTCGTCTCCATCGACACCCTGCGCTCCGATCACCTGCCGGCCTACGGCTACCGGGCGGTGGAGACTCCGCATCTCGACCGCTTCCGGCGCGACGCGATCCTGTTCCGTCACGCGTACAGCCCATGTCCGATGACGCTCCCGTCCCACCTCACCATGCTCACGGGCCTTCAGCCCCCCGAGCATGGGGTGAGGAACAACATCGGCTTCGCGTTTCGCAGCGCCGATCACCCGAGCCTGCCGACGATCCTGAGGAAGCAGGGCTACGCGACGGGCGCGGCCGTCTCGTCCTACGTCCTGCGCGGGGAGACCGGCCTGGCCGCGGCGTTCGATTCCTACGAAGATTCGATCGATCCGCGGCCGGGCGGCGCCTTCGCGGACTTCCAACGCCCGGGCGGGACGACGGAAGCGCTGGCCAGGGAGTGGGTGCAGCCGCGGAAGGACACGCCGTTCTTCTTCTTCCTGCATCTCTACGAGCCCCACGTGCCGTACGACCCGCCGGAGCCGTTCCGCAGCCGGTACCCGCTCGCGTACGACGGCGAGATCGCGACCGCCGACGCCATCGTCGGCGACTTCCTCGACTTCCTCAGGAGCTCCGGCGTCTATGACCGCGCACTCATCGTCGTGACGTCGGACCACGGCGAAGGCCTCGGCGACCACGGCGAGGACCAGCACTCGATCCTCCTCTATCGGGAGGCGCTCCAGGTCCCCCTCCTGGTGAAGCTGCCCGGATCATGGCGCGGGGGCGAGGCCGTCGACGCCCCCGCTCAGCTCGCAGACCTGGCGCCGACCGTGACCGAGATCCTCGGCCTCGAGATGCCGCCGGGCGCGAAGGGCGTGTCCCTCCTGCGCCTGCCTCCGTCGCGCTCCCTCTACGCGGAGACGCTCTACCCGCGCCTCCAGCTCGGCTGGAGTGACCTTCGCTCGCTGCTGGACGAGCGCTACCACTACATCGAGGGCCCGCGGCCCGAGCTCTACGACCTCGTCGAGGACCCGCGGGAGACGCGGGACCTCGCCGCGGCGCAGGCGGCGGTCGCCTCCCGGATGCGGAACGAGCTGGGGCGGGTGGCGGTGGGCGTCACGACGCCGGGAGACGTCGACCGCGCGGCCGCGGAGCGTCTGGCCGCGCTCGGCTACGTCGGTACGCCGAGAGAGCGAAGCGGCGCGCTCCCGAACCCGCGTGACAACGTGCATCTGCTCGGCCGCATCCGCGACGGCCTTCGCCTGGCGGACCAGAGGCGCTTCGACGAGGCCGTGACGACGTTGCGCGCGATCGTCGCCGAAAGCCCCGACACGGTCGAGGTGTGGACGAGGCTCGGCGACGTCGATCGCCAGGCGGGCAACCTCGACGAGGCCGCGCGCGCCTACGCCGAAGCGATCCGGCATTGCCCGGCGCCCTCCGCGGACATGGTCCTGTCGCTGGCGCAAGCGGAGCTGGCGCGAGGCCGCCTCGACGAGGCGGAGGCCGCCGCCAGAAGCGCGCTCGGAGGCAGCCCCGCGCGGGCGCACGACCTCCTGGCCCGCGTGGCGCTGGCCCGAGGCCGACTCGACGAGGCGGAGGCGCAGGCGCGGGCGGCCCGGGAGATGAACCCGCAGCCATCGTCCGCGCTCCTCCTCGCCGAGGTGACGATCCGGCGCGGCGACCACGCGGGGGCGCTGCGCCTGCTGGACGAAGCGGCACGTCACGCCGCCGCGTTGAAGATGGACCACGTGTACGGCCTCGACTTCCTCCGCGGCGACGCGCTCGCACGGCTCGCGCGGCCCGGAGAAGCCGAGGCCGCGTATCGGCGCGAGATCGCGGCCTTCCCCGACCACCTTCAGGCCTACGCGAACCTGGCCGTCCTCGGGTTCGTGCAGGGAAAGCGCGCGGCGGTGCCGGCGATCCTCGAGGACATGGCGCGGGCCAATCCGGGCCCGCCGGCATATCGGCTCGCGGCGAGGACGTGGGAAGCCTTCGGCGACCGGAAGGCCGCCGCGGCCTGGCGCCAGCGCAGATGAAAAGGCCCCGGCGAATGCGCGCGGGGGGGTGCTTTCGTCAGTCAGCACCCCCCCGAACTTACTTAGAACCTGAAGCCGACCGAGAACTCGTAGGTGCGAGGCGTCTGGTAGGCGAACCGGCTGGTCGCCTGGCCAAAGCCCGGCGCCGACCCCACCGGCGTTGCCTTCCGCCAGTTGACGCCCTCCACCGGAGTCGTCGTGAATGGGTTGAACGGCGCGAGACTGGCGGTCGTGTTGTTGGTGAGGACGGTCGTATTGATGCAGCCGCCGGTGCCGCAACCGATGTCCAGGTCGTTGTTCACGCCGCCGTAGAAGTTCGTGAGGCCGTGGCGGTTGAAAGCGTTCACGACGGTGCCGCGGACGAATATGCGGGCCTGCTTCAGGCCCAGCTTGTGGTCGTAGTTGAGGGCGAGGTCCGTCCGCCACAGCTTGTCCATGCTGAACGCGTCGCGGGGCGTGAACCAGTAGTCCACGGTTGCGGGCGGGGTGATGTAACCGGGGTTCGTCACGTAGGGACGGGTATCGACGGGTCCCAGCGCTCCGTACTTGGCCCCCGTGTTGAAGTACTGGAGGACGCCCAGGCTGAAGGTGCCCAGGGAGCTGGGCACCGGGATGTCGTAGGTGCCCCAGAGCCGTGCCTTGTGCCGGATGTCTTCGTTCAGGTCTCCCTCCGGCGCGTTCCAGCTCCGGTCGAAGTACTCGGGGTATTGCCGGATGGTGCCCGTGGTCGGGCCGCTGGGGCCGGTCTCGCCCTCGATGTTTCCGTTCAGCTTGCCGAGCGTGTAGTTGCCGCCGAACCCCAGCCGCGCTGTCGGGCGATAGGCGGCCTGGAGGTTGATCCCCCGGTATTTGCGGTTCAGCAGGTCATTTTCGTTCTCCACGATACCGAGGTCGAAGGGCTTGCCGAACTGGTCGCTGACCTTCCCGGTCGACGTGTCGATCCGGGTGGTGTAGAAGTCGTGGAACTTCCGGTACACGCCGTCGATCCGCACGGCCCCCCGCGTGCCGAGGCGCCTGCTCAGGCCGAGGGTGATCTCCTGCGAGTGGGGTGACTTCAGGGTGTCCCCGACGTGCGTGTTCAGTCCCGGGATGCTGGGGGAGCCGCGGGTCGGCCGATTCGTCCCGCCGTTGGCGTTGAACCAGTTGAAGAGGGTGTTGAGGGCGTCGGCGGTCGACACGGGATTGGCCGGGTTGCCGACGTTGACGGCGGGACCGCGATAGTCGAAATCGATGGTGGCCGGCTGCCCACCGGCGGATCCCGAGTCACCGACGCTGTTGGCGATGGCCGCCACGTAGTGGGCATAGGAGGCGTTCACGGTCCACTGGCCGTTGCCCTTCGGGTCGAAGGACCCCGAGAGCCTCGGGCTGACGGCGGAGTCCTTGACGACCGTGTGGCCCTGGCTGTCCACACCCCCGTTCTTGTCGTAGCGCACGCCCACGTTGAAGCTCCAGTGCTTGTCGAAGGTCCAGGCGTCGTTGACGAACCCGGAGTAGGTCCGGAAGCGGTTGCCTACGGAACTCACGAAGATCGGGGTCCAGCGGATGAACGTGCTGTTGTCGAGCACCGGGAAGATGTCGGCTCCCCGGATGATCGCCGACGTCGTGAAGATGCGGTAGTCGCTGCCCGACTGGTGGTTGTTGGCGAGGCGCTTGTCGTCGAACAGGTCGAAGCCGAAGACCACGTTGTGGGAGCCGAGGGTGCCCGTCGAAGCGAAGTAGGTGGCCTTGACCGTGACGTTCTGGTTGTCGCGCTTCTCGGGATCGCACACGCCGCAGAAGGTGGGGGAATTGTAGCGGGCGTTGCCGCGCGACCGGTCGCGCAGGAGCGTGCCCTTGACGAGGTCAGTGAACTGGGAGCCCGACCCGATGAACGTGAAGCGCCGCCGGGAGTACTGACCCTCCACGAAGAACTTGGGGCTGATGATCCCGGTGTAGTTCGTCGAGAGCAGGTCCTGGGGCGTCGAGCGGTTCACCAGGCTGGCGAGGTCCATGATGGTGCCGAACTTGTTTCCGTTCTCGCTGT
>Ga0207684_10003189_pt1 | contig 16104 bp, 12 predicted proteins | sample KBSK5501metaG_FD_184342 | JGI IMG/M metagenome (GOLD analysis project Ga0207684, IMG submission 184342) | Corn, switchgrass and miscanthus rhizosphere microbial communities from Kellogg Biological Station, Michigan, USA - KBS K5-50-1 metaG... | ecosystem: Host-associated > Plants > Roots >...
TGCTCCTTGACGGTCGTTCCGGTCTGTCCCTACGTGATCGCATATCTCAAGGAGCATCCGGAGCTCGCGCCGCTCGTCGCTCGTGGCCAGGTGTCTTGAGGTCTCGGCGCATCGATCCCCGGCTCCACCCAGCCTCCAGAACGACCGGGCAAGTCTCACCCCGGGGATCGGAAGAATCCTGAGACCTGGTCCAGCTCGTTTGCAAGAAGAGCAGACGCCCGCCTCACTTCAGCGTCGTCGAGAACCTCGAATTGGGAGTACCGCTTGTTTCGGTCTGGGGTCAGTCATGTTTTGGCGCGCTCGTTTCCCCGCGCAATCACGTGGTACAGCGCCCCGGACCCTTGACTGGCGGAGCGTAATGTAATACGCCTTCGTATTACGGAGGCGTCGTGGCAACAAGCGTTCGAATGGATCACGAAACTGAGAAGCTCCTCGATAGCCTTGCTCAGGAGGCTGGCACCTCGAAGTCGGAGGTGATTCGAATGGCGGTGAGGCTGGCGGCCAGGGAACGGAGCACGTCGCTCCGGGCCCAGCGCCCGCACCACATCCTCCGTGGAATCATCGGCTCTGTACGCGGCGGGCCCAGGGACCTTTCCGAGCAGACCGGGAAGCGCTTTCGCGAGCTTCTGCTTCGATCCAAGAGGAATCGTTCCTGACCCTCATCGACCCCGGGCCGCTGGTGGCGCTCATCCACGCCGATGACCGCCATCACGTCGCCTGCAAAGAGACTCTCAACAAGATCCGCGAACCCCTCGGCACCGTCTGGCCGGCGGTCACCGAGGCGATGTATCTGCTTGGGTTCTCTTTCAAAGCTCAGGATGCGCTCTGGCGTCTTCTCGAAGGGGGAGCCGTCAAGATTCTGCCGCTCGAGTCAACCGACGTGCCGCGGATGCGCGAGCTGATGCGCAAATATCGTGATCTTCCAATGGATCTGGCCGACGCCGCCCTCGTTCGAGTCGCGGAACGTGAAAAAGTCTCCCGCATCTTCACGATCGATCGGCGCGACTTCGAGCTCTATCGACCCCGCGGAATCCGCCAGTTCACGATTCTGCCCTGACCGGTGGTATGACTAGGCCCCCGATACTGAATAACCCCATAAACCAAGACTGACTCCAATCCCCAGTTATCGCCGAAAAGCTTGCCCACGTCTGCATGAAACCTATTTGGTTCGTGCCCTCAACGGAACCGGCTCCGTTATGCGAAGATATCGCGCGATAAGGGAGGATCGAATGGCAGCTAAGAAGGCGAAGGGAAGCCGCAAAGTCGTGAAGAGTCTGCCGCCCAAGCGTCTGAGCTCCAAACACGCTCGAAGAGTCAAAGGCGGCAGCTCGCTCAAGGTTAACTGGAAGGTCTCTGGCTGAGGCTTAACTGGAGGGTCTAGCCGGAGAGCCGGACTCTGGACGAGGAGCAAGGTCCTGACCAAGAAGGCCGTCCGGCGAATCCAAGCTGGCGTTGACGAGCGGTGGCTCAAGACAGCTGCACCGCGTCAACACGCCGTGCGACAGGGCGTCTCCAACCTGGTCGATGATTACGTCGGCGTCCGGCCCGGCGACGAGGTGTTCATTCTCTGCACGCTCGACGCGAGGGACCCGGCCACCTGGATCTACGCAGAATTCGTCGCACGCGGATTCGAGCCAACAGTTATCCGCATGAAAGCCCTTCAGGACGAGACGCTGGCGAAGCGCCTTCATGAAACGCTTCCGGACCCGGCAACGCTGAGGTCGCGGATCGTATTGCTGACCGTCGAGCGCGACACGATGTCGCATTCTCTACTACTGCGCACGGCGCTCGCTCTCTACCCGGAGCAAGCCTGGACAATGCTTCGACTGATCAATGCATCGGCGGACTTCTTCAAGTACGCACTCAATGTCACTCCCCAGACGCTGTCCGGGCTGAATGGGGCGCTCTTGACACGAATGATGCCCGCCAAGGGCATTCACGTCAGCAGCTCGAGCGGCACCAGGCTCGACATCGAGCTCGACTCCAAGCGATACCGCTGGCTCAGCAATCGCGGCGTGCGGCGCGAGGGCGCCTTCCTCATCCTGCCTCCAGGGGAGGTGAGCACCTTCCCGGCAAACATTAACGGCGTCCTTGTCGCTGATGGCGCATTCAATCTGGCAGTCTCCACGACGATCGACGCCCGCCTCGCCAATCACCCCGTGACAATCGAAATCAGAGACGGCAGAGTCGTCAGCTATTCATGCGAAAATTCTTCCGTACGCCGGCTTCTCGGTCGGTTCTTCGACGCTAAGAACACAGATCGCGTCGGAGAACTCGGGTTCGGAACAAATGTCGGGATTCAACGATTCATTCCGTTGAACTCACACATCAACGAGCGTCATCCCGGAGTGCATCTCGGCCTCGGTGCGCACCAACAGAGATTCGACGCGGTGCAATACCAGTGCGATATTCATCTCGATCTGATCACTTCGGACGCGACGATCGTGATCGACGATGACGAAGTCATCGAGAGCAACAATCTCGCCAGCTTTCGAAGCGAGCACCATCCAGATCCACTTCGGGAAGGCATCGGCGACGAGGATCTTGATGGAGATTGCTGCGGCGTGATCGCGGCTGAAGTCGCTAAGGCAAGAGCCGAGTACCTGAGGTTGACCGATCGTCGGTGATAGTTTGTAGGATTAGATTAGGGGGTCATTAGATTAGGTAGATTAATAGATTAGGGGTAGTCCTGAAATCCCGCGCTATTTGGGAACGCGCAGCTGCTTGACGCTCGTCGCGTCCTCGTAATCCAGCTCCTGACCGCGCGCCAATCATCTCGATTTAGGGTGCAGGCTGGACGGACCGAAACGGCGAAACGGCTGGCCGGCGGATGATATAACTTCAGCCGAGCTCGGAAATCCGATGATCCGTCAATCGTTGACGATCGCAGGGAAAGCCCTTCGCCAGCTACGGCTATTTCTCGTCCTTGCCGCGGCCGTGTCCCCGAAATCCGTGGCCGCCCAGAACCTCATCCCCGATCCGACGTTCTCGATCGGAGTGTCTGCCTGGTGGACACGAGGCGCCTTGCCCGCGCGGCTGGACTGGATTGGAACAGCAGGCGCCGATGGAGCGGTCGGCTTCGCAAGGCTGACGGCGCTCACCGGAGGACCCGGAGCTTTCTTCGCAAATGTATGTGTACCAGTGCAGTCCGGCAAGACCTACTCGTGGGGCGGGTTTCTGCACTTTGCCGCGCAACAAAATGCTGGCGCTTTTTTCACAGTCGATTTCTTCGCAGATTCCGCATGTGCGGGTCCAAATAGTCTGTTGCACGCGAATGGACCCTCGCTCGCGGGCGGCAGCGCGAATCCCAATACCTGGTACCTGACTGCCAGCCCGGATATCGTTGCGCCCGGAACGGCTGCGAGCGTTCTATTGGAAGTTCAGCTTTCTTCTCTTGCCGTCTCTTCTACCGCTGTGGATTTCGATAATGTCTATTTTGGAACGCAAGGAACCGGGCCGCCCGTGGCAGCGTCCGTGCCCATGGTTTCGATTTCCGCCCTCTTGCTGCTGGCAACGGCTCTAGCGGCAGTTGGAGTTTGGCGTCTGACGAACCGATGAGACCGAGGCCGGCCTGCCGGGCCACCTTAGTCATGCCCTTAGCGCGCACGATGTCCCCGAGAGCTGCGGCTACGACACCAGAATCGCCTTCCTCGAATGCAGCTTCGAGATACGCAATAACATCGGCGTCGCTTCGCAGATGGTCGGCCGCATCCCGCCGTTTTGTTTTCATCTTCTGCTGAGCGGAGCCTACCTTCTCGAGGAAAGACTACTTTACGGTTGCCCAGCGCTCGGCGAGAGCCGCGAGCCGCGGGCCTTCTTCAGGCCAATCGTGGAGGGTCGCCGGGTCGAAATCCGCTCCGTTCGGCCAGACGAGCGTTCTTCCCTCGTTGTCGAGGCGCACCTGGTCAAAGACGGTCGAAACCGACAGAGGTCCAAAGACTTCTCCGGCCAGTACGGGGTGAAAGTCGATCGTCTGGACCGTTCCATCTTCGAAGTGGACCCGCAACGTGAAGGGAGCCACTTTCTCGAATGCCGTGACGGCGTGAATCTCGTGGGTCATCGATCAACCTCAGGGGCTCAATCTTAAAGGCTCGGCGTCCGGACTACAAAGCGGCCCAGTTCTCGAGAAGCTCCGATTGGTGAATCTCAGCCCACGCTGTCACAAGCCGCTTCTGCCGGGCCGGATGCTCGCCACCGATCACTTCGACAGTGTCCACGGGAAAGACGCCGACGGCTTCCTGGTAGTACGCGTGAAAATGCGGACGCGAATGGTGCACCTGCTTCGACGAACATTCGGATCACGATCCCGAAGAAGCGGCTGATCTCAGGCATGCCCGCCAAGGCTCAAACCGGCAGCTGGACAGGACAGAGTCCTACCATCTGACGGAGAAGAGTCAGGAAGAGGCCTACTCTCCCCGGCCGACCACAGGCCTCGGTAGGGGGATGTCCCGATCAGGGACGACAAACCTCGGAACCGATATACCCACATACCAAGACTGACTCCGTTCAAACACTTTCTGACCCTCTCCCGCCGGGAGAGGGGAACCGGTATACGCTTCGCGGAGCCTCTGGTGGCGGGTGGGTCCTTTTCCTGTTCGAGAGGAGGTCGGGCGATGAAGTGCAATCGCTGCGGCGTCCGCAATCCGGACGACGCCCGGTTCCGATCGAAGCGCGGGGCGGCGGCTCCCGCCGCCGACGCCATGAAGCGGGCCGGCGTGGCGCTTTGCCTCTTCCTCGCCGCCGGTTGGGCCGCGGCGCAGCAGGCGCCCGCGCAGCAGGCGTCCTCAAAGCCGCCCGAACGACCTCGTGTTCCCGCGACCGTGCGCATCGATCCGGCGCTCGCGCCTTCCGACCGAAACGGCCCGCTCCGCGACCTCGACGCCGTCCGCGACGAGGCGGGAGTCCGCACCGCCTTCCGGAAGAACCAGGTGATCGTCCGGCCGGCGAGCCGCGCCGAGCTCGACGGGTTTCTGCGGAAGTATCGCGGCCGTGTCCTCTCGACGGACGCGGTCCCGGCGCCGCCGCCCGAGGCTCGCATCGAAATGGACCCGAAGTATCTGAAACCGACCGCCTGGGTCGTCCTGATCGATCCGCCGGCGATCCGCCTCGAGGAGCTCGCGGCCCGCATCACGCGCGCCGGAGGCTCCGGCGAGCACGCGGTCTCCTCCGCCTCCGCCGCGGCGCTCGCCGGCGTCGCGCTCGCCGAGACCGCCGCGGGACGCCACGTCGGCCTGAACTACGTCTCGGACCTCCACGCGGTCCTCTTTTCGACGAACGAGGGGAACGGCGTTAACGGCTTCACGATCAAGGGCTACGACGACAAGGGAAGCAAGTCCGAGGTGGCGAAGGCGTGGCAGTTCCTGACCGCTCATGGATTCGCGCGGCGCGTCAAGGTTGCCATCATCGACACGGGCTTCTGGCTCGACGGGGCCGGCAAGCCCTTCCCGAACGCGGACATCCCGGCAACGCCGTTCCTCTACGACTTCACGGACAACGACCGCATCCCCAACGGCCCGTCGAACTGCGGCAACGCCTCATGCGCGTGGCACGGGACGAACGTCGCGAGCGTCGCGTTCGGCATCATGAACAACGGCCGCGGCGGCGCCGGAACGGGAAGCCTCGTCGCCGACGCGATGTACTTCAAGTTCGACCGGTCGGAAGGGCAGGAGCTCTCCGCGGTGCGCACGGCGACCGCGTGGGGCGCGGACGTCATCAACGAGAGCTTCGGCAAGCACTGCGGCTGGTTCTGCCGCATGGACCGCGAGGGGGTCTTCTATTCCGGCTATGCGCTGCCGATTACGACCGGCAAGATCATCGTCGCGGCCGCGGGGAACGACGGTATCGACGCGCTCGACGAGCACATCCAGCCCTGCCAGATCTCCGGCGTCCTGTGCGTCGGAGCGATCGACAACGGCACGAACACGTCCTCGTACTCGAACTGGGGCGACACGCTCGGCATCTGGGCGCCCGACAACATCCTCGTCGGCTCGGACGGCGGGAACATGACCGGGACGAGTGTCTTCGGGGGCACGAGCGCCTCGACCCCGTTCACCGCGGGCATCGTCGCGATGATGAAGGCGATCAACCCGGGCCTCTTCCAGACGCACATCCACGGGATGCTGCACGACGCCTCGTGGAAGGACTCGCCCGACGGGCACGTGCAGGGGAAGGGCTACATCGACGCATACCGGTCGCTTCTGCTGGCGGCGGACAACACGATGGCGCCGGACCGGTTCGAGCCGAACAGCAACCCGAGCGCCGCCACCGTGCTGGGGGGCGGGAACCAGCCGAACCTGACGATCCACAGGGCGAACACCCCCGCGGGCGCGCCGGTCGCGTGGGACACCGACTACTACCGGTTCACGCTGACGAACTTCGGGACGATCCAGCTGCGGCTGACCTACATGCCGCAGCTCGCCTACTACTTCATCGACATCTTCCCGGGCGGCAACACGTGCTCGACGCTCGATACGAGCCGCACGGACGTCCAGGACGGGACGAACGTGACGTACAGCGGCCTCGGGCCGGGCGACTACATCATCGCGGTGCGCGCGAACGGGCCGTCGGCGTACGACATGAACGTGACGCTGACCGCGGCGGGGCTTCCCGCCGACGCGTTCGAGCCGAACGAAACGGCGGCGGCGGCGCACGCGATCACGCCGGGGACGTTCGACGCGAACCTGCAGACGGCGGGCGACGCCGACTGGTACTCGTTCACGGTGACGAGCTCGCCGGTCACGGCGCCGTTCACGGTCGACCTGACGAGCACCTGCGCGCCCGTGTCGGTGCGGCTGATCCACGACGGAGTCGACGACGGGGGAGGAATTCCGTCGAAGTCGCACTTCCTGACGCTCCAGACGGGGTCGTACAAGATGGGCGTCACGGGGCAGGCGGCGACGCCGTACCACTTCCTCGCGAAGAACCGGCGGGCAAAGGTGTTCGACCGGCTGTGGGAAGAGGTGGAGATCTTCCGGTACGACCCGGGCGATCCGGGCCCGCGGTGGCTCTCCGGCCCGCGGGAACTAATCGCCATCACGAAGACGGAGGCGTTCCGGAGCCTGCGGATCCGCGGCGGAGGCCTGCGCGCGATACTCATGGATCTCGACGGCAAGACGATCGCGACGGCATCGATGGACCCGCGGACGGGCGAATTGGTGCTGCCGTTCGACGGCGCGAGAAACGGGATGGAGTACATCGTGCGCGTCACACGCGAGGCGGATCGCCTCGAAGGCGGGGCGTCGACTGCGCTGCGATACGAGGTAAAGGCGGAGCGGTGAGGCGGGTGGGGACAAGCCCCGCCCCGAGGGGTTGACAGAAACGTACGCAAAGCGTACGACTCCTCACACGACCGTGACGACGAAGACCGCTACAGAAGCACGCGCCTCTCTCTACCGCTGGGCGGGATGGGAGAGGTCTAGCCGGGCGAAGGACTCGAAGCTCGGGCGAGACGTGGCGATCAACGAAGTTTGGAGGGGATGATTGGGGTCAGTCTTGGCTTGGTGTATTTCGCTCGCCTCACCACCCTGACCATCCAGAGTACCGAATCGCGGGGCTGACCCCCGCCCTCAGCGAGGGCAAGCCCGACAATACAAGATACCAAGACTGACCCAATGGTTCGCACACGGCCGCGGCCTTCCCGGTACTATGCTGTCGGCACACTCGAGGAGGACGGACATGGTCAGACATCGACTCGCGACACTTGCGCTTCTGACAATGGCCGCCGCACTCTCGTCGTCAGCGGTCGCGCAGACGCGTTCCGACTCCGCAACGCTCATCGCGGCCCAGAAAGAGGCCATGGTCCCGCTCGCGTACATGGATGGAGTGTGGAGAGGCCCCGCGTGGACGGTCCTGCCGTCCGGCGAAAAGCACAACATCACTCAGACGGAACGGATCGGACCTTTTTTGGACGGCTCGGTGAAGGTCATCGAAGGCCGCGGATACGATCCCGACGGCAAGGTCACGTTTAACGCGTTCGGCACCATCTCCTACGACTCGGCCAGGAAGGCCTACACCCTGCACTCCCATGCGATGGGGTATGTCGGCGATTTCGCCCTGACGCTCACGTCCGATGGGTACACATGGGAGATCCCCGCGGGGCCCACGACGATCCGTTACACGGCGGTCATCAAGGATGGTGTGTGGAAAGAAGTCGGCGACCGGATCGCGCCCGGCAAGGAACCTGTCCGCTTCTTCGAGATGAATCTCAAGCGGGTCGGCGATACGACCTGGCCCTCTGCCGGCGCGATCCCTCCGAAGTGAGAATTCCAGCTGGAGCTGGCGGGCGGTGTCCCGCCGCCTGGACAATCAATCGAGTGGTTGCAATCGATCCCTGTAGCGCAATCCGCTGCGACGAGCTGGTCAGCCTGCCAAAATCGATCCTGACCGACTACGTCGGCAGCCTGGCAGGCAACCGAGTCCGGGACCTGAACCGAGCGCTCGCGATCGCACTCGAGCTTGTCTGACCGGCTGAAGCGATCGCCGCATCGATAGCGAATAACCCCCTAAGCTAAGACTGACCACTCCGATCGGCGAAATAAGACAAGATAGCAAGACTGGCCCCGATACACCCACAGTCGTGCTCTAGCGGCTTAGCCTTAAATGCTCCTTTCCTGGAGCCAGGCAGGAACATGGATCAGCAGATAGTCAATAAGGCTTCTTACCGACGGAAGCATTCCGCGCGGCGTCGGGTAGACCAGATGGAGAATATTCCTCGCCCCAGACCATTCCGGTAACACTCGTTCGACAAGCCCCTCCTTTAACGGCGCGGCGACCACTTGCTCTGGCAGTAATGCGATACCAATGCCGTGCATCGCAGCCTGAAGCCTCACGCGCAGATCGCTTGTTACGAGCCTTGGTTTCAACTCTACATGCCGGGTCCGATTGCCGAGATGCGTTAGGTTCCATCGCGCCCCACTGTCGAATGTGTCGTCGGTGCTGGCGACCGTGTTGAACTTCGGCAAGTCGGCTGGACTGCTCGGGCGCCCATGGCGGTCGAGAAAGGCGGGACTGACGACCAGCACGCGTTGGGAATTACCGAGAGTCTTCGCCACCAGCCCGGCAACGTCCTCGATCAATGGCTTCGCCCGAATCGCGACATCCAATCGTTCCTCAATCACATTTACGGTCCGGTCGGTCGCATCGACGAATAGAGAAACCTTTGGATGCGCCGTCATATAGCCGGGGAGTGTATGAGCCAGGCACCTTTGCGCCAGGAGAACCGGGCTGCTGAGGCGAACGAGTCCCGCAGGTTCGCGGCGCAATTCCGCCACGCTGTCGTAAGCCGCCTGCGCTCCTTCGACCGTCGCGACACATCGCTCAAAGAACCGCTGTCCGGCTTCTGTCAGCGCCAGAGCTCGAGTGGTGCGCTGGAGTAAACGAACACCGAGCCGCTTCTCCAGCGCAGCGATGCGCCTGCTCAGGCGCGTTTTCTCAACGCCGATTCGGCGTGCCGCCGCGGAAAACCCGCCGTATTGGGCGACCGAGGCAAAGAAGTAGATGTCGTTCAAGTCTTCCATGGATTGTTGCCTATACACATCAATCTGTTGTGAAATGCCAATCTTCTGGCCATGATGTTGCTCTGTTATGGTCAATCTTAGGAGAATAACTATGGCTAATCAAACCCGGCTCTACGAACCGCTCACTTCCCAAAACGCGGCCCTCGTCCTCGTGGACCATCAGGTCGGCCTCATGACGGGCGTCCGGGACATTTCCACGGGCGAGCTCAAACACAACGTGGTCGGCCTCGCCAAGGCCGCCAAGCTGCATCACCTGCCGATCGTCGTCACCACCACCGCACGCGACAGCATGTGGGGTCCGACCTTCCCGGAGCTGGTCGAGGCGCTGCCCGGCGTCGAGGTCATCGACCGCGCCACCGTGAACGCCTTCGACGATGCGCGGGTGTCTCGCGCGATCGAGGCGACCGGCCGGAAAAAGCTCATTTTCGCCGGCGTATCGCTGGAGATCTGCGCCGCCTTCCCGGCAATTACCGCGGTGGGCAAGGGCATGGACGCCTACGTCGCCGTCGACGCCTGCGGAACGTTCAGTCAGACGAAGCGCGAAGCCGGCCTTCTTCGCATGCTCCAGGCAGGCGTGATCATCACCGACTACGCGAGCTTGATGGTCGAGATCCTGAAGGACAACTCGCGGCCGGACGCGGGCGCCATCTATGGGGCTATCGACATGCCCTGGGCGAAGCTCGTGGGCCAGATTGCTCAGGCGTACGGCAAGTAGGGAATCCGCAGAGTAGTGATTATCAAGGCCCAACCGAGCCCCAGGGCGAAAGTCAGAACGTGGAGAGCCGATAGGGCGGCGCGGAGGTCCGGATCGGGGTCAGTCATGTTTTGTGGTTGCTTGCATTTCGAACCGCCGGAAATCCGGGGGCAGGGTCCCGTAATACCTCAAAGCATGACTGACCCTACCTCCCTACCTCCCTCCAATATCCTCCTCAAATCATGTATTTCCGGTGCGGGTCCCGGGAATCTAGCTGTCTCAATGCCTCGGCGCGAGGCGTAATAGCAACACCACCCGAGCAGGGCGCGAAGCGACGCGACATCGCTCTCGCCCTTCACTTCGCTGATCTCTTCGCGGAATCAATGACTCAATGAATCCATCGCTCTTGGCGCGCTGCCGCGGAAGGCGCCGCCCTCTCCCCAACTGGAACTCAGGACGTTGAGGATCAAGCGGCCCGCCATGATGCAGGTGAGGCCGTTCGCGTAGTCGAACGACGGCGCGATCTCCACCACGTCCATGCCGACGACGCGGTGGCGGCGAGCGACAGCTCGCATCAGGGGCGCGACCTGCCGGAAGTAGATGCCGCCGGGCGTCGGGGCCATGACCGCAGGCATCTCCGTCGGGTCGAAGCCGTCGGCGTCGATGGTCAAGTAGACCGCGCGGTCTTTCGGAATGGTCGCCAGAACGCGGTCCGGTCCCTGCGCGTGGAACTCTTCCGCGGTGACCAAGTGGGAGCCGTAGGCCCGGGCTGCGTCGACCTCGCCGCGGCGGGCGCTGCCGATGGCGCGCAGCCCGATCTGGGTCATGCCCGAGACCGCCTTCACGTGGCTGGCCCAGCGCAGCGGGCTGCTGTAACCCCGGCGCACGCCTCCCACTTCCTCGCGCCAATCGAGGTGGGCATCGATGTGCAAGACGTGCACCGGCTCGCCCACGGCGTCGAGAGCATCCAGGACAGGGATGGTGATGCCATGGTCGCCGCCGAGGACGAAGACCTGCGTCCCCTGGCGCCACAGATGGCGCACGCGCGCCGTGATCTGCGCGGCGTAGTCGTCGTAGTCGCCGCTCGTCCAGGCGACATTGCCAATGTCGAGGCAGCGCTGCGGCCGCACCGACGTCAGTTCGACGCCCGTATCGAAATCCCAGTGGCCAGGGTTGTAGCAGAAGCTCCCGGACTTCCAGCGGATCGCGTCGGGGGCGCGGGACTGGTCGTTCGGGCGCTGGTCGTGGGAGTAAGGCTCGCTGTGCTGGATGCCAAGCAGCGCCACATCGGCCGTCCAGGCCGACGGGTCGGTCACCACCGTCCAGTCGAGAAACGGCCGGACAGGTGTCGCGGTGGGCTGGAGCATGTTCACGTCAAAGCTCCTTTCGAACGATCGGCGTCGATCGTCAGCCAGAGCGCGGCCGCGCCGAGGGCCGTGGCTGCGCCGGTGGCGAACACAACGGGCCATCCGTGCCTGGCCGAGAGCGAGGCAATAATCGGCGTTGCGACCACGCCGCCGAGGTTGCCGCCTGTATTGAGAAGGGCGGTCGCCGCCATCGTGTCAGTGGGCGCAAGGCGCATGGCAGCGCCCCAGAACGATGCCTCAGTGACCTCGACGTTGCCGAAACCGAGGCACAGGGCTGCGACGGCCCAATAAGGGCTTTCGGCGCGAACGGTCAGGTAGAGAAACAGGGCGGCGCTCGGCAGGCCAACAAGCGGAAGGACGCGCATCCCGATGCGATCGCCGAGGCGCGCGCGGAGGCGGTCGGCGATGCCCCCGCCCGCGGCCGAGGCGGCGCCGGCCACGAGGAACGGCAGACTCGCCAGCCAGCCGCTTTGCAAGGCAGTCAGATGCCTGTCTTGAACGAGGTAAAGAAAGCTCCAGAATGTGACGAGGTAGAAGACGTAGTTCATCAAAAAGTATGAGGCGGTGATGCGCAGGATCTGGGGATCGGCGAGGACGCGCCGCACGCGCTGCATAGTGACCGGCGGGCCCGGTGCCTCCACGGGGTTCGCGGCGAGCTCGTCGAGCTCGGCTGCGTGCACTCGGGAGTGATCCGTTGGTCGGTCGCGAGCGAAAGCGTGCCACAGGACGACGAGAACCAGCGACGGCGCGCTGACAGCGAGAAGAGCCCAGCGCCATCCGTATCGTTGCATCAGCGAGGCGACGAGAGGCGGCGTCGCGGCTGCGCCGAGCCACAGACCCGTCACGATCAGGCCTTGGGCGGTGGCCCAGCCCCGCACCGGAAACCAGCGTTGGATAACGCCCGAAGCGACGGGGAAGAGTGCCGACTGCGCGATTCCGAGCAGGGAACGGGCCAGCAAGAAGGTTACGAACAGGGCCGTCCCGGCAGCCAGCGACGGCGCCGCCACGGTCACTCCGCTCGCCAGGACAGTCGCCAGACCGAGCGCGGTCAGCGTGGGGCGCGGGCCGATGCGCTGGCCAAGAAGTCCCCCGGGCAGCTGGAACGCCGAGTAAGTGAACAGAAAGGCGGTGAAGAGCCATCCGACCTGGGTTTGCGTGAGGCCCAGCTCCGGCATGATCCGATCCGCTGCGATCGCGATGCTCGTCCTCTGGACGTAGCCCGTGAAAGCGAAGGCGAAGAGCAATGCGAATACGAGCCAGCGGACGCGAGGCAAGCGCGGGCAGTATATCCGACCCGATGTTTCATGGATCAATGAAACAGTTCCTCGATGGAGTCGCTGATCGATTGAGCCGACCGAGCGGCTCGCCGACCGCCACTCAGAGGCGGTACCCGTCGAGCCGCGACCGGACGCGGCGGGACGTTAGTGCTGGATGCTCGTGTCCGGATCGGGGTCAGTCATGTTCTGTAGTTGTTCGCATTCGGAACGCCGGAGATCCGAGGGCAAGGTCCAGCAATACCTCAAAGCAGGACTGACCCCACCTCCCCCCAAAGCAGGACTGACCCCACCTCCCCCTCTCACTCACTCAACCTGGTACCAGTCCTCGACTTTCAGGTCAGCGACCCGAGTGAACTCCCGAACGTTATGAGTGACCACAGTGAGTTTCCGCGATTTCGCTGTCGCGGCTATCAGAAGATCGCGTTTCCCGATCGGTCGGCCTCGCTTCTCCAGCTCTCTTCGGATGTCCGCGTAGTCAGCAGCCGCGTCAATCCCGAAGGGAAGTATCTCGAATGGAGACAAAAACGCGTTCACGCTCGCGCGGGTGGTTTTAGGGCGGGTGCTCTTCGCGGCACCGAACCAGAGCTCGGCAACGGTTACGGCACTGATCCCGAATTCGTCGGGACTGGACGCTTGAAGACGCTCGAGGACGCTCGCCACCCGCTTGATCGCATAAACACAAATGTTTGTATCGAGCAGGTAGTTCAAGGCTAGCCCGGATTATTCATGGACACCCGACCGAGACACGCGCAAGTGAGCGGGCCACGGTCGCTTCGCAACAAGAGCGTCGTCGTCGAGCCGGATACACGATGTCCGCGATCCGAGCGGCGGCCGGAGTCGTTCATGAATAATGCGGGCTAGTCGAAGTCGATCGGTCGATGCCCGGAGGGAAGCGCTGCTGGAGCGTCGAAATCCTCAGGAACCCGGCCCCAGCTCGTCCAGTAGCCTTTCGGCCAATGGCGGCGCTTCTTCGGCTCCAAGATCACTCTCTTGCCGACCCGCCGGATGTTGACCTCGTCCCCCTCGAAGCGGAACTCCCTTGGAAGCCTCACGGCCTGACTTCGACCATTGCGAAACAGCTTGGCTGTGCTCATGATCTATATCAGTATATACCGGCCGGACCATTGCTCCGGTGGGAGTGCACGAAGGGGGCAATGTCATGGCCTACGACAAGGACAAAGTCGACGAAATGGCTCTCGCGCTCATGCACCTCTCATCGATGCGGGAAAAAGAGGGCGTTCGTGCCTGGAAGGGGCTCGCTTGGGAGATCACGAATCGAATGTTCGAGAAGGGCTGGATCAGCGATCCGAAGGGGAAGGCCAGGTCCGCCTCGAGAGGAAGGCGCGCACAGGATGCCTCACTCGGGATGGCTCGGAGATGGGCTGTTTGAGTTACGCGACGTGAATTGGGGTGTACGGGTGTTTTACACGTTTCTCTCGGGCAGGCGGCCGTCGAGGATAGGCGGTCGAGGAGAAGAACACATGCGAGAAAAAGCAAGGAAAACGTCGTTTGAGGAGTGGCTGAAGCGTTCGCTATCAGAGGATCCGGCCCTTGACGCGCGCGTGGCGGAGAGACTTTCCGAAATGCGCATCGAGCAGGATCTGATTGACGCAGGCCCAGCTTGGCAAGATGCTGGGCATAAGCCAACCCGCCGTTGCCAAAATGGAAGCAGCGGGCGGAAACCTTGAGATCAGGACACTGGCCCGAGCCGCAGAGGTGCTCGACGCGCGCCTAGAGATTCGGTTGGTTTCCGGGCACAAGCAGGCGAGCGAACGCGCTGTACGAACGTACGCTGTGGGCTCGATCCATCCTGGCGTAGTTCACGACTCAACAGCCCGGTATGGACCCGCTGTCAGCGACAGGCTTCGTACCCCCAGAAAATCGGCCCGAGCAGCCCCTTTGAGAAAAAAAAGATGAAGAGGTTAGGTCCCAGGCATGACAGGCCCAATTGCACGAGAAGGTCCGTGTGAACAGCCGGGAGGACGAAGCGAAGCTCCTGAGCAACATCAAGGCAAAGCTCCGCGACCCCCCCAAAAAGAATCGCGGCATGACAAGACGGCAAGACGGACCCCGACTCTCCCTGACCCCGACTCTTCCCGACTCTTCACGCTGACGCTGCGGGAGCGTGAGCGCCGGGAGAAATCAGGCCCGCGGTTGACGCCTTTGGCGGAGCCGCGGGACGGTGGCGGTCCGTCCACCAACGGCCAACCCCCGACAGTAGGAGGCGTCGTCCAAGGACGACGACAACCCAGATTTCGACCTAGCGGAAGCGACGAGTAAGCTAGCGCGGCGTGAAAACCGGCATCATCGGCCTGCCGCAGGTGGGCAAGACGTCGCTCTTTAAGATCTTGACGAAGGCGCGCCTCGACGCCCACGCTATGCATTCGCGCGACGCACACGTCGGCGTCGCAAGGGTTCCAGACGAGCGCCTGGACCGGCTCTCGGCCCTCTATCACCCGAAGAAGACGACACATGCCACGGTCGAGTATGTGGACGTCGCCGCCATCGGCCAGGAAGCGCTCAAAGAACAGGCTTACTCGGACCGCCTGCGGGAGGTCGACTCCCTCATCCACGTGCTGCGCGCCTTCGAAGACCCGGCGATCCCTCACGCCGGCGAGCTCGATCCGTCGAGAGACGCGAAAAACGTCGATGCCGACCTGATCGTCAGCGACATGGTTCAGATCGACAAGCGCATGGAGCGGCTGGAGAAGGACCTGAAGAGGGCCAGGACGCCCGACCTCGTGCGCGAGCACGAGCTGCTGACAAAGTGCAGGGCGCAGCTCGAGGCCGAGCGGCCCATCCGTGAAGTCGAGCTTTCCGCCGACGACGAGAAACATCTTCGCGGCTTCGCCTTCCTGAGCCAGAGGCCGATCCTGTACGTCGTCAACATCGGCGAGAGCGCCGACCTGGGCAACGCTCTCGAGGCCGCGGTACCCAGCTGCGGACTCGCCGAGATCGCGTCGCGCCCGAACGCGGGGGCGGCGGCCATCTGCGGCAAAGTGGAGGCCGAGCTCGCGGAGATGAGCGACGAAGAATCCGCCGAGTTTCTCGGAAGCTACGGCCTCACCGAAAGCGGCCTTGCGCGCCTCATCCGCAAGACCTACGAGCTTCTGGGCCTCATCTCATTCTTCACCGTCGGCGAAGACGAATGCCGCGCCTGGACCGTGCCCCGCGGCGTGCGCGCGCAGGAGGCGGCCGGCGTCATCCACTCGGACCTCGAAAAGCACTTCATCCGCGCCGAGACGATCCGC
>Ga0207684_10003190_pt1 | contig 16101 bp, 13 predicted proteins | sample KBSK5501metaG_FD_184342 | JGI IMG/M metagenome (GOLD analysis project Ga0207684, IMG submission 184342) | Corn, switchgrass and miscanthus rhizosphere microbial communities from Kellogg Biological Station, Michigan, USA - KBS K5-50-1 metaG... | ecosystem: Host-associated > Plants > Roots >...
CGCGCGCTCGCGCCGCCGCGTGCCCCGCTAGCCATGGCGCGCCTCGAACTCCTTCATGTAATTCACCAGCGCGCGCACGCCTTCGACCGGCATCGCGTTGTACATCGACGCGCGCATGCCGCCGACCGAGCGGTGGCCCTTCAGCTGCAGCATGCCGCGCTCCTCGGCGCCCTTCAGGAACGCCGCGTCCAGCGAATCGTCGCGCAGTTTGAACGGCGCGTTCATCAGCGAGCGATCCTGCGGCACGATGGGGCTGATGTAGAACTCGCTGTCGTCGAGGAACTTGTACAGCACCGCGGCCTTCGCCCGGTTGTGCGCGGCCATCGCGCCGAGCCCGCCTTGCTCCTTGATCCACTTGAACACGAGACCGGCGATGTAGATCGCGTACGTCGGCGGCGTGTTGAGCATCGAGTCGTTCGCGGCCTGCTCGGTGTAGTTGAACGCCGACGGCGTGATCGGCAGCGCGCCGCCGAGCAGGTCGTCGCGCACGATCACGATCGTCAGGCCGGCTGGGCCGATGTTCTTCTGCGCGCCGCCGTACAGCAGTCCGAACTTCGAGACGTTCAGCGGCTTGGAGAGGATGTCGGAGGAGACGTCGGCGATGAGCGGCACGTCGCCGGTGTCGGGGATCGCGTGGTACTCGATCCCGCCGATCGTCTCGTTCGCGCAGATGTGCACATACGCGGCGTTCGGGTCGAGCTGCCAGGTCTCGCGCGCCGGGATGCGGTCGAACCTCGTCTCCTCGGAGCTCGCGGCGACGTTGATCTTCGCGTACTTCTTCGCCTCCTTGATCGACTTCTTCGACCACTCGCCGGTGTTGATGTAGTCGGCGGAAGTCTTGCCGCGCAGCATGTTCATCGGCACGATCGCGTTCTCGCCGATCGCGCCGCCCTGCATGAACAGCACCTTGTAGTTCTTCGGCACTGCCAGCAGCTCGCGCAGCAGCGCCTCGGCTTCGGCATGAATCGAGATGAACTCCTTGCCGCGGTGGCTCATCTCCATCACCGACATGCCCGAGCCATGCCAGTCGAGCATTTCGTCCGCGGCCTGACGCAGGACGGACTCGGGCAGGACGGCGGGGCCGGCGCTGAAGTTGAAGACGCGGGTCATGGGCGTGGTCTCTCTGGGCTGGTCTGTGGAGGAGCGCGCCAGCATAGCCGATGGCCGAACGCCGCGGCGCCGTGCTGGTAGATTCCAGGCGATGGCCGATCTCAGTTTCTTCTGGCACGACTACGAAACCTTCGGCCGCGTGCCGCGGCGCGACCGTCCGGCGCAATTCGCCGGCATCCGCACCGATGCCGCGCTGAACGAGATCGGCGCGCCGGTGATGCACTACTGCCAGCCGGCGCCCGACTACCTGCCCGACCCCGAGTCGTGCCTCTTGACCGGCATCCTGCCGCAAGCCTGCCTCGCGCAAGGGCTGCCCGAGCACGCCTTCGCCGACGCGATCGAGCACGAGCTGGCGCGGCCCGGCACGATAGGCGTCGGCTACAACTCGATCCGCTTCGACGACGAGGTCACGCGCCACCTGTTCTGGCGCTGCCTGATGGACCCGTACGCGCGCGAATGGCAGAACGACTGCGGGCGCTGGGACCTGCTCGACGTGGTGCGCGTCACCTGGGCGCTGCGGCCCGACGGCATCGTCTGGCCGACCCATCCGGACGGCCGTGCCTCGTTCAAGCTCGAGGACCTGACCCGCGCGAACGGCATCGCGCACGACGGCGCGCACGACGCGCTGGCCGACGTGCGCGCGACCATCGCCTTCGCGCGGCTGATCAGGGCCCGGCAGCCGCGCCTGTGGGACTTCTGCCTGAAGCTGCGCAAGCGCGACGCGGTCGTCGACGAGATGGCGATTGCGCAGAACCAGGGCCTGCCGTTCCTGCACGTCTCGGGCATGTACCCCATCGAGCGCGGCTGCCTCGCGATGGTGTGGCCGCTCGCGCCGCATCCGAGCAACAAGAACGAGCTGATCGTCTGGGATCTGGCGAGCGACCCGACCGAGCTGTTCGAACTCGACGCCGAGGCGATCCGCCTGCGCCTGTTCACGCGCGCCGAGGAGCTGGCCGAGGGCGTGACGCGCCTGCCGATCAAGTCGCTGCACCTGAACAAGTCGCCGATCGTGATCGGCAACCTGAAGACGCTGAACGAAGCGACCGCAGCCCGCTTCGGCCTCGACATCGCCCGGGGCCTGCGCCACGCCGAGCTTGCCGCGGCGAAGGCGCACCTGCTCGCCGGCATCTGGCCCGCGGTGTACGAGCGGCCGGCGCGCGAGGGCAAGGCCGACGTCGACGAGGACCTGTACGGCGGCTTCGTCGGCAACGACGATCGCCGCACCCTCGAGCGGCTGCGTATGCTGCCGCCCGAGCAGCTCGCGACGAAGCGGCCGGCATTCGCCGATGCGCGGCTGGACGAACTGCTGTTCCGCTTTCGCGCGCGCAACTTCCCGGCGACGCTGAACGACGCCGAGCGCCGGCAGTGGCACGAGCATCGCGCGCATCGGCTGCACGACGGCGCCGGCGCAGCGCTGACGCTGCACGCGTTCTTCGAGCGCATCGACGCGCTCGAAGAGGCCTTGCAGGACAACAGCGAAGGCGAACGGGCCCACGACATCCTCGGCGCACTCGTCGACTACGCGACCGAGATCGCGCCCGAGAACGATTGACGAGCGCGGGGTCGCCGGTTGGCGGCCGCACGGCAACGCACGACAATCCGACCGCTCGCACGGCGTCGCCGCGCGGTCGTGCGACAAGTGTGACGGCGAGCTGCGACAGTGGAGACAAAGGAGCAGCGATGCAGATCCTCTGGAGCTTCACGAGGGTGAGAGCGTGCTTCGGTGCGGCGGGCCTCACGGCGCTGCTCGTGGCCTGCGGGGGTGGCGGCGGTACCGCTGCGACGCAGGGCGCGACCCAGTCGCCGGCCGCGACATTGACGGCACCGGCGAATCTCGTCACCGACCTGCTCGGCACGATCGCCTTGAGTGCGACGGCCACGGATGACGTCGGCGTGACCGAGGTCGAGTTCCAGGTCGACGGCGCGCAGGTCGGCGCCGCGCTGACCAGCGCGCCCTACACGCTGAACCTCGATTCCACGGCCTACGCCTCGGGCCAGCATGTGGTGCGGGTGCGCGCCCGCAATGCGGCCGGCAACGTCTCCGCGTGGTCGGCGGCGACCGTGCGGTTCGGCGGCAGCCGCGCGGCGCCGGCGGGCTTCACGCGCGACGAGGGCTGGCTCAGCGGATTGAGCGACGCCGCGTCGTTCGCGCAGGCGCCCGACGGCCGCTTCTTCGTGGCCCAGCAGGGCGGTGCGCTGCGGGTGGTGAAGAACGGCGTGCTGCTGGCGACGCCGTTCATCCAGCTCACCGTCGATTCGAGCGGCGAGCGCGGCCTGGTCGGCGTCACGCTGCACCCGGACTTCGCCAGCAACCGCTACGTCTACGTCTACTACACGACGCCCGAAAACGGCACGCACAACCGGATCAGCCGCTACACGGCCAGCTCGGCGAATCCGGATGTCGTGAGTGTCGGCAGCGAGCTGCGCATCGCCGATCTGCCGGCGCTGTCGGGCGCGACCAACCACAACGGCGGCGGCATGCACTTCGGCATCGACGGCAAGCTCTACGTCGGCGTCGGCGAGAACGCGGACGGCGCCAACGCGCCGCTCCTGACCACCGTGCTCGGCAAGATGCTGCGCTTCAACGACGATGGCACGATCCCTACCGACAACCCGTTCTACGCCAGCACGTCGGGGCTGAACCGTGCGATCTGGGCGCGCGGGCTGCGCAACCCGTTCAGTTTCGCGGTGCAGCCCGGCACCGGGCGGATCCACATCAACGACGTCGGCGCGAACACCTGGGAAGAGATCGACCTCGGCGTGGCCGGCGCCGACTACGGCTGGCCGGCGACCGAAGGGCCGACGACCGCGAGCGGCGTGGCCGCGCCGCTGTTCGCCTACAAGCACACCGCCGCATCGCCGGCCGGCTCGGGCCCGGGCGGCTTCTTCACTGGAGAAGCGATCACGGGCGGCACGTTCTATCCGGGCACCGGTCCGTTCCCGGCCGCGTACCGCGACAGCTACTACTTCGCCGATTTCCTCGCGCAGTTCGTCGCCCGCTACGACTGGGTGAACGACGCGGCCTACGCGTTCGCGACCGTCTCGGACCTGCCGGTGGACCTGCTGGCCGGCAACGACGGCGCGCTGTACGTGCTGACGCGCGGCGGAATCGTGCGCTTCAGCGCACCGTAGCGCACTCGGGCGCACGGCAGCGTGGCGCCCAGGCGGTCGCGCCATGCGCGTCGGTCGTAATGCGAATCATTGCTGATACGATCGAACGCTGCTGCTGAGCGTCGCCTGCCGACGAGTGCGGCGTCACCCTCGCGACACTCGGAGAACCCGGACATGACGATCACCCAACGCCCGACCACTCGCCTGCTCGCCGGAGCGCTGTTGTTCGCCGCGGCCGCCGCTGCACACGCTCAGCCGGTGGTGAACGTGTACTCGGCGCGCCACTATCAGACCGATGAGGCACTGTATGCCGAGTTCACGAAGGAGACCGGCATCAAGATCAACCGCATCGAGGGCAAGGAAGACGAACTGCTCGAGCGCATCAAGAACGAAGGCGCGAGCAGCCCGGCCGACGTGTTCATCACGGTCGACGCTTCGCGCCTGACGATGGCCGACCAGGCCGGCGTGTTCCAGCCGGCGCAATCCAAGCTGCTCGAAGCGCGCATCCCGGCGCATCTGCGCACGCCGAACTGGATCGCGTTCTCGACCCGCGCGCGGGTCATCGTCTACAACAAGACCCGCGTGAACCCCGAGTGGGTGCAGACCTACGAAGACCTCGCGAACCCGCGCCTGAAGGGCCAACTCTGCGTGCGCTCGGGCTCGCATCCGTACAACCTGTCGCTGGGGGCCGCGCTGCTGACCCACGACGGCGAGGCGAAGACCGAGGCCTGGGCCAAGGGCGTGGTCGCGAACTTCGCGCGCGCACCGAAGGGCGGCGACACCGACCAGCTGAAGGCCGTTGCGGCCGGCGAATGCACGGTCGCGGTCGCGAACAGCTACTACGTCGCGCGGCTGATGCGCTCGAAGAAGCCGGAAGACCTGCGGGCGATGGAGTCGCTCACCGTCGTCTGGCCGAACCAGAAGAGCTGGGGCACGCACGTCAACGTGTCGGGCGCCGGCGTGCTGAAGAACGCGCCGAACAAGGCCAACGCGATCCGCTTCATGGAGTACCTGGCGAGCGATCCGGCGCAGGTCTACTTCGCGGACGGCAATAACGAGTGGCCGGCGGTGAAGAGCGTCGCCGTGAAGAATCCGGCGCTCGAACAGCTGGGCCCGTTCAAGGCCGACGAGCTGCCGCTCGAGAAGTGGTCGCCGAACATCGCTGCGGCGCAACAGCTCTTCGACCGCGCCGGCTGGCGTTGAGCCCAGGCCCTGGTCGATGGCGCCGCGGCCGACCCTGGTTGTGTCGTCAGTGGCGCTCGCGCGCGATCTGCCGGCACAGCACCACGAGCGGCAGCAGCCCGACCGCGACGATCGCGAGCGACGCGGTCGACGCCTCGCTCAGCCGCTCGTCGGACGCGAGCGTGTAGGCCTGCGTCGCGAGCGTGTCGAAGTTGAACGGCCGCATCACGAGGGTGGCCGGCAGTTCCTTCATCACGTCGATGAACACCAGCAGCGCCGCGGTCAGCAAGCCGCGCCGCAACAGCGGCAGGTGGACGCGCGCCAGGGTGCGCGCCGGGCTCAGGCCGAGGCTGCGCGCCGCATCGTCCATGTGCGGCGTGATGCGATGCAGCGTGGCGTCGACGGTCTGCAGCGCGCTCGCGAGAAAACGCACCACGCAGGCGTAGACCAGCGCGGCGATGCTGCCGGTCAGCAGCAGGCCGGTCTCCCAGCCGAAGCTCGTGCGCAGCCACTGCACCAGCGCATTGTCGAGCCGCGCCACCGGGATCAGCACGCCGACCGCGATCACCGAGCCCGGCAACGCGTAGCCCATGCCGGCGAGCCCGTGAGCGAGCCGCGTCAGCGGCCGCGGGTCGAGCCGGCGCGCGTAGGCGACCAGCAGTGCGAGCGCGACCGCCAGCAGCGCGGTCAGCGCCGAGACGACGAAGCTGTTGCGCGCGAGTTGGACGAAGCGCGCGCCGAATTGCGCGTCGCCGTCGACCAGCGCCATGTGCAGCAGCACGCCGCACGGCAGCACAAAGCCGGCGGCCAGCGGCACGCAGCACGCCGCGATCGCGCCTGCGCAGTGCCAGCCCGCCAGGCGCGCGCCGCGTGGCGGCTGGCGCCGCAGTCCGCTGCCGTGAAAGCGCGCGCGGCCGCGCGAGACGCGTTCGAGCGCGATCACCAGCAGCACGAAGCCGAGCAGGCACATCGCGAGCTGCGCAGCCGCGGCGCGGTCGCCAAGCGAGAACCAGGCGCGGTAGATGCCGGTGGTGAAGGTCTGCACGCCGAAATACGACACCGTGCCGTAGTCGGCCAGCGTTTCCATCAGCACCAGCGCGACGCCCGCCGCGATTGCCGGCCGCGCCATCGGCAGCGAGACACGCACGAAGCTGCGCCAGGGCGTCAGCCCGAGCGCGCGGCCGGCTTCGAGCACGCCGCCCCCGCGCTCGAGGAACGCGGTGCGCGCGAGCATGTACACGTAGGGGTAGAGCACGCTCGCGAACATCAGCGTCGCGCCGCCGAGGCTGCGCACCTCGGGCAGGCTGTAGTCGGCGCGGGTCCAGCCGGTCGCCTCGCGCAGTGCGCTCTGCAGCGGACCGCTGAACTGCAGCAGGTCGGTGTAGGTGTACGCCATCACGTAGGCCGGCATCGCCAGCGGCAGCACCAGCGCCCATTCGAAGCTGCGCCGCAGCGGGAAGTCGAAGTGCGTGACCAGCCAGGCCGAGCCGACACCCAGCAGCAACGCGCCGGCGCCGCTGCCGAGGCACAGCCACAGTGTCGTCCCGATGTATTCGGGCAGCAGCGTCGCGGCGAGATGGGCCCAGGTGCGGCCGGTGCCGGTGCTGAACAGATTGGTCGCGACCGAGATGATCGGCATCGCGACCAGCAGCGCCACGACGATCGCGACGACGATCAGCCAGTCGGTGCGCTGCACGCGTCGTGTCCGGCGGGTCGCGGCGGGCGGGTGCAGCGCGAGGTCCATAGTGCGCACTTTAAGGTGTCGCTGGCGTGACGATGGACGGCGCCACTCCGGTCCTGTCGCTGCGCGGTCTCGCGCACCGCTATGGCGCCAGCGCCACGTTCGCCGATCTGGACCTCGAGCTCGCCAGCGGCACGATCTGCTGCCTGCTCGGGCCCTCGGGTTGCGGCAAGACGACCGTGCTGCGCTGCATCGGCGGGTTCGAGCACGTCGCCGCGGGCGAGATCCGGCTCGACGGCGAGCTGGTCGGCAGCCCGGCGATCCACTGGCCGGCCGAACAGCGGCGCATCGGCATGGTGTTCCAGGACTACGCGCTGTTCCCGCACCTGAGCGTCGAGCGCAATGTCGGCTTCGGCATCGCGGGCAGAGCTCGCGCGCGCGAACGCACCCGCGAGCTGCTCGAGACCGTCGGCCTCGCGTCGGCCGCGCAGCGCTATCCGCACGAACTCTCGGGAGGCCAGCAGCAGCGTGTCGCGCTTGCGCGTGCGCTCGCGCCGCAGCCGCGACTGCTGCTGCTCGACGAGCCGTTCTCGAATCTGGACGTCGACCTGCGCGAGCAGCTGGCCGCCGAGGTCCGCACGATCCTGAAGGCGAGCGGCACGACCGCCGTGTTCGTCACGCACGATCAGAACGAGGCGTTCGCGATGGCCGACGAGATCGCGGTGATGAACCGCGGCCGCATCCAGCAGCGCGCCGGCGCGTACGAGCTCTACCACCGGCCGAACAGCCGCTTCGTGGCCGATTTCATCGGGCAGGGCGTGTTTCTCGATGGGCTGGTGCAAGACTCGAAGCATCTGCGCATCGAGCTCGGCGAGGTGCGGACCGAGGCGCCGATCCGCTACGCGGACACCGGTGCGCCGTGCCCGCCGGGGGCGCAGGTTCAGGTGCTGCTGCGCCCCGACGACGTGCTGCACGACGACGCGAGCCCGGTGCGCGCGAAGGTGATGCACAAGGCCTTTCGCGGCGCCGAGATCCTGTACACGCTGCAGCTCGACAGCGGCGCGCGTGCGCTGGCGATGGTGCCATCGCACCACAACCACGCGCTGCACGAGCCGATCGGCGTGCGCCTGGACATGGATCACGTGATCGCGTTCGCGCGACCCTGAGCGACCCGCGCGTTCGCGCGGCCGTGAGCGACTCGCGCGTTCGCGCGGCCGTGAGCGACTCGCGCGTTCGCGCTCAGGCGGCCGCGCCCGTGTACTCCTCGATCCGGTCGAAGTTCAGGTACTGGTAGACCTTGCTGCTGGCCGCGGTCAGCACGCCCATGCCTTCCATGTACTCGGTCTTCGTCGGGATGCGGCCGAGCTTGGAGCAGATCGCCGCGAGCTCGGCCGAGCCGAGGTAGACGTTCGAGTTCTTGCCCAGCCGGTTCGGGAAGTTGCGGGTGCTGGTCGAGAACACCGTCGCGCCTTCCTTGACCTGCGCCTGGTTGCCCATGCACAGGCTGCAGCCCGGCATCTCCATACGCGCGCCGGCCGTGCCGAGCACGCCGTAGTGGCCTTCCTCGGTGAGCTGCTTCGCGTCCATCTTGGTGGGCGGCGCGACCCACAGCTTGACCGGGATGTCGCGCTTGCCCTCGAGCAGCTTGGACGCGGCGCGGAAGTGGCCGATGTTGGTCATGCACGAGCCGATGAACACCTCGTCGATCACCGCGCCGCAGACTTCGGCCAGCGTCTTCACGTCGTCCGGGTCGTTCGGGCAGGCGACGATGGGCTCGTGCACGTCGGCCAGGTCGATCTCGATCACCGCGGCGTACTCGGCATCGGCGTCGCCCTTCAGCAACTGCGGGTTCGCGAGCCAGGCCTCCTGCGCGGCGATGCGGCGCTGCAGGCTGCGCGGGTCGGCGTAGCCGTTCGCGATCATCCATTTCATCAGCGCGATGTTGCTGTTGATGTACTCGATGATCGGCTCCTTGTTCAGGTGCACGGTGCAGCCGGCAGCGCTGCGCTCGGCCGAGGCGTCGCTGAGCTCGAAGGCCTGTTCCACCTTCAGGTCGGGCAGGCCCTCGATCTCGAGGATGCGGCCGCTGAAGATGTTCTTCTTGCCCTTCTTTTCGACGGTCAGCAGCCCTTGCTTGATCGCGTACAGCGGGATCGCGTTGACCAGGTCGCGCAAGGTCACGCCCGGCTGCATCTGGCCCTTGAATCGCACCAGCACGCTCTCGGGCATGTCCAGCGGCATCACGCCGGTCGCCGCGGCGAACGCGACCAGGCCCGAGCCGGCCGGGAAGCTGATGCCGATCGGAAAGCGCGTGTGCGAGTCGCCGCCGGTGCCGACGGTGTCCGGCAGCAGCAGGCGGTTCAGCCACGAGTGGATCACGCCGTCGCCCGGCCGCAGGCTGATGCCGCCGCGCGTGCTGATGAACTCGGGCAGCTCGTGGTGCATCTTCACGTCCACCGGCTTCGGGTACGCGGCGGTGTGGCAGAACGACTGCATGACGAGGTCGGCCGAGAAGCCGAGGCAGGCGAGGTCTTTCAGCTCGTCGCGTGTCATCGGGCCGGTCGTGTCCTGCGAGCCGACGCTGGTCATGCGCGGCTCGCAATAGGTGCCGGGGCGCACGCCGGTCTGGTTGCCGCCGACGAGCGGCAGGCCGCAGGCCTTGCCGACCATCTTCTGCGCGAGCGAGTAGCCGCGGCCGGTGTCGGCCGGGCTCACCGGCAGGCGGAACAGCGTCGACGGCGGCAGGCCCAGCGCCTCGCGCGCCTTCGCGGTCAGCCCGCGACCGATGATCAGCGGGATGCGGCCGCCGGCGCGCACCTCGTCGAACAGCACCTCGCTCTTGACCTTGAACTCGGCGATGACCTGGCCGTCCTTCAACGCCTTGCCTTCGTAGGGGCGCAGCTCGACGACGTCGCCCATGTTCATCTGGCTCGCATCGACTTCGATCGGCAGCGCGCCCGCGTCTTCCATCGTGTTGTAGAAGATCGGCGCGATCTTCGTGCCCAGGCAGACGCCGCCGAAGCGCTTGTTCGGCACGAACGGGATGTCCTGGCCGGTCCACCACAGCACCGAGTTGGTCGCCGACTTGCGCGACGAGCCGGTGCCGACCACGTCGCCGACATAGGCGACGAGGTGGCCCTTGGCCTGCAGGTCCTCGATGAACCGGATCGGGCCGCGCTTGCCGTCTTCCTCGGGCGTGATGCCCGGCCGCGCATTCTTCAGCATCGCCAGCGCATGCAGCGGGATGTCGGGGCGGCTCCATGCGTCAGGCGCGGGCGACAGGTCGTCGGTGTTGGTCTCGCCGGTGACCTTGAAGATGCTGACGGTGATCGCCTTCGGCACCTCGGGGCGCGACGTGAACCACTCGGCATCGGCCCAGCTTTGCAGCACGGCCTTGGCGTTCGCGTTGCCGGCGGCGGCCTTCTCCTGCACGTCGTGGAACTGGTCGAACATCAGCAGCGTCTTCTTCAGCGCGTCGGCTGCGGCCGCGCCGACCGCAGCATCGTCGAGCAGACTGACCAGTGGGCTGATGTTGTAGCCGCCGAGCATCGTGCCGAGCAGCTCGGTGGCCTTCTTGCGGTCGATCAGCGTGCAGGTCTCGGTGCCGTGCGCGAGCGCGGCGAGATAGCTCGCCTTGACCTTGGCCGCGTCGTCGACGCCGGCCGGCACGCGATGCGTGATCAGCTCGACCAGCGCGGCTTCCTCGCCTGCCGGCGGCGCCTTGAGCAGCTCGATCAGCGCGGCGGTCTGCTGGGCCGAAAGCGGCAGCGGCGGGATGCCCTGCGCGGCGCGCTCGGCAACGTGTAGTCGATAGGCTTGAAGCATGGCGAAGCGGCTCCTGGGTACTGTGTTGGGCGTGTGGGTGAATCGGGGGCAGGTCGTCAGGATGCCTTCAGGACTGCTTGGGCACGATGACTTTCAGACCTTTGAAGTAGTCGCGGAAGAAGCCCGCGTCGCGCGTGATCAAGGCGCTGCATTGAAGCAAGGCATGTGCCCCGACGATGAAGTCGGGCACGGTGCGCAGCGCGGGCGCCTCGAGGCCGGCGGCGCGCCGGCGTTCCTTGTAGCGGCGCTGCATCTCGCCGGCGCGTATGGCCGAGCGGCGCTCGACGGGCAGATAGCTCATGCCCATCTCCTCGACCACGTCCATGATGTCGGCGCCGTGGCCCAGGCCGGACGTGATCTCGCTGACCACCACGTCGCAGAGCACGACCGGCCCGTGGGCCAGCGCGTCGCGCACGCAGCTTTCGGCGGAGTCGGCCATCGTCTCGTCGTCGCCGAGCAGGTCGATCAGCACCGAGGAATCGATCGCGATCATCAGACGTCGATCGGATCGCCGGGCGCGCGGCCGCGCAGTTCGCGCATCACGTCGTCGGTGGTCACGCCGGGCGGAAGCTTGAAGCGGCCGCGGGCGCGCGAGATCGCGTCGTCGACATCCTTGCGCAGGATGATGCGGCCGCCGTCGAGTTCGACCTTGAGGTGGGTGCCCTTGGTCAGGCCGAGTGCATCACGCACCGCCTTGGGCAGGGTGATCTGGCCGCGTTCGGCCACGATGGCTTCCATGACGCACTCCTCGGAGTCGGTATGTACGAATTATACATACCGATCCGTGCGTACTTCAAGCCATCGAGCGCGCCGGGCGGGGGAGCCGCGGCGCGTCGCGTGATCGCAGGCTTACTTGGTGGCGGGCGCGTCCGCGCTCTTCGCGACCTTCGCCGCTTCCATCAGCTCGCGCTGCTTCGCGCTGACGCAGGCATCGACGATGCGCGTGCCGGTCTTCGTGTTCAGCAGCATCGACTTGCTGGCAATCTGCACCATCAGCGCTTCGCCACGCAGGTCTTCGAGGCGGACGGCCCCGGTTGACGACAGCACCGGCTTCATCAGGTACATCGACTTGCCGTGCTTCACGTCGACCCAGGCCGGGTACTTCGGGTTGATCGAGATGTCGACCGTCTGGTTGAACTCGCAGTCGTACAGGCCGTAGTAGACGCGCTCGGCGGCGCTGATCTGCTCGGGCGTCGCGGCCTCGGGAACCGGCTCCGCCTTGGCCGGCGCAGCCTTCTTCGCCGGCGCCTTGGCCTTTGCCGCGGGTTTGGCGGCAGGTTTGGCTGCGGCCGGTGTCGCCGGTGCCGCCGTTTGCGCCGTTGCGATGCCGAATGCAGCGACCAATGCAGCCGCCGCGGAAGTACGAAGTGCCCAACGAATGTTCATGAATTTTTCCTCACTCACCCAACAGGGGTGCGCGGATTGTGGGGGAGGGTGCCGGGCACCAGATGTCAATAAGTCGCAACCGGCAGTGCTGTTTCGTCTCGACACGTTTATCGCCGGGCGCGCCTGTGGCGGGCGTCACTTTCACGCGTCGGGTGTGTCGGTCGCATCGACCGTCTCGGCGAAGAAGCGCTCGCGCACCTGCACCGGAATCGGCTGGCCGGTGCGCCGTGCGCGCTCGAGCACATGCCAGAAGTAGCGGTAGCTCGCGCGGTCGTGCAGGGTGTCGCGCCCGCGCAGGCTGTGGCGGATCGGCGCCCACTGCGTATCCTGCGCTGCGACGAGGATCTCGATCGCCTGCTCGACCTCGGCTGCGCTCGGCGCGAATGCCTCGACGATGGGCTCGATCTGGTTCGGGTGGATGCTCCACATGCGCGTGTAGCCGAGCTCGTGCGAGGCGCGCGTCGCGGCCGCGTCCACCGCCTTGAGGTCGTTGAATTCGGTGACGACGCAGTGCGACGGCGTCTTCGCATGCCCATGGCACGCCGCCGCGATCGCGAGCTTGGCGCGCAGCACCAGCGGGTGCTTGAACTGGCCTTCGGCGCTCATGCCGGCCGCCGGGATGGCGCCGCGGTGCGCCGAGACGAAGTCCATCAAGCCGAACGACAGCGACTCGATGCGCGGGTGCGCCGCGATCGCGTCGACCTCGCGCAGCGCGCCGTGGGTTTCGATCAGCGCGTGCACCGGAATCGTCCGGTTCAGCGAGAAGACGCGCGACTCGTGGTCGATCTGCGCGCAGGCGCGCTCGAGCTCGGCGAGGTCGCGCACCTTCGGCACCATCAGGTACGCGAGCCGCGTGCCGGCATGGCCCACCAGCGTCGTGACGTCGGCGGCGAACGCCGGGTGGTCGACCGGATGCACGCGCGCGCCGACCCGGTCGTGCACGTTGGCACCGGACATCACGAGCTCGGCCGCCATGCGCGCATGCTCGGCCTCGCCGCCGACCGGCGCGCCGTCCTCGCAATCGAGCGTGACGTCGAACACCGGGCCGAGCTCGGCCTGCAGCGCGAGGCTCTTGTGCATGCGGGCTTCGACGCCGGCGTAGTGGTCGCAGACCGGCAGCGGCGCGGGTAGGGGCTCGTCCGCGCCGAACAGCGCGTCGCGCGGGTGGATTCGTTGCGGATCGCTCATCGTGTCGTCAGGGGAAACGGGTTGATCTCAGCCACGCCGCGTCGCGACGATGAACAGGCGCGGGAACGCCAGCAGGCGGCGCCCGTCGGCGCGCGCCGGGTACGCCGCGCCGATGCGCTCTTCATAGTCGGCAAGGAACGCGGGACGCAGCTCGGCCGGCAGCGGATCGACGAACGATTTCAGCCCCGTGGCGCGCAGCCATTCGACGATGCGCGCCGGCGAGTCCATCGGGTGCTGGTATTCGGTGCGCCAGATGTCGACGTTCGCCGCGCCAGGAATCAGCAGGTCGTAGTAGCCGCCCGCCGGCAGGATGCGGCTGCGCAGCGCGGCGGCATCGCCCAGGTGGGCCGCGTAGACCGGCTGCGACGCGACCTCGCGCATCAGGCGGTGGCTGGGCTCGTCGAGGTTGTCGGGCACTTGCACGGCGAGCACGCCACCCGGCGCGAGCGCATCGAACAGGCGCGGGAACGTGCTCGCGTGATCGCGCACCCATTGCAGCGACGCGTTCGCGTAGATCAGCTGCGGCGCGCGGCCGGGCCGCCAGCCGTTGATGTCGGAGAACTCGAAGCGCACGCGCGGGAAGCGCTCGGCCGGCAGCCGCTCGCGGGCGCTCGTCAGCATCGCGGCGGAGTTGTCGGTGCCGATGACTTCGGCGTTCGGCCAGCGCGCGGCGATCAGCTCGGTCGAATTGCCGGGGCCGCAGCCGAGGTCGTAGGCCAGCAGCGCCGCGTCAGCCGACGCTTCCAGCGCGACCCGCGCGAGCAACTCGCGCGCCGGGCGGGTGCGCTCGTCCTCGAAGCGGCCGTACAGCGTGGGGTTCCAGTCGGCCATCGCGTACGTCGTCGCTTCGAGGGGTCGTCTTGACGGTCAGAGCAGGTGCTTCACGCCTTCCTGCTCCTCGAGCAGTTCCTTCAGCGTGAAGGCGATGCGCTCCTGGCTGAACGCGTCGATCGCGAGGCCTTCGACGAGCTTCCACTCGCCCTTGTCGGTCGTCACCGGGAAGCCGAACATCACGTCCTTCGGAATGCCGTACTGGCCGTCCGACGCGATGCCCATCGTGACCCACTTGCCGCTGCTGCCGAGTGCCCAGTCGCGCATGTGGTCGATCGCCGCGTTCGCGGCCGACGCGGCCGACGAGACGCCGCGCGCCGCGATGATCGCCGCGCCGCGCTTGCCGACGGTGGGCAGGAACGTGTCCTTGTTCCAGGCCTCGTCGTTGATCAGGTCCTTGACGCTCTTGCCGCCGATCGTCGCGAAGCGGTAGTCGGCGTACATCGTCGGCGAGTGGTTGCCCCAGACAATGAGCTTCTCGATCGCGGCGACCGGTTGGCCGGTCTTCGCGGCGATCTGGCTGGCGGCACGGTTGTGATCGAGGCGCAGCATCGCGGTGAAGTTCTTGCGCGGCAGGTCGGGTGCGCTCTTCATCGCGATGTAGGCATTCGTGTTCGCCGGGTTGCCGACCACCAGCACCTTGACGTTGCGGCTCGCGACCGCGTTCAGCGCCTTGCCCTGCGCGGTGAAGATCTGCGCGTTGGCCGACAGCAGGTCCTTGCGCTCCATGCCCGGGCCGCGCGGGCGCGCGCCGACCAGCAGCGCGTAGTCGGTGTCCTTGAACGCCTGCAGCGGATCGCTGTGCGCCTCGACGCCCGCGAGCAGCGGGAACGCGCAGTCGTCGAGCTCCATGATCACGCCCTTCAACGCGTTCTGCGCTTTCTCGTCGGGAATCTCGAGCAATTGCAGGATCACCGGCTGGTCCTTGCCGAGCATCTCGCCCGAGGCGATGCGGAACAGCAGCGCGTAACCAATCTGACCGGCGGCGCCGGTGACGGCGACGCGAACGGGGGCTTTGCTCATGAGAACTCCGTTGAGGGAAGGGGAGGTAGAAAGAGGACGTCGAACGAGGATGTGGAACCGGGGGAACTGAAAGGTTCGCCCGCAAGTTTAGGTCAGGCCAGGCGCCTGCGTGGACGCGCGCCGCATGGTTGTGCTGCAATCACGGGATGCCCGGACCCGCGACGCTCGCTCCCGCCACACCATCCGCAGCGCCATCCAGCCAGCAGACCGATGCGCCGGCGTTCAGCCCGCTGTACCAGCAGATCAAGGCGTTGCTGACCCAGCGCCTGCAGCTCGGCGAATGGCGGCCGGGCGAGGCGATCCCGAGCGAGGTCGAGCTGGCCGCGCGTTTCAAGGTCAGCCAGGGCACGGTGCGCAAGGCGATCGACGAGCTCGCCGCCGAGAACCTGCTGGTGCGGCGCCAGGGCAAGGGCACGTTCGTCGCGACGCACGCCGAGGCGACGATCCAGTTCCGCTTCCTGCGCCTGACGCCCGACGACGCCGCGGGCGGCGAGCGCGTCGCGATGGAGCGCCGCTTCATCGACTGCGTGCGCCAGCGGCCGAGCCCGGAACTCGCGCGCGCGCTGAAGCTGCGGCCGAACGACGCGGTGGTCCGCGTGCGGCGCGTGCTGTCGTTTCGCGGCGTTCCCGTCGTGCTAGACGACATCTGGCTGCCCGCCCCGCTGTTCAAGGGGCTGACGGCCGAGAAACTCTCCGGATACCGCGGGCCGATGTACGGCTTGTTCGAAACGGAGTTCGGCGTGCGGATGATTCGCGCCGAAGAA
>Ga0207684_10003191_pt1 | contig 16097 bp, 11 predicted proteins | sample KBSK5501metaG_FD_184342 | JGI IMG/M metagenome (GOLD analysis project Ga0207684, IMG submission 184342) | Corn, switchgrass and miscanthus rhizosphere microbial communities from Kellogg Biological Station, Michigan, USA - KBS K5-50-1 metaG... | ecosystem: Host-associated > Plants > Roots >...
CGAGGTCCATCCGACGCAATCGTTGAAGGTTCATGGCCGTCCCGATCAATTCGGCAGCGTCTCGAAGCCGTCTACGCTCACCGTGTTCCCGAGCGACAGCGGATCACGGCGGCCGGTCACCTCGAGGGCCAGCGTGTGCTCGCCCGGGGGGAGCCCGCTCAGCGTGTAGACCACCGTCTGGGGCTGGACCGCGGCGGCATAGGTGTCGATCTCGGCGCGCAGGCTCCCGTCGATCTCGACGCGCGCGATGCCGGAAGAGGCGTCGCGGTAGCCGATCCAGCTCACGGCGCGCCCCGAAAAGCGGAAGCTGGCCCGCGCCCCCGCCTCCGTCGCCTGCATGGCGCCGCCGACACTGTAGAGAGGGAGCGCGCTGCGGAGCCAGGCCCCGGAGTAGCTCACGGCCGGGTCGTCCTCCTGTACGCGGGACGCGACCTCGAAGGCGTCGAGCCACACCCACGGCCCTCCCGCCAGGACGTTGCGCGCCCCGGTAACCTCGATGTCCAGGGCATGAGGACCGGGTGGGAGCTCGCTCGCCGTGAAGAGGATGGCCTGCGCCTGGGCCGGAGACGCGTACGTGTCGACCAGCGAGCGGAGCTGACCGTCGAGGGACACGCGGGCGATGCCGCCCCACTCGTCGCGGTAGCCGATCCAGCGCACGGCCGTGCCCGTGAAGCTCAGCGTGCCGCGGGCCCCCGGCTCGGCGGCCAGCGCGGCGCTGCCGCCGCTGTGGAAGGACAGCCCGTTCGAGTACCACGACCCGGTGTAGGTCGCGGCGGGATCGCCCTGCTCGAGCCGGGTGGTCAGCGGCGACGGTGAGCCGGCATACGCCGCCGCCGTCGCCGTCAGATCCACCAGGTACGCGTCCGAGTAGTAGCTCCCGTAGCCGAGGACGGCCGGCAGCCCGTAGTTGCTGTTGAAGACCAGGCGTCGGCCGTCGCGGCTCACGGCCGCCCGCGGGGTGTACGTATAGCTGTTGAAGGGACGGCTGCGGTGGTGGGCGAGCCGCCGGACCTCGGACCCGTCCGTGCGCACCTGCAGCAGCTCCCCGCCGAAAGGTCGCCACTGGGTGGGAATGGGCTGCGGATCGTAGGGGAGGTACGTGCCGACGAAGACCCAGTCCCCCGCATCCGGAGCCGAGACGTGGGCGGCCAACCCCCAGCTCAAGGGCAGCACGCAGGTCCGCTCCGCATCCGCCAGCCGGATCTTCACGAGGGCGTTCTGGCAGTTGGCCGGCGCCTGCGGGTCGGCCGCGTTCATCCAGAAGAGCACCGGCTGGCCGCCGCCGTCGCGGCCGACGTCCATGTGCCCGCCCGCGGGAGCGAGCTGGCGCTGGAAACGCATGTCGCGGTCGTACAGCTCGATCCCCATGTAGCGGCCGCCGCCGTTCTGAAGCCAGGCCACGATGACCTGATCGTCGGGCGCGATGTACACGCTGTCGAAGGGGTGGCCGGTGGTGTCGAGCACCGGGCCCTTGGCGTCGCTGCTCAGCTCGTACACGAAGACGTCGCGGTCGTCGCCCACGAGAACGAAGTGGTCGCCGTCGAAGCAGATGTCCGACTCCCCCCGCGCCTTGATCGCCGAGTACTCGCCGAAGGTCCGCACGACCGCCCGGACGCCGCTGGCGGTGTCGTAGCTCTTGAGGCCGTTTCCGTACATGTAATAAAAGACGTTGGGATCGCGGCGCGACCAGCGCGGCTCGCTGGCGGCCGAGATCTCGAAGGGCAGGTCCCTCTGATAGCGCCCCTCCCCGTCGTAGAGGGCGAAGTAGCTCTGGTGGACGAGGAGGAGGCGCGAGTCGTCCTGGTTGAACGGCGACATCGTCGAGTACTCGTTGCCGATGAGGGCCAGGTAGCCGTCGTCCGCCGCGTTGGGCTGGTGGGGAGCGTCGGACAGGCGCCGGATGGAGGTCCCGAAGACGGGGTCCACGTAGCTCTGCCCCGCCGCCGGCGGGACCAGGACGAAATAGTTCACGGGTAGACGCACCTCCCGGTCGACCAGGTATGCGTGGGCGCCGCCGGGGACGATCAGGGCGAGGGCCAGCGCGAGAGGCAGCGTTGCCGTTCTCACGAGTAGACCTCCGCCCACGCCGTCTGGACCTTCGGCCACGAGTAGATCTCCACCGCGCGCCGCGCCCTCTCTGCCATCTGCCGCGCCTCATCGGGACGCTCCAGGAGCGCGGCCAGCGCCGCCGCCATCGCGGGCGGATCGTCCGCGGGCACGAGGACACCCGTCTTTCCGTGCCGCACCATGCGGCTGATGTCTCCGGTGCCGGTGGAGACGACCGGCAGCCCGGCGGCGAACGCCTCCAGCACGGAGACGGGCTGGTTGTCCACCACCGAGGAGTTGACGAAGATGTCGGCCTCCCCGCACAGCCGCGGCATGTGTCCCGGCTCCACCCGGCCCCGAAACTCGACGCCGTCGTCACCGAGAGCCGCCGCCTGCCGCCGCAGGTCGCCCTCGAGGCTTCCGTAGCCCGCCAGGACCAGCGTCGCCTGCGGATAGCGCCGACGGAGGAGGGCGAAGGCCGTCAACGTGTTGCCCACCCGGTAGTGCGGCTCGAAGTTGCGCGTGGACAGGAGCCGCGGTCGCAGGGGGGAGCGCGGGCGGAACCGGAAGGAGGACGTGTCCACGAGGTTGGGGATCACGCGCGCCCGGTAGCCGTGGCGGGCGAAGACCTCGCCGAGGTATTCCGAGGGCACCACGATCTCGTGGGCCAGCCTCAGCCAGGGATGCACGAGGCGTCCCCAGTGCGCCAGGTGTTCTTCGGCTTCCCCGCTGTGATAGTGAAGCACCACGCGCTTGCCAAGGGCCCGCGCCGCCAGCATGGCCGGCACCGGCGCGAGCAGGAACGACCAGTACGAGGCCGAGAACACGTGGACGACGTCTGCCCACCGCAACCGCCAGAGGCTGGGAACGTAAAGCGCCTGGTTCAGCAGCGTGCGGACGTACGCATGCCCGCGCAGCCAACCGAGGCCCAACGGGAAGCGCGGGTTGATGGCGACAAATCGCATCTCGTACCCGTCGAAGCGAAGGCGCTCGGCGAGCGCGGCCGCCTGGATCCCTTGTCCTCCGAGGATCTCGAGGCTGGGCGCCACCATCGCGATCCGCGGCCGGGTCATGCGCCCGCGGCTTCCAGCCGGGAGGCGGAAGCCGATCCCCCCTGGGCGTGCGCGCGGGCCGCAGGGCCGAGGACGAACGGGGCACCGTTCGCCGCCACCGCCGCCGGCTGCCCGCCGTCGTCGAGGAAGCGGCGCGCCCACAGCTCGAAGGAGATCAGCGTCCACAGATGGAGCGCGACGTCACGCCGGCTTTGGTGCCGCTCCAACAGCCCTTCCACGTACGAAGGCTTGAAGATGCCCCGCTGCCGCGTGCGCGCGGAGAGCAGCAGGTCCCGGACGAAGTCGCCCGGCCGGCCGCGGAACCAACGGCCGAGCGGGATGGCGAAGCCCTGCTTGGGCCGATCGATGATCTCGTCCGGCAGCAGCCCGCGCAGAGCGCGCTTGAAGAGGTACTTGGTCGTCCCGTCGCGCAGTTTCAGCTCCGGAGGGATGGTGGCGGCGAACTCGATGAGCCTGTGGTCCAGCAGGGGGACACGCGCCTCGATGGAGTGAGCCATGCTCATGCGGTCCACCTTGGGCAGGATGTCCACCGGCAGGTAGGCGTTGAAATCGAGGTTCTGCGCCGAGGTGAGCCAGTGGCCGTTCGCGCTGGCGAGGTGCGCGGCGGCCTCGCGCCAGGGGTCTTGGGCGGCGACGAGATCAAACACGTCCGGCTGGAGCAGCCCCCGCTGGTCGCTGAGCGGGAAGAACGTGTTGACGTCGAGATAGCGGGCGAAACCGTCAAGAGCCACGTGCCGCACGAAGTTGCGGCCCCTGGTTCCCTCGGGGGCGCGGGAAGCCAGAGCGCCCAGCACCCGCCGCAGCGCGCGCGGTACGGCCCGCGACAGACGCCTCATCCGGGCCTCGGCCAGGTACCGGTCGTAACCGCCGAAGAGCTCGTCCCCGCCGTCGCCGGAGAGGACGACGGTGACGTGCTCCGCCGCCAGCTTCGACACCATGTAGGTGGGGATGGCCGAGGAGTCGCCGAACGGCTCGTCCAGGTGCCAGACCAGGTCGTCGACGATCGACAGGACGTCGGGCTCCAGGACCAGCTCGTGATGCTCGGTCCCCAGCGCCCGGGCGACCGTGCGCGCATGGCTGAGCTCGTTGAAGTGGTCCTCCATGAAGCCGATGGAGAACGTCTTGACCGGCCGCGGGCTCGAGCGGGCCATCGTCGCGACCACGGCGCTGGAGTCGACCCCGCCGCTCAGGAAGGCGCCGAGGGGGACGTCGCTGACCATGTGCATCCGGACCGACTCTTCGAGCCGCCCCCGCAGCTCCTCCGCCAGCTCGGCCTCGCTCCGCCCGTAGTCGGGCGCCCATTCCAGCTTCCAGTAGCTCTGCACCCGGACGCCGGAGGTGGCGGAAACGGTGAGGACCGCGCCCGGCTCGAGCTTGTGAATGCCCTGCACGATGCTCTCCGCGCGCGGGGTGCCGAGAAAGGCGAGGACGTGGCCGAGGGACGTCCAATTGATCGCGCGCTCGACGCACGGCAGCTGCAGCAGCGCCTTGACCTCGGAGGCGAAGGCCAGCCGCCCGCCCGAGTGCCAGTAGTAGAGAGGCTTGATGCCCACCCGGTCGCGGGCGAGGAGGAGGCTGCGCGCGCGTTCGTCCCACACCGCGAAGGCGAACATTCCGCGCAGCTCGTCCACGCAGCGGGCGCCGCGCTCCTCGTAGAGATGGACGATCACCTCGGTGTCGGTGCCGGTGTAGAAGGAGTGGCCGCGCTGCTCCAGCCCCTCCCGCAGCTCCTGGAAGTTGTAGATCTCCCCGTTGAAGACCGCCCACACCGTCCCGTCCTCGTTCCGGACCGGCTGGCGGCCGGTTTCGAGGTCGATGATGCTCAGCCGCCGCATGCCGAGGCCGGCCTCGGGAGCGAGGTAGAAGCCCTCGTCGTCGGGCCCCCGATGGACGAGGGCGGCGCACATCCGCCGCACGTCGTCCAGCGCCACCGGCGGCCCGTCGAAGCTCACCATCCCGGCGATGCCGCACATGACTCGCTAGCTCCCTGATTCCCCCGCCGCCGCCACGCGGGGGATGAAGCGCTGCCACCAGGCGCTCACGGCCTCCCGTTCGCTCCTGTCGAGCAGGCCGGCCTGGAAGAGGATCGTCAGGTACGCGCCGCCGCCCGCGAGACCGGTCAGGGCCAGGCGGACGAGGAGAGGCCCCGGCACCGCCGCCCGCACGGCGAGAGCGGGCAGGGTGGCGGCGGTGGCCGCGGTCGCGATGCGGGCCAGGTCGCGCCACGGCGCCACGCGCCCCAGCCCGACGCCGAAGAAGCTCCTCATCCGCACCAGCGCGGCGGCCTTCAGCGTGAGCATCGCGACCAGGGAGACGATCACCGCCCCCGGCAGGCCGAATGCCGAGATGAAGAGGGCGATCAGGGCCGCGATCATCGTCAGCTTCACGATTCCCGCCACGAGCATGAAGCGGGTGGCCGCGTACACGCGCAGGACGGCGTCGGTCTGCAGCACCGAGGCTCCCAGCGCCAGCGACCACACCATGAAGATCGGCACGCTGGCCAGGTAGCTCTCCGTGAACAGCAGGGCGATGAGATCGCGCGCGGACACGAGCAGGATCGCGAGCACGGGGAAGAAGATGAGGGCCAGGGTACGCGTCGTGCGGGTCCAGACCGCGAGCGCCGCGTCGCCCCGCCCGTCCCGCAGCCTCTCGGCCATCCGCACCATCATCACGTTCGCCAGCGGGCTCGCCACCAGCTCCATCAGCGGCACCTGGAAGCATCCGACCGAGTACACGGCGAAGGTGGCCGCGTCGAACCGGTGCGCGACGGCGTACTGGTGGTAGCTGAGCTGGACCGTATCGACGAGGACGGTCAGCGCGAAGGGCAGCGCATAGGCCAGCTGCGCCCACTCGAGCCCGGCGCGCGGACGGAGCTCCCCGTCGAACTCGCGCCGGAAGTAGACGGCGGCCGCGACCAGCCGCACCGCCGCGAACACCGCGGCCCCGGCCAGCAGCCCGTCCAGGCTGCGCCACGCCAGCGCGGGAACGATGAGGGCCAAGGCGCGCAGGACGTCGGAGACGCCGTAGGAGATCGCGCCCCAGGAGTAGCGCCGGCAGCCGATCATGACGATCTCGAGCGCGGCCGAGGGCAGCATCAGCATGAGGAACAGGCCGAGCCGGGGAAGATGCCCCGCCAGGGCGGGGTTGCCGAGCCAGCGCGCCATCGCCGGCGCCCCCGCCCAGAGGAGCAGCAGGCCGGCCAGGCCCGCGGCGCCGAGCGTCAGCATCGCGTTCGCCACGTAGCCGCCCGCCGGGCGCACCGCGCGCGGAAGGAAGTAGAAGAGGCTCTCCGCCATGCCCACCTGGGCGATGTTGTAGAGCGTTCCGTAGACGAGGAAGAGCTGCTTGTAGGTGCCGAACTGCGCCTGATCGAAGAGGCGCACCAGGACCAGCGGCGCGATGAAAGTGGCCATCATGGCCACACCCCGCCCCGCCATCAACCGCAGTGCCGGCTTGACCGTGGATTCCATGACCGAGATCAGGCGGGGACGGACGCCCGGAGCCACCCAGGGGCCGTTCCGTGGTCGCGGCGGCAGCGACTCCCGAGATCGAACAACCCCTGGACCTGGCAGCTCAGGAGCGTCGGCGAGAAGCGCCCGCCCGCGTCCTGGCAGGAGTCCTCCGAGAAGAACCGCCGCGGTACCGTCAGCAGAGGCCGCCGGCGGTCGCGGTGCCGGCAGGTGGTGTACGCGAACGCGTACCCGGCCTCCGCGGCGGCTTCGACGACCCGGCGGTCGAAACTCCCGTCGGGGTACGCGAGGTGCCGGACCGGGGCTCGCAGCTCGGCTTCCAGCCGCCGCCGCGAGGCCGCCAGCTCGCGCTGGACGCGGCCGGCATCCTCACCGGTCAGGAGCGCGTGGCTGCAGGTGTGCGAGCCGAAAGTGACGCCGGCGCGGTGCATCGAGCGCGCCATGTCCCAGTCCAGCATGCGCAGCTCGGGGAACTGCTCGTCCACGGGCCCCACGGCCTGCGTCAGCCCGGCGATCAGCTGCTCGAGCCCGGACATGGGGACGGTCTCCAGGAGGGCGCGCATGGCGACGAAAACGTGGCGGGGGTTCCGGGTTCCACCTTCGAAGGACGCGGGCGCGCGCAGGCCGACCCGGCGGAGCAGGCCCCGGAGGCGGGCCCGCGACGCGCCGGACGGGGCGAGGGCGCGGTCGAGGAGGAGATAGAGCCGGTCATGCGTCAACAGCTGGCGGGTGCCGACGAGATCCGTCACGACGAACACCGCCGCGGGAATTCCCTTGCGCTGCAAGAGGGGGAACGCGTGCTCGTAGACGTCGCGATAGCCGTCGTCGAACGTGACCGTGGCCGGGGGCCGGCCGCCGCGCGCCCCCGACTCGAGGAGGCGGCCCATCTCGTCGAGCGACACGAACCGGAAGCGGCGGCCCAGCCAGTCGAGCTGTCGCTCGAGCATGGACGGGCTGACGAGCATCGCCGGAACACAGGGCCTTCCCGCCGGCGGGTCAGGCGCGACGCGGTGGTAGCCGAGGACGAGCGACCGCCCGGCCGACGCCGCGCGCCAGAGCCGATCCGCCCCGGTCCCGCACAGCGTCTGCGCCGCCATCGTCTTGACCAGCCTGCGCAGGCTCATCTCGCCCCGACCCCGACGGCGCGCGCCGGATGGGGCAGCAAGGCCGGACGGGCCGCCCGCCGCCGCGCGATCGCCCCCGACACGCGCCGCGCGGCCGCCCCGCAGCCGGCGACGAAACGGAAGAGCGGGCCGAACGAGGGCAGCGCGGTGAGCCCCACGAAGTACAGTCCGGGCGAGGTGCTCTCGAACCAGCGGTTCAGGACCGGCACCCCGCCGTCGCTCTCGACCTCCGCCCGCAGCGAAGGATGGAGCATCGTCAAGCGGCCGAGGTCCACCTTGTACCCCGTGCCGAGGATCACGTGATCGGCCCGCACCGTGTCGCCGTCGGAGAGGGTCGCCTCGACCCGTTCTCCCACCATGTTCAGCGCCGCGATCGTGCGGTCTTCGTGGAGTGTCGCCTTGCCGACGACCCTGTCCTTCAGCCATTCGGCGGCGGTGGCGGCGTAGTACGCGCGCAGCGCCCGCTGCTTGACGTCGGGCGGCAGGAGCTGGAAGAGGTACGGCGCGTGGTCCAGCGTCCAGTTGATCCAGCCCGGGCCGATGCTGGCGTTCGGGGCGAGGATGCGCTCGCGCAGGCCGCGCTCGGCGGCGCGATCGCGGGCGAGCCACAGGATGGGCCGACGCGAGACGAGATGGACCGTGGCCCCCGCTTCGTGAAGCAGCGCGGCGTACTCGGTGGCGCTCTGTCCCCCGCCGACGACGATCACCCGCTTTCCCGCGAAGCCGCCGAGATCGTGGTGGTCGGACGCGTGCGATACCAGCTCGGCCGGCAGCCGGTCGAACGGCTCCGGACGGTGTGCGTAATAGCGGAGTCCCACCGCGACGACGACGGCCCCGCTGCGCACCTCCCGGCCGTCTTCCAGCCGCAGCCGGAAGTGGCCGTCTCCCCTCTCGATCGACTCGACGTAGGTCTCGTCGACATGCGGCACCGCCCGCTCCTGGAACCAGCGCGCGTAGTCGAGGAACGCCTCTCTCGGGACCGGGTAGCACTTGCGGTAGGCGGACTCCCGGAAGAAGCGCTCGAAGCCGTACCGGCGGCCGGGATCGGAGAGGTTGCTCGCCCACCAGTGCGAGCGCAGGCGCATGCCCTGGGGCATGTGGCGGCGCCACAGCTCCATCGGCCTGCCGAAGACCGCCGCCCTGAGTCGCCGGCCGAAGAGGTGGGCCCCCGTGGAGAGGCCGTACGGGCCAGCGCCGACGACCACGGCGTCGTAGGCGGCGTGTGGGGAAAGCAGGCTCCTCGTGTCGCTGGACCTCACGCGTACCTCTTCTTCAATCGGCGCCGCCCTCCCGTCATGACCGCCCGCGCCGCCTGGCGGGTGAAGTCGCTCGCCGCCTTCAGGGCGGGCCGCGGATCCTTCCAGTCCACGTAGTCGTAGCCCATAGGTTTGAAGAACGAGAAGACGAAACCCAGCACCGCGCGGGCGGGCGGCGTCACGCCCGGCCGCCCGCGCTGCCGGAGGGTGGCCATCGTGGCCATGAGGTCGCCGCGCAGGTAACGCATCCACGCGCCCACCCGGTAGCCCTCGACCTTGTCGACCGGGCCGCCACTCGCCCACTGGTACAGAAGGTGGGGAAAGTCGACCCCGGACCGCACCGCGATCTCGACCGACGCGGACAACCGGGGGTTGATCTCCATCAGGTACGGCACGCCGGCGACGTCGCGCCGGAACTCGACCTCGGAGTAGCCCTCGAGGCCGATCGCGCGCACCAGCCGCTCGGCCTGGTCGCCGATATCGGCGGGAACCGCGATGCTCTGGCGCAGCACCGACTCCCCTCCCAGGGGCGGGCTGGTCCGCTTCGCCCATTGCGCGAACCGCGCGTGCATCTCGCCGCCGGAGTAGAGGAAGCTGACCGCTTCACGTCGGCCGCCGAGAAACTGCTGGAAGACGGCGACGCCGCCGAAGCGGGTCAGATCGCTGACGGCCCGGGATGCCTCCGCGGGACTGGTCACGAGCTGCGACACGACCCGCGCGCCCCGACCTCCTTCGTCCCGCCACGATTCGCTCGGCTTGACGACCGCGGGCAAACCGACTTCCTTCAGCGCGGTCGGCACGTCGCCCGCCGCGCGGACGACGAGCCCGCGCGGGACCTGCAGCCCGAGCTCGGCGGCGACGGCCAGCGTGCGCTCCTTGCTGACGGCGATCGCCAGGGCCCGCTCTTCGGCGAGGGCGACGCGCGTCCGGCGCTCGAGACGAGGCCGATGCCGGCGAAGGAGCGCGATCGTGCCGTCGTGCAGGGGGATCAGCACCCGCGCCCCGACCCGCGCGAGCAGCTCCTCCAGGCCTTCGAGGTAGCCGAGGGTTCCGAGCTCGGCCCCGCATACGAACGCCTGTCGGCACCAGACCGACGAGAACGCGGCCGCGTCCCCGCACGTCTCCACCGCCGCGACCGACAGCCCCCTCCGCCCGAGCGACCGCACGGCGGCGAGCGACTGCCGCAGGCCGGCATCGAGCACCCAGGCGTCGAATTCCACCGGGGGCACCGGCGACGGTTCGCTCAGCGGGTTCGGCACGGTCTCCCCGTCCGGCCCGCCCGGAACCGTGCGGCGAGGGGAGAGCGTCGTGCCGGCGGGGAGGACTTGCATTACCAGCCGGCGGCGTTGGACGTCGGTTGACCGGCCTGGCGCAGCCGGCCCGCGGCCCGGCGGGCGGCTCGGCCCAGGGTGAGGGCCCGCTCGCAGATGAACCCTCGCCAGACGGGCGGATACAGCTCGAGGCGCCCCAGCTCGCGCGCCTCCCGGGCCCAGAGGAACTTGTAGGCCTCGCCCCCGTGGAGCAGGTCGTACTCGGCCGCTCCTTCCTCGAGGGCGGACTTGATGGCCAGTCCCATCATCGCCAGCCCGACGCTGAGCTTCACGAAGGCGGGGTCGAGGCCGGACTGGTAGAAGAGGAAGGCGTCGCGATAGCGGAAGCCGTACAGCGAAGCCGCCGGGCGTCCGTCCAGGCGCAGCTCCAGCAACCGCAGCCAGCCCTTCGACAGGGCGAGCCGGGTCAGCTCCTCGTGGAACGAGAGCAGGCCGGGAGACGCGAACACGTCGGATCCCCCGCGTTCCCGCCAGCGGGCCTGATGCAGGTCGATGAGGCGGGCCAGCGCCGGCCCGCGGCCCTCTTCGGCGGTCACGCTCGCGCACTCCACCGTGAATTGCCGTTCCAGGTTCCGCAGCCGTCGTTGGAGGTTGTAGCGGTGCGCGGCCCCCAGCGTGGCCAGATAGCTCGCCCAGGTGTGGCCGGCGAGGGGCACGACCGGGCAGACGTCCGTGCGGGCCTGGCGACACGCCCAGCCTTCGGGCCCGAGGCGCTCCGACAGCCGCCAGGCGACGGCCTCGCGGCGCAGCTGCCGCAGCTCCAGCATCGCGCGCTCCGACCGCAGGTGCTCGGCCAGCGCCGACGCCGCCTCATCCTCCCAACCCTGGCGGACGATGAGGTCGAGATAGTCCGAGCCGACGGTTCCCGTCCCCAGGAACTGCAGGGAGCGGAAGGGCAGCAGGCGCTGGAGCTGGGCGGGCGCCAGGCACAGCGGAGCGACGGCGACGAGCTCACCGTGGTGGCGCAGGACGACCAGGAACAGGCGACGCCGCCCCGAGAGGTGCCGCCACCAGGTGTGCAGCCACTCCCAGGTGAGGAAGAGGTTGTCGGACGCGCTCTCCGCCACGAGCGCGTCCCATTCCGCGGCGAGGCCGGCGAAGCGGCGTTCGTCCTCGATACGGTCCACGGTGAGCATGGTCGGGTTCAGAACTGGTAATAGAGGAAGACGGTCTGCTGCTGGTTGACGAACAGGTACGCCACGAGAAGGGCGGCGGCGTAGACGGGGGCCCATCGCAGGCGCGTGCCGAAGTGGATGTCCCACGTCTCCGGCGCCAGGTTGACCGCCGTCAGGCCGCCCAGCGCCCACACGGCCAGGGCCCCGGGCACGAACCCCGTGCCCCCGCCGAGGCCGAGCATCTTCCCGAGCCACTGGCCCGCCATCGAAAGGTCGGCGGAGCGGAAGATCACGAAGCCGACCACCACGAGCAGGAACGTTCCCGCGCGCTTGAGGAGATCGGGCACCGCCGCGAAGGCGTCGCCGCTCGCCCGCCCCAGGGCGAGCAGGATTCCGTGGTAGGCGCCGAAGGCGACGAACGTCCACCCGGCCCCATGCCACAGGCCGGCGAGGACCATCGTGATGAAGAGGTTCGCGTAGGTGCGCGCCTCGCCCTTGCGGTTGCCGCCGAGCCCGATGTAGAGGTAGTCGCGGAGCCAGCGCGACAGGCTCATGTGCCAGCGGCGCCAGAAGTCGGCGATGGAGTTCGCGCGGAAGGGGGCGTTGAAGTTCTGGGGGATTCGCAGCCCGAACATCAGCCCCAGCCCCACCGCCATGTCCGAGTAGCCGCTGAAGTCGTAGTACAGCTGCAGCGAGTAGCCGACGGCGGCCAGCCACGCGCCCGCCGTCGAGAGGGAGGCGTAGACGCCGAGCATGGGGTCGATCCAGCTCGCGATGGAGTCCGCGACGATCGCCTTCTTGGCGAGGCCCACCACGAAGAAGCCCAGGCCCCGCGCCATGTAGTCGTCGCGCGGGGGGCCGTCGATGCGCTCCAGGTCGTCCTCGATCTCGCGGAAGCGGACGATGGGGCCGGCCACGAGCTGCGAGAAGAGGCTCACGTAGGCCAGGTACTCGAACGCGTTGCGCGTGGCCCGGATCCGCCCCGCCGCCACGTCGAGGATGTAGGAGATGGTGTGGAAGGTGTAGAAGCTGATCCCGATCGGCAGGACGATGTGCAGCAGCGGCGGCGCCAGCCCCGGCGCCAGCCGGGCGAGGTTGCCGGCCGCGAAGTTGTAGTACTTGAAGAAGCCGAGCAGGGCGAGATCGGTGGACACGGAGCCGACCATCCACGCACGCCGGACGCCCGGGCTCGGCGAACGATCGATCATGATGCCGGCGACGAAGCTCACCAGGCTGGAGAAGAGCAGCAGGAAGCAGAAGCGCCAGTCCCAGTAGCCGTAGAAGACGTAGCCGCTGACGGTGAGGATCACGTAGCGCTGCTGCTTCGTCCTCGCCAGCCAGAAGAGCGCGAAGACGATGGGCAGGAACGCGAACAGGAAGACGTTCGAGTTGAAGACCATCAGCGCGGCTCCTGGCCGAGCGCCGCGACCACCAGGGCCGCGTTGGTCTCGTCGATGTGGTCGCAGTCGTAGAAGCCGGTGGCGCTGCCGTCGTAGCTCTCGGGCCGGCTGAAGTCGTAGGTGGCGACGCGGCCGCTCCCGGCCAGCACCTGCTCGTATTCGCGGGTGGCCTCGAGCAGGCTGGCGTAGCTGCTGTGGGCCTCGAGGTAGCGCGCGGTGAGCGGGTGCAGGCTCGTGATCCAGATCAGCACGCGCGCGCCGTCGGCGGTCGCCTCGTCCACGAGCTGGCGCAGGTATTCCCGGCGGCGCCGCGACAGGCCCCTCATGCTGTCCAAGTGCGTGAGCGACTTGGTGAGGCAGCGCTCGAGGTCCCGCTCGAAGCGGAACGTGCCGGCCGCCCGCTCGACCTCCCACCTCCGGTATCGCAGGTAGCCGTCGGCCTCGAACTCCATCATCGGAACGGGACGCGACCCCGGATGAAGAAAGATGCGCGCGGACCGCACGACGTCGTCCAGGTATTGGATCGTGAACGTGGCCTTGTACTTCTTCAGCGGCTGCGCCACCGAGTATTTCCGGAGAGGCGTGAGGAGGCCCGGCTCGGGAAGGCTCGCCCGCCCCAGGGCCGCCATGAGGGCGTCGTTGCGGAGCAGGGCGGCGTCCGGATGGTCGTCGCTGTGCAGCGCCTCCACGTCCAGGCCGATGACCAGGAGCCGGAGGGGCGCGCCCTGCCGGCGCACCCAGCGGTAGATGGCGAGGTAGTCCTCGGCCCGCGCCATGTCGACGGCGAAGTTGAAGAAGCGGTATCCCGTCTCCGCTTCCAGCGTTCGCGGGGACAGCTTCATGGCGCGGCTGGAGCCGAGGATGAGGCCCTCGGGCCGTCCCTGGGCCGCGTAGGCCTGGAAGAGCTGCATCTTCTCCGCCCGCGCATCCAGGTTCACGACCGGGAACACGCCGGTGCCGAAATCACCGTGCGGATCGACCACGCGCACCAGCACGACGTATGCGAGCGCGAGCGCGGCCACGACGGTGAGGAAGACGGCCAGGAACCTCATGGCCGTTGAACCCCGCCCACCCCGTCCGGCTTCACCGGCTCCAACGCGACTTGCAGCTCGTCGATGCCGCCCACCAGGTAGCACAGGAACCGCTCGCCGAAGGTCGGATGCGAGTCGAGCAGCCACTGCACGAGCCGCGCCCACGCGCGGTGCGGCCGCGGCCACTGCTCTTCCTCCATGAAGTACTTCAGCCGCACGCGCGCCACGCGGAAGCGCGCCGGCGTGTAGTACGAGTAGCCGTTCTCGCCGAAGTAGCCGAACGACGCCGAGGAGAACGCGCGCCGGTGGGTGGGATCGTTCCAGGCGTACGGGCCCGAGTAGTGCGGCGTGCGGATGCTCACGCGGCCTCCCGCCCGCGTGAGGCGCCACACCTCCTCCAGCAGCGGCAGCGGGTCGGCGAAGTGCTCGAGCACGTGGTTGAGCACGACCTCGTCGGCGCAGTCGTCCGGGAGGGGATAGGGGCGCGCCGCGAGGTCGTGCACGAGATCGACGCCCGGCAGAGGGACGGCGTCGATACCGAAGGCCCCCGCCGCCTTGTGCGCGCCGCAGCCCAGATCGAAGACGGCCCGCAGTCCGCGCTGGCGGCGATCCCGCACGTAGGCTTCCGCCTCCGGAACACCGCCGGCCCGACGCAGCATGGCTCTCATCTCACGAAGGTCTGCAGCGTTGCCGGATCGGCCAGCGCCCGCAGCAGTGACTCGAACGGCTTCCGGTCGGCCGTCTTCATCAGTTCCCACCACAGCCCGTCGTCGGCCGGTTGGGGGCAGCTCTCGCACTTCGCGCAGCGCCCGCCGTCGGCGTGGACGATGGAGCGCACGGCGCTCAGCAGGCCCGGCTGGTACGACCGGGCCGTGATACGGCAGCCGAGCAGCCGCGCCACCGCGCGGCCCGAGATGTGGCTCGGCGCGAAGGACCGCCGGGCCACCCGGAACATCGCCAGGTCGGGCTCGGAGTCGCCGATGGCGATCGTGTCCACGTCCTCGTGCCCGGCCAGCTCGAGCAGGGCCCGCAGGCCCCGGCCCTTGTCCACCTCGCGGGCGAGGATCGTCGTGTCGAGATGGGTCTGGTGGACCACCAGCCGTTCCAGGCCCAGCTCGGCGAGCGTCCCCTCGGCGAGCGCTCTCGGCAGGGGAACGGTTCGGCCGCCCTCGTAGGCGTACGCGCGCAGCGAATGCTCGTACCGGTCGTCGAGGAACACGCCCGGCATCGGCCGCAGCGCTTCGGCGGCGCGCCGCACCTCCTCGCGCGACTCGGGCGCCACCAGCGGCCGCGTGCGGTCGGTCACCGCATCCCACACGACGCTCCCGTACTCGGCGACGCCCCCCACGCACCCGTAGCAGCGCGCGTACTCCCGCACCTCGTCGAGCGTCCGGGCGGTGTTCAGGGCCACGGCCGCTCCGTGGGCGTGAAGGAGGGAGATCGCCTGCATGCCCGCCGCGGTCGTCGTCGGGAAGCCGAAGATCTGTTTGTCCAGCACGCCGTCGATGTCCATGACGACCAGCGGCGAGCACCACCGGGGGGCCGCGATCCGGCACCGCTCCCCGCACCACCGGGCGCTGTGCCGGGTCAGGAAGTCCCGCGCCTCGATGTAGATCCGGTTGAACTCCTGATGCCGATGGCCGAGGCGCGGGTCCCTGAGGCTGTCGAGGGCGGCGCTCACGGCGGCCGAGCCGGCGAGCAGCTTGTTCAGGAAGAGACGGTCCGCCACCCGCTCGTCGCCCGACAGCTCGCGGTAACGCTGGAGCAACTTCCCTTCTTCGGCGGGCGAGAGGCCGAAGTTCAGGATGATCTCGGCGAGGTCGTAGGCGGGATCGGTGACGTTCAGCTCGGTCTTCCCCAGACCGTGCTGCTCGAAATCCGTCTTCAGGAACGAGCCTCTCCCTCGGACCCATTCCTGCTGCCGCATCTTGCCGTCGATCAGCGTAGGAAGCGGGCAGGGCCGGCGGGCCAGCGCGTGGCGGAGGCCGGCGCTCTTCAGCATCGAGGCCGGCTTGGAGCCGTACGCGCCGCTCAGGGCGGTCGCCAGGAGGTCGAGCCCTTTCTGGTGACGGCTGTCGAGCTCGGGCCCGGGATCGGCGGCCAGACTCAGCGCCTTCACGCGTGCGGCGACGTAGGACGCCGCGCCACGCACGAACGCAGCCCGATCGGTCCCGAGGGAGATGATGGATGGCTGCGGCAGCCATTCCGTGTACAGGATTCCGTCGCGCAGGCCCAGGACCGGCGGCACGAA
>Ga0207684_10003192_pt1 | contig 16087 bp, 12 predicted proteins | sample KBSK5501metaG_FD_184342 | JGI IMG/M metagenome (GOLD analysis project Ga0207684, IMG submission 184342) | Corn, switchgrass and miscanthus rhizosphere microbial communities from Kellogg Biological Station, Michigan, USA - KBS K5-50-1 metaG... | ecosystem: Host-associated > Plants > Roots >...
TTCACTGGAGCGATTTTGCTGCGGCGCAACCTTTACCGACGTGGGTTCCGCGCCGGACCGCTTGGCGAACCGGATTGTGAGCTGTTGCACGTTTAATTCGTCGATCTGGCATGTGCGATGAAAAAAGGCGCGCCAGTTGAAGGCGGCGCGGATTTGATCTGCCTGCAACTCGCTGAAAAACGCGCCGCTATTCCCGCGCCCGACAAAGCGATCCGAGTAAAAGGTGCCGTCGACGAGCTGCAAGGGCAAGAATGTTCCCTCGGCCTTTAAGGTATGTCCAACCGCGTCCGCGATTCTTTGTCGAAAGCCTTCGCTTCTTAAATACCAGGCAAATGCGCCGCGAACGAAAACCGCCGCAACCAGGAGGAGAAATGCAAGTAAGCAAAGGCCAATCCATGAAGTGATCGGTCGAAATTTCGTCATCGAGCTTTGCAACGCTAGCGCAACCACAGCACAATCCAACATCATGCTGGAGCTACGCAATGTTACCCTGGCTTCGGGTCCGATGACTGAAGAACGCTGGTTATTGCGTGGGATAAACGCACGCTTTCCCGAAGGGCAATTCCATGCCGTGGTCGGCCCTTCCGGTTGCGGCAAGAGTACGCTTTTGAAGGTTATAGCCGGGGTGCGGCAGCCAAATGAGGGCAGCGTGCATTGGGCGGGCCGCGATCTCGACGAACACGATCTCGCGCCGCACGAGATCGGTTATGTCCCGCAATTCAGCATCGCCTTCGACTTGTTGCGCGTGGACGAAAGTATTGAAACAACGCTGCGCTTACGCGTCGGCGGACTGAGCAAGGACGAGCGGGCCGGGCGATCGGCGCGTTTTTTGTCGGAAGTTGGTCTCGCCGAAATAGCTGGCCGGCGGGTTGGAGTTCTTTCTGGCGGACAAAAACGACGCCTTGCGCTTTCTCTGGAAATAGCGAGCGAACCGCTGCTGCTCTTGTGCGACGAAGTGACGAGCGGACTCGACCCCAAGTCGGAAAGCGAAATCGTGCATCTGTTGCACAGGATTTCAGATGTCGACCGGCGGACCGTTGTCTCCGTCACTCACAGCTTGCGGCATCTCGATCTGCACAACACCGTCACGGTCCTTTACGAGGGGCGACTTGTTTATCAGGGAATCCCGCGTTTGCTGACCCACTATTTTCAGATCGATAATCCGGAGAATCTCTTTCCTATTCTGAGCACGCGAAGCTCGGACGAGTGGGCGGACTTGTGGACAAAACACGCCCCCTACTACGATCAAGGCTGTGCTGATTCGCCAACAGACCACGCTGGCCCGGCGGAGCAATTTCGCCGTCCCGATTTTCTGACTCAGTTCGTCACATTGCTCCACCGCCGCTGGACGATGTTCTTTCGCGATCGCAGCCAAATCGCTTTGCAGCTTGCGCTCCTCTTCGGTTTCCCTTGTTTGGTTGTGATTTTTGCCTGGGGTGGGCTGCCTCAGATCCAAAATCTTACCGCCATTCCTTCGAATGCATTGCAGCAGCTGCTCGAGACGGCGGCTTTTACGCTTCGATCCTCGCGAGTAGCGAGCCTTGTCTCCGGCCTGGTAATGTTTCAGGTCATCTTGCTGACACTGATGGGATCGAACAACGCCGCCCGCGAAATTGCGGGTGAGCGAGCGATTTTCGAAAAGGAAAAGTTCTCCGGACTGCGACCGTCGAGTTATATCGCAAGCAAAGTTGCGTTTCTGATCGTGCTGATCGCCGCGCAATCAATCTGGATGGGACTCTTCGTGAGTACGGTCTGCCGTTTTCCCGGAGATCCTTTCGCGCAAATCGCCGTTCTTACCCTAACAAACGCAGCCATGACCTTTGTCTGTCTGGCGATTTCCAGTCTGACGCGTTCGGCCGAGAACGCGTCGCTGCTCGGCATTTATCTTGTCGGATTTCAATTGCCGCTTTCCGGCGCTGTTCTCGCTTTGCCGCGTCTCATTGGATTGATGACACGGCCTTTTATCGCGGCGTTTTGGGGATGGTCCGGTTATTTGCAAACCATGCGTGACACCCGCTTTTATGATGTCGTTCAAATGGTCACCCAAACCGAGCTGGTTGCGATCGAGTTATGCGGATGGGTGCTGTTGATGCACGCCATTGGTGGAATACTGGTGGCGTATCTCGGTTGTCAGAACAGCCGCTGGGAATAGTGACAATGGGCTCAGGTGGCGCCGAAGCCTGGGCCGGATGGCTTCTAAATTGCAAAGAAAACGCCGCAAAGTTAGCTTGGGGTAAATGGCTCGTCGGGCGAGTTCCTCCGTCAATCCGTGGTGGGTCGGCGGCGTCATCATTCTGGTTTTAGCCGCCATGGCAGGTGGATGGGGCTTGTACAAAAACGTCAGCGATCCGTATCGAACGCTAATGCCGCTCGACGTTTCGGCCTATTTGGACAATGCCAATAGTCTGCGCGGGAATGTTTATAAGCTTAATGCGACCATTGATACGCAATTAGCATGGGCGCCGCTCGAAGGCCGTTTGTATTCGGTCGAAGTGAATGGCCGGAGCGACGTTTTGGCCGTTCTGATTCCGGCTACTTTCAACAGCATGAACATTCAAAAAGGCCAACGCTACTTCTTCAAAATCGAAGTCGGCGACAAAGGAATCCTTCGCGTTCGGGATATCCGGAAAGTATGAACTTATACAACGCCCAACGCCCAACGCTCAACTTTCAACGTTCAACGAACCGAGTGTCTGCATTGAATGTTGAGCGTTGGACGTTGAGCGTTGGACGTTTTCTCTTAACGCTTTTTTTTGCCGTAACTGCAGTAGCTCAAGTGCCGGATGCTCCACAGGCTTCGCAAGCACCGGCAGCTCCGCCGCCAACATCGAATCAGCCAGCTGGTTCATCGGCAGCGGCGGGCCCGAAATTTTTGGGTAAAGATGCGCCTATCTTTGATCCGGCCAACGAGATCGTTGCTTGGGATGGCCATAGCTGGAATTTGAATAACAACCGCGTGTTCGAGGCGCGCTTTGAAAAATATTTGAACGCACCGGAAGAAACGAGCGCACAGGCGCAGGATTACCAGACGATTCTGCGCACCATTCTGGACAAGCTATCGCCGGAGAAAGTTTCCATTAAGAACATCGATGAAGCTTTTCGTCTGTTACCGCGGGCCTCGAACTTTGATATCGATGCGCGGCTTTGTGATGCGCTGGCTGACGCCGTTTACAGTGTTTGGCGCGCACAAGATGCGAGCCAGCGGCTGGCCCAGGCGAATGAAGCACTGGAGCAAGAGCGAAAGGCAAATGAGTGGAATGCGCGCATAGCTTCGCAGCGGACTAAGCTGGAGGGTGTGCCGCCGTCGAAGGACAAAGACGCGGCCGAGCAATGGGCCAAGGAGCAGCAACTCGCCCGCGACTTTTCCATGCAGCCATACACGACGCGGCTGGCCGAGATCCTGGCGACGATCAAGGCGAATCAAGCAAAGAAAGAGCTTACTACTCTGGAAGCGAAGATTGAGTTTCAGGCTCTGTTTTTGCAACTTTTCTTGCAGCGCCGTTTTCAGCATGTGTTGATCGGCACCCGTTTCTATCGCGGCATTTTCAGTAGCGGCGAGAGCAAACTGGAAGTGGGTACAGACATGAAGGATCTCTTTTCCAAGAGCACAGGAATGCCTCCAACAGTTGGGACAATGGACGCGCTCGCTAACGAAGCGATCCGGGATGTGCGCGAAAGTATTCAGTCTTTCCGGTTTCTTCTGCAGAAAAACGAATTGCAAAGCGCGTCGAAACGGCTCGCGGAAGCATTTAGCGTCGGCGAATTTCTGCCTGAGGTTCGCACGCTTCCGCGCGACGAAAAGCGCAGGGTTCTCGAATTTTCCCAAAAGAACTACCAACTCATTTCCTCGATCGAGGTGAAGGATTACGGCCTGGCGGCCAAGCTGGTGAAGGAACTCGACGCCATGGCAAAAGATTTTGACGAATCGAAGCCGCTCGCCGCCATCGAGACGGCGCGCACGGTCAGCGGAATGCATCTGGCCAAAGCGCGGAATGCGGCCGTTAGCGGAGACAAGGCCACTCTGGAAGCCGAACTGAAGCAGGCTACTGAAATATGGCCACGCAATCCGGCGCTGGTGGAAGTTTCGGGTCTGATTTTTTCGCAGGCCGACGTTCAGCAGAAAGCGCTGGTTGATCTCGACCAACTGATCAGTCAGCACAACACCCGCCAGATTTACAATGACAAGCTGCGGTTCATTGCCGCGGCCGCCCTCTATCCCGATCGCCAGGAACAGCTCAAGAAAATACTCGACCAAATGCAGGTTATCGAAACAGCGATTATCCAGGCCGGGGAAATCGAAAAACGCGCCGATTATGCCGGCGCGTGGGAAACGCTCGAGAAAGCGTTCAAAGAGAACCCGGATGACAGCAAACTTAACCAAATGCGGGCTACCCTAACGACTGAAGCAGCGGAATTCGTGCGCACGTTGCGGACGGCGGAACAGCTGGAGCAGAAGGACGAGATTGGTTCGAGCCTGGCCTGGTTCTTAAAGGCGAGGAAACTGTATCCGGCGAGTGAATTTGCCCAAAACGGTATCAGCCGCCTCGTGAAAAAAGTGCTCCCGGAGCCGTAGCTCGGATCGGCCGCGGGGCGCCCGGTCGGCGGCCGCGCAATGTTCGAATCTTACGCCCCGACCGCTTCGCCTACTCGAAGGCTCATGCCCATGACGCGGAAGATGCGGTCGCGTTTTTGCAGGTAACCGGGCGAATCAAGGTCGCGTGGTCGCGGCAGATCGATATCGACGACTTCCTGGATTGCGCCTGGGCGCGGACTCATGACGAGAATGCGGTCCGCCAGCTGCACCGCCTCTTCGATATCATGAGTCACAAACAAGATTGTCTTCTTTTCGGTTTGCCAGATACGGACGAGATCGGTGCGCATCTTAAGGCGGGTAAGGAAATCCAGCGCGCCGAATGGTTCGTCCATGTAGATAATGTCGGGGTTGGCAGCCAGCGCGCGGGCGATCTCGACGCGTTGCCGCATTCCACCGGAAAGCTCGTGTGGGTAAGCGTTTTCAAAACCGGCGAGACCCACCATCTCGATATAGCGGGCGATAATCTGGTCGCGGTCCATCTGATTGCGATGCTGCAATCCAAAACCGATATTTTCGCGCACGTTCAACCAGGGAAAAACACCGTTCTCCTGAAAAACGAAGATGCGGCGGGGATCAGGGCCTTGGACTGCCTCCCCTTCCACTAAAACAGAGCCATCACTCGCATCCAAGAATCCCGCCACGATGTTCAGCAATGTCGACTTGCCGCAGCCACTTGGCCCGACTAGGCAAACGAATTCGCCGGGCGCGACGTCCGCACTAACGTTATCGAGTACTTCGATCTGCTCACCGGCGTGTTTGCCCGCAAAACGCATCGAAACACCCTGAACACGGACAGCGGGCTGAGCGGTTCTCATCGGCGAATAGAAGCGAACACCGAACATCGAACATCGAACATCGAACATCGAAGCATCATCGACCCGATCCTTTTGTTTGGGCTGCACCCTGCTCTGCCGTGCGAATGCTTGCCACGAAGATTCGAATTAGTTCAACGGTTTCCCGAAGCAGGGCATCGACCGCGCTGGAGGCGACCATTGGAACACGCGGAACGAGACGCAGCCAGCGCTTTGTTTCACGCAGCTCTTTCAAGCAGACTTTTAGTTTATGGATAAAATCTGCCGGGGACTCGGCGGATTCCGCCTCGCCGTGGTTTGGAAGCGGCGACGTGCCGGAGCGCAGTAACTGACCGGCTACATGATTTCCAGCCCGCGTCTTCGGAAGCTCCTCGACCAAGCGAATTACCGCAGCGGCGTAATCAAGCAATCGGTCTTCCAGATCGAAAACTCTCTCTTCGAGTCGCTCTGGCTGGTTCTCGTCGCTCGCGCTGTAACTGATTGAGCGTTGGATGTTCGATGTTGGATGTTCGATGTTTTGCTTATTCATGCTGTTTTCCTCCCTGGTGCTGTAAGTCGGTTGAAAGCTCGATGTTCGATGGTGTCCTTGTTCATCTTTTTCCGTACCCCCAGCGCACTTCGTCGAATTTTTCCAGCTGCCGCACGAGCAAATCGAGGATCAGACCGATTAAACCAATCATCACCATACCAGCGACGACCAGGTCGTAGCGTTTGCCCGCGTTGCGTGCGTCGATAATGAGATAACCAAGGCCGCTGTTCACCGCGATCATTTCCGCGGCCACGACCACAAGCCAGGCCACGCCCAGCGCGATCCTGATTCCGGTGATGATCTGGGGAAGGCAGGCGCGAAAAATCACCTGGCGGAAAAGTTCACCGGTGCTCAGTCCAAAATTCTGGGCGGCACGCAAGTAGACCAGCTGCATGTTTTGCACCGCCGCAATGGCCGAAACCGTAATTGGAAAAACGCTGGCTAGAAAGATCAGGAAAATAGGCGCAGCGTCGCTGACCCCGAACCAAAGAATGGCCACGGGAATCCAGGCGATTGGCGAGATAGGGCGGAAGACTTGGATGAACGGATTGAACGCTTGAAATGCGCGCGAGTACCAGCCCAGGACAAGACCGAGAGGCACGCCGATGATGACGGCCAGGGTGAACCCCCAAGAAACCCGAAACAGCGACGCGACGATATATTTCAAAAGCAAGCCCTTTTGCATCAGTTCGAAGATGCCACGCACGACATTTCCGGGCGTGGGAAACAAATCACTGTGCGACCAGCGCACCGCCAATCCCCACATTGTCAGGAACAGTGCCGCCATTCCAACCGGCCGCACAATTCGCCAAAAGAGCGAGTCAGGATGTTTCAGCCAGGCGGCCGACTTTTGCACCGGAGCGGTCGCCGCATTTTCGGCTGAAACGTCAACGTGCGCGCTGCTCATTGGGCTCCCAGGCGTATGGCTGCACGGCTGTTTCATCTGTCACGAATGATGCGTCGGTGTAATCTTCGAAATGCGCGGTGCCGTTGAGAATGCCCGCTTCGCGACCAAGCTGTTCGATCTCGGCGAAATCTGGTTTGCGCAACGTCAGGTTCGTGTATTTCACGCGATCAGGCGGTTTGCTTAGCACGAAGGTTAACAACCGCGGGTTTTGATTGTAATAAAACTTGCTCACGAACTGTGCGGTTTCCATGCGATGCGCCATGCTCTGGTCAATCCACTTTCCGCTTTTTGCGATGCCATCGACCAGGCGCTGCACGGTGTCGCGCTTCGTCTTTATCATCTCTTCGTGAACGGCCAAAACACACGAGATAAAATTGGGCCATACATCTTTTGTCAGCCACAAGACCCGCCCATAACCATCCAGCTCAGTTTGTCCCATAAACGGCTCACCACTTGAGATGGCGTCCACCGCTTTGGCGTAAAGCGCGGCCGGCATGTCGGGTGGCGGCATCTCAAGCAGTTCGATGTCGTTAACCGACATGCCAGCTTGTTTTAAGGCCCGAAAAACGAGCAAGCGCTGATTGGAAAACCGGTTCGGGACGGCGATGCGCTTGCCCCGCAGATCTTCCATTCGGTAGATGTGAGAATCTTTATGCACCATGACGGCGGAACCGTCGCGATGGCCGAGATAGACGATCTTGATCGGTACGCCTTGCTCTCGCAAGGCAATGGCCATGGGCGCGAGAATGAATGTCGCTGGCGTGTATCCGGAAAGGTATGCCTCTTTCAATTCGGGCCAGCCGTTGAAACGGACCGGTTCAAAAATACTTTCGCCAGTCATCTGTTTGTTGATGAAATCGGTGACCGGACAGGTCAGATGACAGGTCACCGGTAAGAATCCGATCCGAAATCTTTTGTCAGTCCCACCCGCTGCCTGTTTGGAATGAAAAACATGCAAATTAAGCGCGGCATGAATTAGGGTGATAAACACAAGCCACGCCACCGCGATGATGATCAGGATTTTGCGCATCGACATATCGGCAGGGCGAAGTATTGGGGCTACTCTCGCGGCGTCAACGGTTCTTTGGCAAGCTGTAGCCGCCTTGCTCCGTCGAGGCGATCCACCAAAGCACGGCGACAACGAGGCAGCCGTCTGGCTCTGTCGAGGCGCTGCCCAAGGCGAACGGGATTCACTACGGAGGATAGCCTTCCAGTCCGGGCGTGCAAAGCGGGTTGGAGGGGTTGTAGCCGGGGTCGTTGACCCCGGCCGCGTAGCGCATCTTTCCACAAGCCGGGGTCAACGACCCCGGCTACAGCAACTGATAAGGATCGACATCCACCGCCACGGCGACATCTTCGGGAAACGGCAGTTTATCCAGGGTCGCGCGCACGAGTCGACTGAGCCGCATGATAGCCTGGCCTCTCATCAAGATGTGAAACCGAAACTGGCCTTGTAGCTTTTCGAGCGGAGCCGGAGTCGCTTCACCCAAAGTAAATTCGGGCCCGAGCGCTTCTTTTAATCGGCGCCTCAAAGTTTCAGCCGAAAGTTTTGCCCGCGCTTCATGCGGGCAGCGGATCGTGATCAGGATCGCGTGTTTAAAGGGCGGAAAATCGCAGCGCTCACGAAATTCGAGTTCCTGTTCAAAATAGCCAGCAAAATCGTGGTGGCGCGCAAATTGAATCGAGGGACTAAAAGGGGTGTAAGTTTGCACGAAAACTTCGCCCGGCGTCTCCCCCCGTCCAGCGCGACCAGCAACCTGAGTTAGAAGTTGAAATGTCCGTTCGCCAGCGCGGAAGTCGGGCAGATGAAGCGCAAGATCCGCGTTAATAATTCCGACCAGTGTGACGTTGGGAAAGTGCAAGCCTTTGGCGATCATTTGCGTTCCTACGAGAATATCGATCTGGCCGGCGCGGAAGCTGCGCAGCGTTTCGCGGTAGGCCTCCTTCCGCGTCATTGAATCGGCGTCCATGCGGCGGATGGCTGCGCTGGGAAAAAGATGCGCCACAGTTGCTTCGACTTTTTCGGTGCCAAAACCGACATAGATCAACGCGTCCTGGCCGCAGCTTGGACATTTTTTCGGCACGGCAGCGGTATGGCCGCAGAGATGGCAATTTAGGCGCGCGACATGACGATGGAAGGTGAGCCCAACGCTACAGTTCGGACAATCGCACGCCTGGCCACAGTTGCTGCAAAGCAGGGAAGTCGAAAAGCCGCGGCGATTCAAAAAGAGAATCGTTTGTTCTCGTTTTTCCAGTCGATCGGCGATCGCACTACGTAATTTTTCTGATAAAATTGCGGCCGCTTTTTCTCTGCGTCGCTCCTGGCGAAGATCAACAATCCGCATGAGTGGCATCTGCCCCTCGTCCACGCGCTGGGTTAAATTCAGCAGTCTGTATTTGCCCCGGGTCGCGTTGTGATAGCTCTCAAGCGAGGGCGTGGCGCTGCCGAGCAGGATGATGCACTTTTCGATCTTCGCGCGCATGACTGCGACGTCGCGCGCGTGATAGCGGGGGGCTTCTTCCTGTTTGTATGTGCCTTCGTGTTCTTCATCGACCACGATGAGTCCGAGGTTTTGGAGGGGGGCAAAAACCGCACTGCGCGCGCCGACGACAATGCGCGCCCGCCCGCTATGAATTTTGTGCCATTCATCGTGACGTTCGCCTTCCGATAAATGGCTGTGCAAAACCGCAACGATATCGGGCGAATCGTTGAAGCGACCTTTGAAGCGCTCGACTGTTTGCGGCGTCAGAGAAATCTCCGGCACGAGCACGATGGCAGTACGTCCGAGATCGAGCGCGCTTCGAATAGCTTGCAGATAAATCTCCGTCTTGCCGCTGCCGGTAACACCGTGCAGCAAAATGGGAGAGGCATTTTCAGGTGAGCCAAACGCGGACGTGATCTCCCGCAAAGCGGCTTCCTGCTCCCGATTGAGTCCGAGACTGGTCGTTCCCACAAATTGCTCATCGCCATGTGGGTCCCGGGGCACAGCTTCCTCACGCAGCTGCGCCAGTCCACGCTTTACCAGCGCGCGCAAAGTTTGGTTGTCGAGCGCAGTCTGGCGCAGTAGCTCCGTTGCCCGCACCGGCTGTTCCAATCGCTTGATCACTTCCAGCAGCTCCGCTTGTCGCGGAGCGCGCCGTCGCAATTTCTCGATTTCCTCGCTGGCAATCTCGCCCGCTGGTTGGACGAACAACTGCTTTTTCCATCCAACTTCGGCTTTCCGCACCACTTGGGGCAGAAGGCTCCGGATGACTGTCTCAATCGGGCAGCAGTAATAAGGAGCCATCCATTTTGCGAGCTCGAGCAGCTGTTCGGTCAGAATCGGAGCTTCGCCGACAATCGCCTCAATGGGGCGAATGCCTTTCGCGTCGCTTTGGTCGAGAAGAGCGAGGACAGTGGCAAGCGCAGACTTCTCCCGAAACGGCACGCGCAGACGCGAACCGATATTGACGCGTTCCGCCAACGTTTCTGGAACAGCGTAATCCAGCTCCCGATGAATCGCGCGATCGATGACGACACGAACGTACCTCGGTTCAGATGGAGAGAGCACTCAGGAATTTAAGCTCCAAATTGCAACATCCAACTCCGAAAGGGTTCGCGAGCAGGCATCCAATGAATCTCCAAAGCTCAATACCCAAAAGGAGGCGCATCTGCTCGACCTTGGGGTTTGGGTGATTGAAGCTTCTCTGGAGCCCGTTCGGCTTACGCTCAGGGCAGGCTTTGGATGTTGGAATTTGGAATTTTTCCTGTACATGGCTTTTCTGAAATAGCCTGAATGATTCGCTTCGCCTTTAAGTTAATTCTTTGCGTCCTGCTTGCGCTCGCCGCTGGGTTTATCATTCTCGCCGTCCGATCGGGTGATCCAATTTATACGTTTTATGAATGGATCAGTCCGGCACGGTTTCACCAGTATGATTCTCTTATTCGTTCCGTTGCGCTGGAAAACCACATTGATCCTTTGCTGGTCAAGGCGGTTGTTTGGCAAGAAAGCCGTTTCGATCCGCAAAAATATGGAATGGCCAGAGAACGCGGCCTCATGCAGGTGAGCGAGAAAGCGGCGGATGAATGGGCGCGGGAAAACAAGATCGACAATTTTCGGGGGGAAGAGCTGTTCGATCCCAAAACAAATCTCGAAGCCGGCAGCTGGTACCTGCATCGCGCCTTGCAGCATTGGGAACAGCAGCCCGATCCGGTGCCGTTTGCGCTCGCTGAATATAATGCCGGCGCCAGCCGCGCCCAACGCTGGGCCGGTGGCGAGGATACGGCTGGAGTGACAACGCTAGAGTTTCTCCGCAAGATCGATTTTCCGGGTACGCGGAAGTACGTCGATTCAATTATCGAGCGATACCGATTTTATCAGCGGCGCGGACAGATGTAGCACGATAGCGGTCGAATGGCTCGCGGAGCGGAGCGCGCCGGTGCTCCCTTGTTGCGCCCAAGTGAGGAAGTCGCCGGCGGAGCAGGTCGCGTGACCTTCAGTCGCGCAAACAGATGGGTAGCGTTTCCGGTATCAATTTTCGCTTTGACCGTCTCAATATCACCGGTTGTGGAGAGAATCTCGTCCTGTGTCGTCGCGATAGTCCATGTAACGAGGTCGTCCGATTGCTCTACCGTGTAGGTGAGTTCCGTATCTGGCACCAGCAGCCTTGAATAGGTAAACGTAAGAAAATTTCCTTCGCGGCCCACTTGCGGATCGGCAATCACGCTCCCAATCCAGGCGAGCTCCGAAGAAATTCGGCTCGCATAAAATCCGGTTGGCACGGGGAAATCACCCGTGATCTGAGTGAAGGTCGGCGGATCGTTGCCGTCGGATGTGTAAAATCCGCGCGCATCGAAAATGGCGGCGGTGAATTCCGTGGATGGCGAGGGCGCGCTATAAAGGTCATCGACGGCGTAATTGATCCCCGCGAGTTTCCAGACGCCATTGTCGTTCAAGAAAACCGCACCCCCAGAATCGCCACTCGACAGATGCGACTCGTTAGGGTGCTGATTAGTTGGCGTGTCTTCGTCGAATGTTGCGTAAAGCAAATCATGTCCACCATAGGGAACAATGTCGGCAACATCGTTCTCGCCCCAACGCTGGATACCGTCGCCGGCACCCCAGTTCCAGCCTCGCAGGGTGTCATTTAGAGTGACCTCGCTGCCGCGCTGGGTACCACGTCCGACGACAGCAAGGTGCTGCGAAACTTCATCACGCCCCGCGTAAAGTGGCGCAAAGGAGGGAAAGGCTTCTTTCACCTGCCAAATCAATAAGTCGCTGCCGGCCAGGGAAAATGAGCGCGAGAGCGTGTAGGTCGATCCTTGAAAGACAAAATTATTGCCGGCCTGACCAATGTGGCCGGCGCTGAGGAAGAAATTCGGCGCGATTGGAGTGCCGAGAAAGCCACCCCAACCCCCTTCGTACTGCCAGCCGCTGTTCGCGAGATTTCCAGTCGGCGCGGTCGTATTCGCAGTTGGATCGCCGGTGCTGAATAGGATTACGGAGCGAGCGGAGCTCAAACCCACGAGCAAAACTGCAGCTGCCATGGCGCAGCGCCGCCACGCCAAATCAAAGTTCCGATTTTGCGTCCTATTCAAGGGTGCTGATGGGATTCAAACTCTTCGCGCTGGATAGCCGGAATTTTACAATAGAACGGCGATCTTTGCGACTTCCAACGTCTTGAGGTTCGACCCGGCCGCGATCTGGGCTAATCATTGGGGCAGATGACGAAGGCGGAAATCGCGCAGACGCTGCAACAAATTGCCACGCTTCTGGAACTGAAGGATGAGAATCCATTCAAAATCCGAGCCTACGCCAATGCCGCCCGCTCAATCGAAGCTTGGGGCGGAAATCTCTCTGACCTCCAAGACGAGGAGGCGCTGGCCAAGATTCCAGGGATCGGCAAAGCGATCGCGTCCAAGGTCAAGGAGTTGGCCGCCACCGGTTCGCTTAAATATTTGCAAGATTTGCAGGCGGAATTTCCGGCCGCGATCCTCGAGTTATTTTCGATTCCCGGCCTGGGCGCGAAAAAGATCAAGGCACTCTACGAAACGCTTCAAATCAGTTCGATTGAGCAGCTTTTGCACGCTTGCCAAGCGGGCCGCGTCGCGCAGCTGCCGGGCTTCGGCGAAACGACGCAAGACAAGCTCTGCAAAGCCATCGCGGAGCGAACGAGGCATGCCGGATCATTTCAACTCGGCCAAATCGCGGGTGAAGCCGAAACTTTGAAAACTGATCTGGCCGCGCACACCGACTCGCTCCAAGTCGACGTTGCCGGCAGTTATCGTCGGCGCCGGGAAATTGTGCGCGATTTGGACCTCGTTGTTGCGACCAAGAAGCCGGAATCGATCACGCAGTTTTTCGCTGGCCACCCTCTCGTCGAATCGATCATTGCAAAAGGCCCGACCAAGACCAGCACGCGGCTTCGATCCGGGATCCAATGTGACCTGCGCGTGGTTAGCGCGGCCGAATACCCGTTCGCGTTGAATTATTTTACCGGCAGCAAGGAGCACAACATCGAAATGCGCAACCGCGCCCTGAAACGCGGGTGGACTCTCAACGAATATCGTCTCGCTGCTTTGCCGACAGAAGAGGCTGCGACCAGGACGAAGCCGATGAAGAAAATCCCACGGGTCCGCGACGAAGCGGAACTTTATCATGCGCTCGATCTTGATTTTATCCCGCCGGAGCTTCGCGAAAACTGCGGGGAATTTGAGGCGGCGGAGAAGCACGCGTTGCCTCGGTTGGTGGAGAAGGACGATTTACGCGGCACATTTCATTGCCATACCTTCGCAAGTGACGGTCACAACACACTGGAAGAAATGGCCGCGGCGGCACAAGCGCTCGGTCTCGAATACCTGGGCATCGCCGAGCACAGCCGCAGCTCGATTCAAGCCCATGGGCTCGACGAAATAAAACTTCGCGCCCAGGTCGCTGCCATTCGAAAACTAAACAAGCAGTTTACCGGCTTTCGATTGTTCGCCGGGGTCGAGTGCGACATTCTGCGTGATGGGTCGCTCGATTTTTCGAATGAGATTCTGTCGGACCTCGACTTTGTGATCATTTCGATTCACTCCGTCTTCAATTTGACGGAAGCGGAAATGACGCGTCGCATTATTCGGGCGATTGAAAATCCGCATGTCACCATGCTGGCGCATCCGACCGGGCGACTTTTGTTAAAACGGGAACCCTACGTTGTTGATATACCGGCGATTCTGGACGCCGCTGCCGGGACTGGCACATGGATTGAAATCAACGCCGCGCCCAAGCGGCTCGATCTGGATTGGCGCTGGTGGCCCCTCGCAAAACAAAAGGGAGTCAAGTGCGTTATTAATCCGGACGCCCACCGCGCCGAGCGGCTGCAGGATTTATGGTTTGGTGTCGGGGTCGCTCGCAAAGGCTGGCTAACGAAAGATGATGTAATGAATTGTTTGCCATTGGGGAAAATTGAGGCTGCGCTGGCGGCGAGACGGCGAAGCGGACCGGAAAAAAGTGAATAGTGATTAGTGACTGGTGAATAGCGCCCGGGCTCTAAACCATTCACGTATCACTATTCACCGATCACCAATCTTCTGCCGTTGCGGCAAAAACATGGTGAGGCATTTGCAGGCGCCGCCCGCTTTCAAGAATTCCGTCATCGGCAATTCGTGGCAGCGATAACCGCGGTCCTGCAGCACGGTGACGAGCTTCGGCGCGCCCTCCGGCAGAACGATCTCCCGCTCAAGCACCACGGCATTACAGGAAAAATGCTTCGCTTCTTCTTCTGAAACGTCGATTAACTCGCGAACGTGCTCCCGAATGGCGCGCTGACCGTACTCGTCGAAAGCGGCCGGAAACCAAAATGCGCTTCCATCGGGTAACGGACAAAAGCAGGTATCGAGATGATAGAAACGGGGATCGACCAGCTCGACTGAGATAACGAGACAACCAAGTATGTCTGCTACCGCGCGATGGGACTGAATATCGGAGCGGAACTTGTAACCGCAAAAAAGCGCATCACCTCCAAAAAGGGCGTCGCCTTCGCCTTCGAAGTAAAGATTTTTGGGAAGCCACGCTGTTTCATATCCCTGTTTCTCCATCCAACGCACAAAATGCGGCGCTTCGCCCGCGCGCTCCTTGTGTCGAAAGTTACTAGGAATGAATGTTTTCCCGACGGCGAGGCCAGCGTTCGCGGTGAAAACCATGTCAGGCAGTCTCGGCTGCGGCTCGACCAGATGAATGGAGCACTCCAGCTTGGTCAGCGTCGCGTAGAGATCTTTCCATTGCCTCTGGGCGACCGCGGCCTCGGCTCCACGCGCACGACTCATCCAGGGATTAATTTCGTACTCGATGCCGTAATAATCCGGCGGACAGAGCAGCAGTTCGCGCATGGGACTGGAGTTAGCTCGTTTCGCGGCGACGTTTCGCGACCGCGTCCTCAGGATCGCCCAGAGAATCGGCAAGCTGCCGCAGGAATGGTTCTACATCCGTTACTACACCAATCGATTGAAACGGCTCCCGCTCGATCACCCTGCCCACTGCCAACGGGTCGATATCTACACAAACCGTTTTGGCAGTAGGCCCGAGCATGTTGGCCACAGCCAGAGAATGCTGGACAGTGCCCATGAGTAAGACAAGCGAAGCGTCAGCCAGCTTGTCGCGCATGACTTTCTGAGCCTCGACAATATCGGTGGTCACGCCTGGAATTGGACCCTCGTCGCGAATCGATCCGGTCAGGACAATATCGACGCCGTGACGCACGCAGGCGTGCATAATTCCGCCCGCTAAAATGTTTTTCTCGACCGCCGCGGCAATCCCGCCTGCGGCGCGAATTATGTTTATGGCCCGGAGATGGTTCTCATGCCCGCCTCCCGCGAGTAACCGATCCGGACTCTGGCCCAACGATGTGCCAAATAGCGCCCTCTCCACGTCGTAAACGGCAAACGCGTTTCCGGCAAAAAGCCGGTCGATCAAACCGCGCTCGATCAGCTTCTCGAGATGTTCGCCGGCACCGGTCAACACAATGGCTGGGCCGGCGACGACCACCGTCTTGCCTCCGCCGGCGCGCGTGCGTTCGAGCTCTCGCGCAATCTCTCGAATCACCGCGAACTTCGGTTGGTCGGCCGAAACACTCCGGTTGATAAATTGAAAAGCGTCCGTGTGCGAAGTGGCGCGCTGCCACGGAACAACCCGAATTCCTTGATGGCCCGTTACAATTTCATCGCCTTGTTTGACGTCGAAGAATTTTACCGCGCGAGCGGTTGCTTTGCTTCGATCAACCGCGAT
>Ga0207684_10003198_pt1 | contig 16083 bp, 14 predicted proteins | sample KBSK5501metaG_FD_184342 | JGI IMG/M metagenome (GOLD analysis project Ga0207684, IMG submission 184342) | Corn, switchgrass and miscanthus rhizosphere microbial communities from Kellogg Biological Station, Michigan, USA - KBS K5-50-1 metaG... | ecosystem: Host-associated > Plants > Roots >...
GGTGCAGGCTGTCAATATGCTCCTTTCGGGGAGCGAGCGCGTGATGCTGCCAGCAGACCCGAGCCGGATTATCATCACCGTAGGAGGTGAGTGAGCAAACATCGGCAGGCTGAAACTGCCATTTCGGTTTGGAGGCGACTACTCGCACGGTCATGAAGCAGGGCGTGCGCTGCATGTGCGTGAGATCGCTACATCCTTTTTGTTGGTTTGCATGAAAAATGGAAAGAGACCAGGGATGGTTCCCCGGTCTCTTTCCACATGTTGAGGAAAGAGAAAAATGGCATGACGAGGACAATGAAGCAAGATGCACTTCCAGAGGGCATGGCACTGGTAGAAACCGCCAATGGCAGGTGGTTCCCAGCGTTTGCCCCCCTCTCGGAAACATACGATTGGGCGTACATACTGAAAGGCTCTCCTCTTCTCCCTCTTGCACTTGATTCATTGAATGAACCAGGACAAGGCTACGACTGTCGCGAAGCGGCGATAGAAGCCTGCCATGCCTGGCGTGAAGCGGCAGAGTTGCCTCTGTACTGGCGAGGGCTGGCAGCGCGCACAGAAGTGTATCCAGAGCGTAATGCCTGGTATCTCGATGAGATTGTGCAGCTGGCTGGAGATGACACACCGCGGCTTCGCTGCGGGATCTCCGTATATTCGGTGGTGCTCGCGGCAGGGATTGAAAGCGTTGAGATCATTGATGCAACAGGAAATACGCCCGATGAAGCTATCGAATCCCTCTATCAGCACGTGTACGAGTGGTTTTGCAAGCCTCAAGCCATCTCGTGCGCTAGCTAAATGCTTCCAAGTTGATCATGCGGCAAGTACCTGTGACTGAGTAGGATGCTTGTCAGGCGCGAAAGGACTGCCGATATGACGAAGCAGATCATCAGGGGTTCGGGCGAACGTCTCAAAGTGCGCTCTGGCATCAGAAAGCCTCGACTCAAAGTCTCTGCGGTGATGATTATGCGTGACGATGTGACGTGAGACCCGCCAGAGCCACTCGATGCGAATAGCTATCTCTGCAATATCCTGGCCATAGCAGATAAAACGCCGTCGCCTTCGGGGCATTATCTTTCATGGTATGGCGAAGAATAAGCAATAGACGAAGCGATCACTCGACACCTCGGCACAGTGATCTGGAACGACCCTCATGCATACACCTATCAGATTGCTGCTACTCTCCAAGAGGACGAAATAGCCCGTCTGGGTTTCTGGCCTCGCTGCTTCCTGAAGAAGTAGCGTGGGGCGGATGGCTTCTCCGAAACACCCGCCCTTCAGAGCACCTCACCTGGGTTTTCCGTTCTCAGCATGCCGCTTTTGGAAGTGGCCAGAAACCCTGACGGGGATTGCCTGCTCATCAAGCCGGGTGTATACTCTGCATAGGCCCACGTGCCAGCGCGTACACAAGAGCTAAGCGTCGCCAGGATTGAGGAAAGCTATGAAGCCCAAGATACGTATGGCGCTCCTGGTCACAGCAGTCATGGTCGCTGCGTGCGGCTCGCAGCCAGCCACACGCGGATCTGCGACCACACTGCCCACCCACCCACCAGCGGGTATCATCGCTGAGTTTCCTTTGCCAACTTCTGAGATCTCCCCGGCTGGCATCACGGCCGGGCCCGATGGCAACCTCTGGTTTACCGCGTCCACTGCTGTAGGCGACATCAGCAGGATCGGGCGCATCACCCCAGCCGGGCAGATCAGTGAGTTTGCGCTCCCCCCCGGCATCCCCTTAGAGATCGTCGCTGGGCCCGATGGCAACCTCTGGTTTACGGAGGAGTTTGGCAAGCTGGGGCGCGTCACCCCAGCCGGCCAGCTCACCGAGTTCCCGCTCCCCATGACGAGTGGCTACCCCGACAGCATCGCTGTTGGGCCCGATGGCAACCTCTGGTTTACAGAAAACCCTGGCAACCAGATTGGGCGCATGACGCCCGCCGGCCAGCTCACCGAGTTCCCGCTCCCCAATCCCAAGAGCATCCCTAATGAGATCACCGCTGGGCCTGATGGCAACCTCTGGTTTACAGAGTACGTTGACAGTGGGGGTCGGTTCACTGGCAACCAGATTGGGCGCATGACGCCCACCGGCCAGCTCACCGAGTTTCCCCTCTCAACGCCTGGGAGCTCCCCGGCTGGCATCACGGCCGGGCCTGATGGCAACCTCTGGTTTACGGATTGTACCTCCCATTCAGGGACGCACTGCATGACCAGCCAGATTGGGCGCATCACTCCAACCGGGCAGATCAGCGAGTTTGCGCTCCCAACTCCTCAGAGTATTTCCGGCGCAATCACGGCCGGACCCGATGGCAATCTCTGGTTTACGGAATGTAGCATCCCTGCAAGCGGGGGCGCGTGCAACGACAGCAGGATCGGGCGCATCACCCCAGCCGGGCAGATCAGCGAGTTTGCGCTCCCAAGACCTACCAGCACCCCTTACCGCATCACGGCCGGACCTGATGGCAACCTCTGGTTTGCAGAGGAGCATCCCGGCGCGATTGGGCGCATCACGTCGGGAAAGGGAGGCAGCTAAATGCTTCCAAGATGATTATGCAGCCTGAGCGAGTGACAGAGGAGCGTCTTGATCCTTCTCAGGAGCAAAGGGACTGCCGATATGGCGAAGGACCTCCGTCGGGGCCTGGGCGAGTGCCTGGAAATGCTGCTCCACATCCGCGAGCAGCAGCTCGAACGTGCTGCGATGATGATTATGCGGCACGACCCGTCGCGAGATGCGCCAGAGCCATTCAATGCGGTTGGCATCAGGATCATAGGCCGGCGTATAGACGAGATACAGCTGCTCTTTTAGCTCGGTGAGCATGCCACGCACCAATAAGGAACCAGCAGGAGTGTGCGCCTTGAGATTGTCAGCAATCACGATGGCGACATGCCCACGACGTTTGGAGCGAGCAACAGCGGCGCGCACTTGTTCACAGAACACATCAGCAGTCCGTCCGGGAGCCGTTCTGCCATCAAACCAGCCATCACGCCAGTCCACCAAGCCGAAGCCATAGACCTTGTGGTTATCTCCCGGAGCCTGGATCAGGCGTTGCCCGCGCCGTCCTTTGCGGCTCCAGACGCGTGTGAGGGTCGGGTGAAAGGCAAATTGGATCTCATCCTGGAGGTAGAGGTCGGCTCGTGGTAAGAGGGCGAGCAGGTCTGACAAGTCGGCAGGCAACTGATCCCATAGATCAGCCTCGACCAAATCATTGACGAGTAGAGGTTCGGGTGCGGTGGCACCGGCCAACAGAACCTCTACCCGCAAGCGTTTCCCACGTAATCGGCTTTCTCTTCGGCTTTGCGTCGTAAGGTCCAGGTCGGGCGTTTGCAAACGTACCCATGGGTATGCAAGTACACGCGCACCGTCTCCTCCGTGACCTGTATCCCTGTGTGCTGACCTAAATACTCAGCAAGCAACTCGGTGGTCCAGTTCGCGCTACTCACGCCCACCTCATGGGGATCCAACTCGATCACGCGCAGCAACTCGGCTTACCAGGCTGCCGTGACCCTCCGCTCTCGGCCTGGCGGGGTGCGCCGAGGCACCGCATCCAGTCCTCCAGCTAAGAAATGCTTGAGCACACGGGCCACCGTGTCCTCGCTCCGCAACACGATGCGGGCAATCTGCGGCACTTTGTAGTTTTGCTGGGCGAGCAGAATCATCTGATAGCGCGTCCGGCTCTCCACATTGGCTGTGTCTTCATAACGGCGACGCAACTCGGCAAGGGTTGCTCTCTCTAATAGGGGTAAAGTGATTGGGGCTGTCATACGTTCCTTCCTTCTCTTCAATCTTCCACACACTTTTCCCCATGGTATCATTATTCCGCAAGATTTGCCTGGAAGCATCTAGCAGGCACCTATCAGAACAGCCCTGTAAGTCTGTAGGTGCAGGCATGGCCTCTGCGAGTACGGACCTCTCTACATCTCAACAGTATCGGAAAATGATAGCAAATGCTCAACTCTTCCATTCAGACGGCAAGCCGCCTGGGACGAACTGCTGCGCCCCCTACTCCTAGGCCATCAAAGGCTGTCGGAGCTACTTTTCTCAGGATGTTGTAACTGCCGTTGACATCCGAGTGCAGAACGCGTTCGCCACTGGCATAATACCAGCGTCCAGAACGCCTCCCACTGAAAATGGGGGACTCTTCCCGTGAGGGACCATAGGCCGGAAGAGGGTCAAGATCGAGAAAACTGGCTTTGGAGGTGTAGCTTTCTTCGTGAGTGATCACCTGGATACCAACCAGCGCTCCCTTGTACGTGAGCATTTCAATAAATCTTGCATGGGGAATCTGCACAAACTGCTGGTTATTTTTCTTCCCCATTTCCACTTCCTGCTTCCAATAGCGATTCTTCCCGATTATCAAGGTTCCGATCCCCTCTTCCACCAGCAGGTCAATAATGCGACGGCTTGCCGTGTGTAAATAGTGGGCGATACGGCGATTGCGCTTCGTCGTGACCTGATCCAGCTTGCGAGAGGTAAAACGCTGGTACTCGGCGAGTTGCTTCTGATAGTGTTCCCGTTGTTTATTGTAATACTGGTTTCGGCTTTTGATCGGTTTGCCACTGACCAAACGAGGAACAAACCCAGGCTTGTTGGATGTGATGGCAGCAAGCACATTGACTCCTGGGTCCAGGGCTGCCACAAGAGACGGATCGACGGCTGCGGGTTGCGCCTCTTTCTGATAGACCACTTCCACGACATAAAAATCTCGACGAGGAACAATCCGAACCTGATCAATAGCCTCCCACGGAACCTGTGTCTCAATCTCAATACCCAGCCCAGACGGCACAATCTTCCCGGTCTTTTTGTAGGCCCGTTTGCCAATGGCTTGGATGTCGTAGATTAAGAGAAAGCGGCCATGTTCCTTGTGCTTGTAGCCTGGGATCTTGGGCTTGCCTCTGAATTTCTCCGGGTGCTCATACCACTCTTTGAGGCTCTCACGGAAGGATTTCCAGTTCTTATCGATCTGGATCAAAATGGAATTGGAGACTTTCCGGGGGAGGGCTTGATAGCATTCCAGATGCTTCACGCGATGGAAGATCTCTGCATATGGCAGATATTTTCCCTCATGGAGGTAGGCTTGTCGAATCTGATATGTGGCCTGATTGTAGAGGTTTTTGGAAGCAAAAGCAGCGGCATCAATGACCGTATAGCGTGGATCGCCCTTTGCAATGATATGCTGCGAAACCTGCCTCATGACTCGCCATCCTCTGCTTCTAACTGTTCAACAAGGCGTTCTATCTTCCGTTTTGCTCGTCGCTGCCCGTACAGCCGGACGCAGATCGAGTAGACGATGCTTGCTAAATCGTGAAGCAGGTCTTCTCTGTTGTTTTCTGCTGGATTGACAACTTCGATGGTTCTTCCTTGTACTTCCAAAAGGGTTTCGATATACCGGAAACCAAAGCGGGTGAGCCTATCCTTATGTTCAACCACGAGCCGAGTAATCATCGGGTCTCTGAGTAGAGACAACAATTTCGGTCGGCTATCATTCACCCCAGAGCCTACCTCTTTGACCAACTTGACGACCTGATAGCCACGCACAGTGCAATACTGCGTGAGCCGTTCTGCCTGTCGCTCCAAGTTCTCTCGGCGCGAAGCCTCAGACACCCGTGCATAGATTGCCACCCGCTCCTCCGGGTGCGGCTGCGATCCTCCAGCCTCAACAATGATGGTTCCTGATGGCGCTTGATACCCGCGGATCACACCCGCCTTCCACCAGCGCAGCGCGGTGCTGTAACTGATCCCTTGTTGTTTGGCAAACTGACTGAGCTTCATAAAGAAAGCATATCATAATTGCTAGTATCTGACAATATTTGCTATCATTTCTTGCGAACGATTACAACACTCTCTCACATTGGAAGGACATGATTATGAGAAGCAACACCAATAAGCAACAGCCACTTGAATCTGCTCAGCTCACCGGAGTGAAGAAACTGCTCAAGGTGGAGGATGTCGCTGACATTTTGGGGGTCAGCAGGGTCAAAGTCTACCTCCTACTCAGAAACGGCCTACCTTCGGTCAAAATCGATGGCGCACGCCGCTTCCAACCGGACAAATTGCAAGCCTGGATCGAGCAGCATAGCGCCTGATCCTGCCCAGTCACGCGATCCCAACCTGAGCCAGTCCCCTGATTTCAAGGATCAGCATCACTCTCTTCGCAAGTAAGAAAGGTCCCGGAGGTATGCAATCACAGACACACATTTCCTACACACGAAAGCTCCCCGCTCTGGAAGAACTGCAGGCGCGTCCACAGTGGGTGTGCTGGCGCAAAGAAGAGCGTCAGGGCAAACTCACCAAAGTCCCCTACAACGCTCGCACTGGAAACAAGGCGCAATCCGATAACTCGGCGACCTGGGCGAGCTACGCTCAGGCTGTTCAAGCACTGCGCACTGGCACCTTTCACGGCCTCGGGTATGTCTTCCACCGGGACTATACGGGCATTGACCTGGATCACTGCGTGAACCCGGATGGACGCATTGATCCCTGGGCGCAAGCCTATCTGGATCGGCTGGGGAGCTATGCCGAATACTCTCCCAGCAAGACCGGGGTGCACATCCTGGTCCGCGGCATCATTCCGAGCGGGCTACGGCGAAGGGTGCCGCATGCGCCACACCCGGAAGCCGCCATTGAGATGTACTGTGAACGGCGCTACTTCACCGTGACCGGCAACCATGTGGCCGGAATGCCAACCACGATTGAAGCATGTTCCGACCTGCATTCGATCCATGCGGAACTCACCGCGCCCAAGCCCACACAGCAGGTTCCTCTGCAAGGGCAAATTGCTCTGGACGATGCTGCGGTCCTGGACCAGGCGATGCATGCCAGCAATGGCGCGACCGTTGTGGCGTTGTGGAACGGCGATACCTCTGGCTATGTTTCTCCGTCAGAAGCCGATCTCGCCCTCTGCCACGTGCTTGCATGCTGGACGAACAAGGATGCCTCTCAGATCGATCGGCTGTTTCGTCGTTCTGCGTTGTACCGTCCAGAGAAGTGGGATCGCCCGGCACGCTCAGGGGAAACCTATGGCAAGGGAACCATTGCGCGCGCCATTGCCGGCTGTAGCGAGACCTACACCCCGCATGCACACGGCAAGATCATCCACTTCCGGCGCAAGCCAGAGGGCACCCCTGAGGCAGAGGCGGTGTCACTGCCCGAAACACACCTGGAGTTTGTGCTGGAGTGCCTGCAGGACGAGGAAGAGGGAGACGCCCGGCTGTATTGCCACCTGTTCCGCGGGAAGTGTGTGTATGATCACACCGAAGGGATGTGGTACGAGTGGCAAGGCCATCACTGGGAGCGCGATGAGTGTAAACATGCGCTTCTCCTGGCCAGCGGACCGCTGGCCTCCGTCTACCTGGACGCCAGCGCCCAGCTTGCCGAAGAAGCCGCTCAGACCGAAAAGCGCCTGGACCCCGACCTGTTGCAGCATCTCAAAGGGGATGATCCACACCTGCAGCGCTACGAATGGCTCAAAGCGATGACCGGCGCACTCATCGGACGCGCCAAGGCCCTCAAGAAACTGAAACGCGCGCAATCCATCTTGACCTATGCCCAGGCGTACCTGCGCATCACCTCGAGAGACTGGGATACCCATCCCTGGCTGTTGGCCTGCGCCAATGGCGTGTTGGATTTGCAAGCCGGCGAACTGCAAGCAGGCAAGCCGGATGATTACCTCAAGACAGCCATCCCAACCGAGTGGATCGCCCTGGAAACCCCGGCTCCGCGTTGGGACCAGTTCCTGCAGGAGATTTTTCAAGACAAGCCAGAGCAGGAACGTGAGGCACTGATCGCTTTTCTCCAGCGTTTACTCGGGTATGGCATCACTGGCTCCACCGCCCATCATGTCTTTTCTATCCTGTATGGAGAGGAAGGACGCAATGGCAAGGATACGCTGCTTGACATGCTCAAAGACGTCCTGGGGCCTCTCGTGGGAGCGGTGAGCAACGACCTGTTCGTCGCGCAGGACAAGTTCCGGGCCAGTGGAGCCCCGACGCCTCATCTCTGTGATCTACAGGGCAAGCGCCTGGTCTGGGGCAGCGAGACGCGGCAAGGGGACAAACTCAACATCGCCCAGATCAAGCTGCTCTCCGGCGGAGGGGAGATCTCCACCCGGCAGTTGCACGGCAGGCAGTACAGCTTCACCCCGACGCACAAGTTGCTGCTCATGACCAACTACAAGCCCCATGCCGATGCCCGCGATCAGGCCTTCTGGTCGCGCGCCTGCCTGATCGAATTTGGCATCCGGTTCGTGGAGCATCCCCACGCGCCCAACGAGCGGCAGGCCGACGTCGGGCTCAAGGACAAGCTCAAAGAGGAACGCAGCGGCATCCTGGCCTGGCTCGTCCGGGGCTGTCTCGCCTGGCAACAGCAGGGACTGGCCATCCCGGACTCTGTCTCCCTGGCGACCGAGAAGTATCGCGATGAGGAGGATCGCATCTTGCACTTCCTCACCGAGCGCTGCATTTTACGACCAGAGGTCTCCATCAAGGCGAGTGTCCTCTATGAAGCATACAAAGCCTGGTGTGAAGAGAACCAGTTTGGTCGGGGCATGAATGCCACCCTGTTTGGCAACGAGATCAGTCGTCGCTTTGAGAAGAAGACCACGAAAATCGGGAGGGTGTATCAGGGAGTTGGGTTACTGACTGCTGGTGAAGGGTTGGTGAAGGGTTTGGATTCTGCTGCTACATCCCATGAAAGTACTTCAGAAGCCAATATAGATACACAAGAAACACAGGAAGGTGAAGGGTGTGAAGGGTTTCACCACGTTTTTCCCCCTAATGCAATTGAAGGCCTCTATAGAGGCCAAAACGGGGCGAAACCCTTCACACCCTTCACCAACTCATCCATTGGGAATGCGCCTCAGCCACCATCAGAAGCCAATGCAGAACAAAATCGAAGTGATTCACAACCCTTCACCAACCCTTCACCTAACGCAACATTACCGGAAGGATGGGAGGAATTTGTCCTATGATGCTCATATTGTTGTTGACGGAACTGACCTCCCTGAAGGTGCATCTCTCGGTTGAATCCGATGGATTGCATGTCCAGGCTCCCAGCGGGGCGTTGACGGACGAACTGCGCCAGGTCATGACCCAACACAAGGCAGCCTTGCTGCGCTACGCGGCTGATCCTGCTGTCGAAACGATCGATGGCCTGGGTTATCTGACCGGAAACCGGCAAGAACAAGATGTCACGTTCGTTGCTCCTGAGCGGAAGGAACGACTGCACTACAAGGTCGGCGTGGTGCTCCTACAAGATGGCATTGAGCGCTTCTACTACCCAGGCATGCTCTCTGTCGGACACAATGCCGGAAGTGATCCGAGCCCATGAGCAATCACACAGGGCAAACCCATGAACAGGAGAGTGACATCTCCCTCAATCAGATCAAGACTGTGGCTATCGAGAAACGAGAAACAGTGCTCTTTGTGCAAGGACTGATGGTTGAACACATGGTGGGAGATATGGAGGTGCAGGCATGACCATGTCGGCGAGATGATGCTGAAATGGAAAGACGCATCTGGTACGTCACCTCTCTTTGCATGTGTTCGTGATGGAGCGTTATGTACATGGAAGGTATGCCCATGAACATTCAGCAACCGGTGAAGTTGCACCAGGTTCTCCTGCATGCGCCAGACGAACGCTCTACCCAATCTGTGATACCAATGTCGCTGCATCGGCTCCATCCTCTCTCATGAGACAATGCAGCGACATGTGATTGACGGGGAATTTGAGCCATTCTGGATCCAATTTATACAGGAAACGCATCATCTATCATGATACAGACAATAGTATTGTTGTTCAACAAACTGTGCTGGTAATTCCTATCCCTTAGAGCTCTGGGTCTCACATGCGTGAAAGAAGAGATACACTGTCAAACAAACTGTAACAGACACTTTTCGTGGCTTCATAGGGAACCACTCAGGCCAGATGGCAAAACAATGAAAAGGTATTTCCGAGAAATGAATGGGTTAGAGGAGTATGTTCTATACCTCTCCTCGCCGGCCTGTAGGCTTGCAGGCACGGAAGCCTGCCGCCTCTGTCGGCAGTTGGAAAGACGATCCATGCTCGTCTCCGGTCCTGCTACCGCTGCGAAAGCGTTGGGGAGGTGATAAGGACGACTGGCGCTACGGTGAGCTGCACATAGCCATCGAACGATGACGCACTGCTTAGAGGGAGCAACCTGATGCTCGCGTTCAGAGCTTCGCAAAAGGCGCCTGACAGGTCAGAGCCAAGCGAATGCCTCTTTTAGGAGACAAGGCAAAATGTTGGGCCAAGGTGCGCGGCTTTGTCTCGATGCGTTACCACCCAAATGGTCGATAGATTTTCGTGAAGTAAACAAGTCTCTCAGGGTTTCACGCCGCACCTCGTTCCTGCGCATCAAGACCAAGAAGACCAGTACTTCGTTTCCTCATGCGTAAGGAGAGTCACGAGAGCCTGTTTGACCACCACGCCACCAGCGAGAGGTGCCTCCGAGTGCGCGTGCGCTGCATGCATCCCTCACCGCCACAGTCACGATGGGAGGCTCACATTCGCGACAAACAGTCTGGGGAACAACGTCGCGAAGGCGAGCGGGGTGAGTCCATCCCGCAGCGAGCAGAGCAGCGGGTTCTCCCACTGCCCGATCTTGCCGAAAAGAAAGGACTGCCGGGTGATGGCGGCGCTCCGCTTCCTGCGGCGTGCCTCGTAGGCGCGCAAAGCGGCCACTGGCTCGCGCTCCTCGGAGAGGCACCCAGCGAGGACGAGGGCATCTTCCAGGGCCTGACACGCCCCTTGCCCGAGGTTGGGGGTCGGGGGATGAGCGGCATCGCCCAGCAAGGTCACCCGGCCACTTCCCCAGTGACGCACGGGTCGGCGATCGAAGAGATCGTTGCGCAGGATGGCCTCCTCGTCGGTGGCCTCGATCAGGCGCTCGATGGGCTCCCGCCAGCCCCCAAAGAGTCGGGAGAGCCTGGCCTTCCGTTCCCCTGCGCGGTCCTGTTCGCCGGCCGGGTAGCTCTGCGTAGCGTACCAGAAGACCCGCCCGTTGCCAATCGGCAGCATGCCAAAGCGTCGACCTCGCCCCCACGTCTCGCTGGAAATGCCCGGGGAGACGTGCTGCTCCTCGAAGTCGGCGACCCCCCGCCAACAGGTGTAGCCACTATAGCGCGGGGGCGCCTTGCCCAGCAGCTGCTCGCGGATCACCGAATACAACCCATCCGCGCCGACCAGCAGGTCCGTCTGCTGCTGATACCCATCGGCGAAGTGACTGATGACATGCCCTTGCTCTGGCTTGAAGCCGACGCAGTTCGCATGCACGTGGATACTCCCTCGATCAATCGCGCCTGCCAGCAGGCGCAACAGATCGGCCCGATGGATGCCCAGGCTGGGGGCTCCCACTCGCCGTTCGAGAGGGTCGAGGCGCATGCTGCCCAGTCGTTTTCCCCGCCAGGACCAGCACTCAAAGGAGGTCAGATGAGCACTGACCGCAGTCAGCGCATCGGCCAGACCCAGGTACCGCAGGACCAGCACTCCATTGGCCCACAGGGTCAAGCCTGCCCCGATCTCGCGCAGCTCGGGATTGCGCTCGAAGAGCGCGACCTCAATGCCCTGGCGTTGTAAGGCTGCGGCTGCGGCCAGTCCGCCAATGCCGCTGCCAATGATGCTCACGTGGAGTATGTGCTTCTCCATCAGTTCCCTCTCGCCTGTCCTGCGCCGATGCATCTGGTGCTCACCGTCGCACCAAAGGAGGATTTTTTGCACCTCATCTGAGGTGAAGAGGACTCGCTCTCTTCCATTGTACGGTGTCGGTCGGTTCCTCGTCTAGATGCGCAGGAAGGAGCGGTGGCGTGAAACCCTGTCTCTATATTCATGTTCATACGAAGTTCTCCAAAAAGCCTTGTCTGGTGCTCACCTCTTGCTCACGAAATTGCGTACTCGCAGACAATCAGCAGGTCACGGACCTTCTTCGCATCGAGCGTGTTGGGTGGTCCATCCGAGGCCAGCGCCTGCGGGATAGATTGCCGAGTCAGCGAGAGTGACCAGGAGCCACGGTTGTCGCCGCTAGTGCTAATCGGCACACTAGCTGACATGACGGGATAGGAGACAGGGAGCTTGAATTCTGATTGAAGAAGCGTCTGGTCTGGCGAGGTGAGCGTGAACGACAGCGACTGCACCTGCGACAGGTCCACCAACTCGTCCAGGAAAAGATACAGATTCACCGTCTGGATCTGCACCGTCTTGCCACGCAGCTGGTAGGAGAAGCGATCCTTGGAGAGGTCCAGTTGCAGTGTCGCGGTGTTTGGATCCGTCGGGTTGAGGAACTGGACCCATGCGGCGGCGAACTCGTGCTTCGTGCTGAAGAGACGAGCGCCGCTTGTTGCGTTGACATCCCCGGCCAGGCTATCACTCGCGGCCTTCCGCAGCGGCACGCCGCCGTCGCGGGCCGTATACTGCAGCCGCAGGATCACGTCGGTGATGGTGTTGAAGTCGAAGGCGTTGGTCTCCCTGGGGAGCTCGATGCGCCAGCGCGAGACTGCACCGGCGCCCTCAAATGGCAGGTAGCGCTCGTCGCGGAAATTGAGCTCGAAGAGGCCGGCATCGTTCTGCCCGTGGCTGGTGGCGATGGACTGCACCGAGGCGAAGTTGTACACAAAGCGGGCGTCATTGTCGCCCTCAGCGTAGGGAGCCGTCGCGTCGCTACTGATGCGGGTGATATTGCTGAGCAGTGTGAGCGTGCAGTTGATGCTTGTGTACGGGCCAACGACGCAGGGAATGGTGATGGCCATCGACTTGATGCGCCGCATGTAGTGGCCGGGGTAATCGGCGTCGAAGAGCGCCTCGGGCAGCTCGACCTCGCACACGCCCGTCTCTTTCAGCATCACCAGCGCCAGCGGATCCACCAGCGCCAGTGAGATGTGCTTGGTGATCTCGTAATCGCGCTTGTTCTGGTCCTGATAGGCCCGCTCCAACTGCCTGAGCGCGAGGTGAAGCTGCTCGCCGGCCATGAGGCCCTGGTGGACGCTATCCCAGTAGCCAAACTGGATATAGTTGGAGTCGGACAGCCCGCGCTCGAAGCGATAGGCGCGCTCGGCCTGCTTGGCCAGGTCGTAGGCCATCGAGTAGGCCTGATAGTAGAGCGTCGAGAGTTGGCCCTGCATCCAATCGTAAAGGTCCTGATTGGTGAACTTGTCACGCAGAAAGTCTTCGATCTCCTGGGCGTTATCGACCTGTTTCTGCTGATTCTCGATCTCCTTGCCGGCGATGTCAACGCGCTTGTTTGCGGCCGCCATCTGCTGGTCGATCTGCTCGAGCTCTCTGGTGGCAAGAGTAAGCTGCAAACGCCACTCGTCATCTCGGCGATCAAACGCCCCCTTGATGGAAGCCACAGTTCCGAGATACGTGCGTTGAGCAGCAAATGCATTAATAAAACGGGCAAAGGCGTATAACGCCGCACCAACATTGGAGCCACCAAAGGAGACGGTGGGTGGGCCTGCACCTTGCGTGTAGGTTGGAAAATAGTTAGCCACGCTTGAGGCCACCTCATACCCTGAAGCAAGTTCTTGCAACTGCTGTGCCTGTGAGAGTTGATCGAGATGCTCCGTCTCATGGGGGATGTATTTCTGCCCAGGAGGGCTACCCTCCGAACTATCAGAAGCCTTATCAACGGGCGGGATAGTGACCGACTGGCTGCCGAGCCACTGCTGATACTGGGCAAAGCGCGCCTCGGTAACGTGTCGCGTGCCATTCAGCGCGGCCAGCGATAGGTTGGCTTCGTCAAGCTGCGCCTGCTTGACGTCCATCATCGCCTGGAGGATTGCTTTCTCGCGGCTGGCACGCAGCGCGGCCAGCGCCTCAGCATCCTTCTTTTCGAGGGCGCTCAGGAGTGCGGCGCCGAAGGCTCTCACGTCCGCACACAGCTCGACCGCCTTCTGTAAGATGTAGGAGAAGCGATAGTAGGGTAACGGGGCGTACACGTCGTTGAGCACGCTGCCGAGGTCAATGCCCTGGGCCGCGGCCTGCACGAGGAGCATGGGGTTGATGGGCGGCGCGAAGAGCGGAAGCTGCAGCGCTTCGCCGTCAATCGTCATGCAATGACGGATCTTGAAGAGCCGATCTTCGACGGTATCCCAGTAGCCGAGCAACTGGTCGTTCTGCGGGATGCAGAAATAGAAGATGTTGGCGGCGACAGCCGTCCCGCTGGTGCCTCCCTGTCCGTCCGGTGCCGTGGGGATGAAGGGAAACTCGTTCTCGAAGGCGACCAGCGTGTTGGAGAAGAGATCCAGCCCGGCCTGCTGGAGCTGCTGGTAGTTCTGCGGCTTCGTCTTCTCGGGAGTGGGCACGGTCACCGGACGCGGCCCAAGCAGCTGCGCGACGAGGATGTAGTGCTGCAGCGCCTCGTTGAGGAACTCTCTGTCGCTCGCCTGCTCCGCCATGCGGTACAGTTGGTCGCCCCAGGCCAGGTGATGGGCGATGTACTGAAAGACCACGGCTTTCATGTACGCCGAGAGGCGCATGCGCGCGAGCAGGTGTGGCTCGAAGGGATGCTTCTGCATCGCGTCAATCTGGTCCTGAACGGAGGAGCTCTGCTGTCCTGGCGGGTCCAGACTCTGCAGGAGATTCTGAATCTGCTCGGCCTGGGCGTTGACTGACGTGAACGGGAGCACCTGCCAATAGCTTGGACTCTTGGTGATGTCGAAGATGTAGCGGAACATGGTCTCCGCTGCATCGAAGCTGCGATTCTGGCTGAGGAAGGCTGCAAGGCGGAACGGAACGTGGAAGAACAGCTCCCAGTTGTACATCACGTAGGGGCTATCCACCTTAGCCATGTCGAAATCGACCTGCTCGTAAGGTAAAGCCCGCTCGTAGGAAAAGGTTGGAACGACGACCAATCCAGGAAGGTAAGACGAGTAGAAGTAGTTCCCGAATATGTCGTTGGTATATGGATTGAGCGTGAGATGGGTGAAGTCCCAACCCGCCTCGCTGAGCTGTTGATTGCTGAGCGTAAGGAGCGCCGCAATGCCTCCCCTCGAAAGGTCGCCGACGAACTTGGACGCGTACGGGTGGAAGAGATGGGAGAAGCGTTCGGTCGGGATCGGAAAGGGGTAATATGGGATAGTGGGCCCGGGCAAGCAGAGATAAGCGCGCGTGGCGTCCTGATAGAAGAACGGCTGACCTGCGACGAACTGGAAGGATGCAGCGGGGGGGAGGAGGTCATACTTGCCTGACGCAGCCTCGAGTAGCTGCTCCGTCTGCCACGTGTTGAAGTTCGCAGGGTCGTTTACATAATAAGCGGCGAGCTTACCTTGCGGATTGCGGTGTTTTGCTACATCTGAGGTCGGATCCCAAACGAATGTCATGCTCGCTACTTGCATGCCAATTGGGTCAAGTATAGCAGTTTCGTATGGGACAATCCAGCTGCCGAGGGCGAGAATGACATCGATGTGTCCACTTTGACCATTGAAAACAAATGTCCCGCAAACATCTGCCCAGCTGTGCACCTTCCCAGTGGTATCTGTTGCCTCTCCATTCTCCACAAACATCGCAATGCCGAGAGTACCCTCGGTGGAGACCCCAATTCTGTATGTAAAGCGCCCTGGCGGGTAATTCTGCGAGACATCACCCTTGATTGTATAAGGCCATGGACCCCCATATATTTGCCCACTTATTGGCGGGCTGGTATCGCTCTGCCAAGGTCGTAATTCAGGGTCATCTTCATTGTACGGGTAACGAACCTGATAAAAATACAGGATCTCCTTTGAAACTTCCTTTCGCTGCCACTTGCCGTGCTTGTACTCGCTCCAAGCGAGGGTAATCTCCCAGTAGGTGAGTTGTTCCGTGGAATGCTCGGGATCCGCGCCCAGGGTTTTCATCGTAAATCTTGGCCAGAAAAGATACAGGCGCCGGTTCCAGATGACCGGGATGAGGTGGTCGCCCTCGATGTCGAGGTCCACCCGCTCCCAGGGCGTCCAGGACGTTTGGTTCTCTAATCGGCGATAGAAATAGATGTGCGGTGTGTTGCGTGTGCGGCCGAAGACGTGCAGGATGTCGACGTCCGTCTGCTCCCAGAACAGACCACACATCTCGAGGTTGGCGACCTGGTTAAGCTTCGCCACATAGTCTGA
>Ga0207684_10003199_pt1 | contig 16083 bp, 16 predicted proteins | sample KBSK5501metaG_FD_184342 | JGI IMG/M metagenome (GOLD analysis project Ga0207684, IMG submission 184342) | Corn, switchgrass and miscanthus rhizosphere microbial communities from Kellogg Biological Station, Michigan, USA - KBS K5-50-1 metaG... | ecosystem: Host-associated > Plants > Roots >...
GCACACCGACCGCTACGACGACCGGGACCTGCCCGCCCTGCTCGCGGCCTACGATCAACGGCGCGAGGCGCGCCACGCCACCCCGAAGGAGAACCAGCGCTACGTGGAGCGGTTCGGCTACACCGAGTCGTACGGCTGGTCGGAGGACAAGGCCCGCCAGTACTCGACGCCGGAGCGGCACAACTTCGGCCCCTTCATCCGCCGTCACGGCTTCGGGCTCGCCTAGGGCCCGGGATCGAAGCAGGCCCCGCGCCGGCCCTGCTCGCACGCGCACTCGAGGGGCCGGCCGTCGGGCCCCGCCACCATCACCAGCGTCCCGTGGCAGCCGGGGGCCCGGGAGAGCTGCACGGTCACCACCGCCGTGACCATCGCGACCACGAGCGCCACCCCGATCAGGAAGACCCGTCGCTCGAGGCGCTGACTGCGCTTGATCCCCGCCTCGCGTCCAAACTGCGCGCGCCGCTCGACCCGCCACATGGTTGTGAACAGCACGAGGGCGCACCCGCCCGCGAGCGCGGCGACGACGAAGAGAATGACGAAGCTTTCGGCCACTGGGATCGGGTGTCGACGAGAGCACTGCCGCGGCAGCGAGCCGTCGTCGGCCCGGCGGGGCCATCGACCACCCGGCGCACTGTAGCACGATCGCGGCGCGCCGGAAACCCGCCCGGCCGCGCTAGGTCGGGCGCGAATCCCGGGCCTGCGCCACCTCCCGGTCCGACAGGTGGGCAAATGGCGTGGGTGAACTGCAGCCCCGAGCGCTTGCCTCGGCGATCTCGAAGGGCTTCGTGATGTGATCGTCGGCGCCGGCCCGGAGCGCCTCCACGACGTCCCCGGGCTCGCTTCGGGACGTCAGCACGATCAGGTAGGGCGCCATCGGCAGGCTGGCCGTGCGCACCTTCTCGCAGACCTCGACCCGGTGAGGCCGGGCATCATCCAGTCGAGGATCGCGATGGTCGGGACGTCCTGGCGGTGATCTTGATGGCGGGAGAGACAACGCGCTTGTCTGGCTAACGTGCTCCTGCGGTGCTCAGGTCGTCCACCCAGCTAGTGCGTCTCCTCCTGCCACTGCCGAGGGTGGCTCCCACACGTGACTCGCCTGTAGTAAGGTCGACCCGCTGGCCGCCCCGCCCCGTCCCTCCTAGACGATGCGGCCAGATGGGGGGGTCCGCTAAGTGGAGACAATCCTAGTCGTTGATGATGAGCCAGATGTCTGCGAGCTGGCCCGGGATTGTCTCGTGGCGGCGGGTTATAGAATCTTGGAAGCCCAAGATGGCGAAGAAGCGCTGCGAATCGCGGAGGCCCACACCGAGCCGATCCACTTGCTACTGACCGACGTCATTATGCCACGCCTCAACGGCATTGAACTGGCGGGACGCCTCACCCGCCAGCGCCCTGATACGAAGGTGCTCTATATGTCTGGCTTCGCTGTCGTCGGCGCCCAAATCGAACAACTAAGCGGTCCTGGGCTCCAGCCGGGAGACCCGATCTTGCCCAAGCCTTTCAGCCCGGAGGCCCTGACTCGGAAGGTTCGGGAGGTCCTCGATCGTCCTGCCCCGTCCCGCTCCCCGTTCAGTCGTGGCCGTACTCGGCCGGACCAGTGGTGGCCATGAGCCGCTGCCGGTCACTGTGCGCTGGTCGGCCGTTGTTCATGTTACGGGCGGACGAGATGGTTCGGTGATTTCCAGACGGACATTCCTGAAGTCCGTGACCGGCAGCCTCCTCGCCGCGCCGCTCGCCGTCGAGGCGCAGCCGGCGAAATGGCCCGTCATCGGCGTCACTCTGGGCGGCTCTCGACCGAATCCTTACGGCGAAGCACTGCGCCTGGCGCTGGCCGAGCGGGGATGGATCGACGGACAGAACGTGCGGATCGAGTACCGCTACGCTGAGGGCCGGCCTGAGCGTTATCCCGGGTTCTTTACGGAGCTACTCCGCCTGCACGTCAATGTCATCGTGGCTGGAGGCGGGACGGTTGCCGCGCTGGCCGCCAGACAGGCGACGCGCACGACGCCCATCATCGTCTTCGTGCCCGATCCGGTCGCGGTCAGTTTGGCAGCAAGCCTCGCGCGACCAGGAGACAACGTCACCGGGCTCTCGATGCAGATCATGGAAATCGGCTCGAAAAAGCTGGACCTACTCAAGGAAGTGTTCCCGAAGATCGAGCGGGTCGCGGCGCTGTGCGATGCCGCCGACGACAGCGAAGCCCGTGCGATCGAAGCGGCCGCCCCCTTACGCGGCAGTAAGGTGCAGGTACTACGCGTCAGTCGTGCCGACGAGTTTGAGGGAGCCATCGGAACGGCAAAGCGGGGCCGCGCTCAGGCGCTCATCGTCTGTGCGTCCGGATTCTTCACCGCTCACCTGAAGCGTTTGGTCGATCTTGCCGGACAGTCTCGGTTGGCCGCCATTTACGAGCATCGAGATTTCCCCAATGCTGGCGGTCTCATGTCATACGGCCCGAGCATCGCCGAGATGTATCGGCAGGCCGCAACATACGTGGACAAGATCCTCAAAGGTGCCAAGCCGAGCGATCTCCCCATCGAGCAGCCGACCAAGTTCGAGCTCGTCATCAACCTCAAGACCGCCAAGGCCCTCGGCCTGACGATCCCGCCGGCGCTCTTGCAGCGCGCCGATCAGGTGATTGAGTAGAGACGAAGGAGACGACCATGAGCAATCCAGGGTTCGCGTGGATCGTGATCATCGTTGGCATCCTCGTCGTCCTCATCTCAGCGTTGGCCGACCCCCTCGGTCTAGGTCGGCATCCTGGATTCGGGTGGCTACAGGGGCTTGGGGTCGTGATCGGCGTGGTGGTCTCGTTAGCCGGGCTCTATCTCCGGGGGAAGACGAAGCCGTCGCCGTAGAGGATGATCCAATACAAAGGGTCATCATGACCGCTTGTCGTCTGCTTATGGCTGGACCTGCCACTCTAGTTAGACTCTAGTTAGACCAAACGAGGGGAATTCTTACACGCACGTGAACAACGCCTAAATAGAGAACCTCAAGGGTAATGCGCCTTTAGAGGGACTCAGGAGCTGGCATGACCGATGCTGACCGATGATGGCTCTCGCGTTGGGTGTGCTGTCAGCAGGTAGACACCTAACCCGGAGTAATCGAGACATCTCAGGGAGGCGGTGCGACATGACAGGATTCCGAGTGTTCGTGCTCGCTACGCTGGTTACTGCTCTGACAGCCGGCCCGGCACTTGCGCATGGCGGGGGCGGCGGCGGAGGTGGGGGCGGTGCGGGCGCAGGTGGCGGTGCGGGAGTCGGTGGTGGTAACGGTAATGGTGGTGGAAACGGCGTCGGCAATGGAGTCGGCAACGGTAATGGTGGCGGTAATGGCGTCGGTAATGGCAATGGCGTCGCCACTGGCCATGGCGACGATGGCGGGACCGGCGTCACGGTCGGCCACGGGCGTGGCACCGCTATCACGGCACCTGGCAGCCAGCATCGCTCAGACGTGGCAACCGGGCGGCTCTCCAGTCCGACACCGGGAAACGCTCACCCGAGTAGTGGTGTGACGCCAAGCTTCGGCAGAGTCGGAACCGTGCCGACGACTCCTGGCCACAACGCGCCTTAAGCAATAGCCCGAACGGCCTGAGCGTGGCTGCTGGTACGTTGCTGCAGCTCCTAGCCTGTGGTCACGCTCGGGCTACCCGGGTGCTACGGCAGCGCCCGGGATCCACCCGAAGGGGATGAGCCGCCCTCTGGAGGCTGCCCCTTCGGGCTCTTACGTCCCGCCCCAATAGAAAGCCAACCTGATGTAGATTCGTCCCGGCTGGCCGCTCCGCCCCGTCCCGCCTAGACGATGCGGCCAGATGAGGACCCTATGAACCGACGTTCGTTCATCGGGATGACAACCTGCGGTCTGGTCTCCATGCCGCTCACGGTGGAGGCGCAGCCAGCCGGGAAGGTCTACCGTGTCGCGCTGGTGTTCAGTCACTCACCGGTCTCGGTGATGGCCGGACCCAACCCACCGCACCCGCATGCCAGAGCCTCCCTAGAAGGACTGCGCGAGCGAGGATATATCGAAGGCCAGAACATCATCATCGACCGCCGGTCCGGCGAAGGGAAGGACGAACACCTTCGCGAGGTTCTGGCGGACTTGGTAAGGCTTCGCACGGACGTGATCGTAGCTGCGACAAGTCTGGTGGCACAGGCGGCGAAGCAGGCCACGAGCACGATCCCGATCGTGTGCGTGTGCAGCCCCGTTTCAGCAGGACTGGCCGTCGGCAATGCGAGACCCGGGGGTAACTGTACCGGGATTGACAGCGCTCCAACGAACGATCTCGCGGGCAAGCGCGTGGGGTTGTTCAAGGAGGCGGTCCCGAAGCTCTCGAGACTGGCGGCAATCTACGCGCCGTTGGCCGATGCTCAGGTCCGTCATCTGATCGAGATGCAGCGAGCGGCACGAGTGCTGAATGTGACGCTGGTCCCGGTCAAGGTAGACCGGCCCGACGATTTCCCTCAGGCCTTTACTGCGATTGCGCGAGAGCGTGTTGACGGGTTCATCACAGCAGACGGGTTCATCACAGCAGATAGTGGCCTGAACTACGCCTTCCGGAGTCAGATCGCGGATTTCGCCTTGGAGCACCACCTTCCGGGTATGCACGCTCAGCGGGAATTCGTGGAGAGTCGGGGGTTCATGGCATACGGCGCGAGCTTTCCTGATGTCTACCGACGCCTTGGCGGCTACGTGGACAGAATTCTCAAGGGCGCGAATCCAGCCGAGATGCCGATCGAGCAACCGACGGTGTTTGAGCTCGTCATCAACCTCAAGACCGCCAAGGCCCTCGGCCTCACGATCCCTCCGTCGCTCCTGCAGCGAGCGGATCAGGTGATCGAGTAAGAGTGATGGCAGACTGGGTGGTCACATGCTCGTGCGGCTGGACCAGGGAGTGCTCATCGCGGTGGGCGGTGGAGAGCGTGACGAAGCTGCACCCAAGCTGCACCCAAGGTTCAGCGCGCCAGGAACCCAGCACACCATCACGATCGAGGAGCCGCCGGCCGACGCCCCACCCGGGACACAGCTCCCGCTGATCTAGCGCGGGCACACTCGGGCTACCGGGTGGCTACCGAGACGCCCGGCCTTTCGCCCGAGGAGAGGGGCCGAATGCGCGGACTCACTTACGCGCGCAGAAGCCACCCACCAAGTCGTCCCTGTGCCACCGGGAGCCGTTGCGCTCGCAGATCGCCTTGAGCTCGTCCTGAGAGTAGGTCGGCGGGATGGGTGCACCAGTTATGCAGCCGGCGAGGCACGCCGCTGCGCCAGCACTGAGGAGTACCGCCCGGCCCCACGCGAGCGTCCTGATGGTCCTGACCCCTGGTGCGGATGGTACACCGCCCGGCAAAACGAGATTTCGAGTTCTCCGCACCCAGTAAGCACATCTTCTGGCTGAACTCTCTAACTCATGAAAGTTCTGGCGCGGACTCGCCGGTGAGATTGCGATAGCCAGTGGCTCGAAGGTAGAGGAGGCGGAGGTTTCCACCACTGAGGAGCTGATCGGCCACCGCCGTGCTGTGAACCGCTTGGACGCAGCAATCCGCGACCCCGCGCAATCGGGGAGCTATCGCCTACCTCGTTTGTGCGCGAATCCGCCTGGATACACTCCGGGGTATCCGAACTCGCACTCTAGCGGGTCGCCGCGCCCACGTGCGACGGTGCGGGCGTGCTCTACCCCGGCCCGCAGCTCCGGCTGCTGATCCTCCTGGCCCTCACTCTGCTGGTCGGGCTGGGCGTGCGCGAGTGGCGCGCGGGGTTCCCGGACGCGGCGGAGCGGCTCGAGCGCTTCGATCGCGAGGACGGCACGCCGCTCATGCGCGACGGCGGCCCGCCGATGAGCGGCCCGGCGGGCCCCGCGGGGTCGGCGCCGCGTCGCACGGGGCCGGCGCCTCCGAGCGCGCCGGCCCCGCCCCCCGCGCCGTCGCCTCCGCCGCCGGCCGAGCCGCTCGACGTCAATCACGCCGACGCGGCGGCGCTCGCGCGGCTCCCCGGCGTAGGCGCGGGGCTCGCCCAGCGCATCGTCGAGGAGCGCGAGCGCCGCGGCCGCTTCGACTCGCCGGAGGCCCTGCGCTACGTGCTCGGCATGGGGCCGAAGAAGCTGGCCGCGATCCGCCCCTTCATCACGGTGCGTGACTGACCGGTCGCTCGCCGCCGCGCCGCTACTGCCGCCCGCCGCCGCCTTCGCGATCGGCATCGCGGCCGCGTCGTGGCTCACGCTTCCCCCGTTGGTCCTGCTGACGGTCGGGACCGTGCTGCTGCTCGCGGCGGCGGCCATCGCCGGGCGCGGCCCTCGGCTGTCGCTGGCGCTTGTTCTGGTCGCGGTCGTCACGCTCGGCGCGCTGAGGGCGGCGCCGCCGGCCCTGCCAGACGACCACGTGGCGCGCCTCGGGCGCGAAGGGGCGCTCACCCTCGAGGGCCGGCTCGCCCAGGAGCCGGTGCGCTGGGCGCCGGACCGCGTGCGGCTCCTGCTCGAGGTGGAGGCCGCGCACCTCGGCCCGGAGCGCTTTGGCGCCACCGGGCGGGTGCAGCTCACGATCTACGGAGAGGTGGCTTCCGCGCTCGGTGAGGGGCAGCGGGTGCTCGTGGACGCTCGCGTGCATCCTCCGATCGGCTATCGCAATCCGGGCAGCTTCGACTACCCGGCTCATCTCCGCCGCGAGGGCATCCTGCTCGTCGGGCACGCGCGCGCCGAGCGACTCACCGCGCTCACCCCGGACGCGCCGCCGTGGCGCGTGGCGGTGAAGCGCTGGGCGGTGGAGGTGATCGTGGCGCGCCTGCCCGAGACCTCCGCCGCGCTCCTGGCCGGGCTCCTGCTGGGGGAGCGCTCCACGCTGCCGCCCACGAGTGACGAGGCGTTCCGCCGGGCGGGCGTCTATCACATCCTCGCGGTGTCGGGCTTCAACGTGGCGCTCCTGGCCGGCGCGGTGTTCGGCGGCCTCGCGCTCTGCGGGATCCCGCGTCGCGCGGTCGCGGTGGTCGCGGCGGCGGTGCTGATCGGCTTCGCGCTGGTGGTGGGCGGCCAGCCCTCGGTGCTGCGGGCCACCGTGATGGGCCTGCTCCTGCTCGCCGCGCTCCTGCTCGAGCGGCAGTCCCAGCTCCCCAACGCCCTGGCGCTGGCCACGCTCCTCCTGCTGCTCTGGCGACCCGGCGATCTCTGGGAGCCCGGCTTCCAGCTCTCCTTCGCGGCGACCGCGGGCATCGTCTACCTCACACCGTGGCTGACCGAGCGCCTGACCGTGCGCGGCTGGCCGCCCTGGCTCGCCGGCGCGGTGGCGGTCAGCCTGGGCGCGCAGGCCGCGGTCACCCCGCTCATGGCGGCGCACTTCAACCAGCTCTCGCTGATCGGCGTCGTCGCCAATCTCGCGGTGGTGCCGCTCGCCGCGGTGGCCACCACCCTCGGCATGGCGGCCCTGATGGTGGAGCTGCTCCCGGGCCCGGGCGGGCCCTTGCTCTTCGACTGCCTCTGGCTCGTCCTGCTGATCCTGCGCGCGCTCGTGGCCCTGGCCGCCGCGCTCCCGGGCGCGATGGTGCACTTGCCGGCGCCCATGCTCGCCGCGTCGCTCGCGTGGTATTCCGCCCTGCTGCTGGCGCCCGGGGTCGCGGGGTCGCGCCGCCTCCGCGCGCTGCTGGGCCTCCTGCTGCTCACCGTCGCCGCATTGTCGGCGTGGCCCTGGCTCGCCCTCACCGACCGTACGCTCCGGGTGACCTTCCTCGACGTGGGCCAGGGCGACGCGATCCTGATCGAGCTGCCCGACGGGCCACGCGTGCTGGTGGACGGCGGCCCGGGCGGGGCGCGCCGGCTCGACGTGGGCGAGCGAGTGCTCGCGCCGTTTCTCTGGAATCGGCCGATCGGTCACCTGGACGTTGTCACCCTCTCCCACTGGGACGTCGATCACTCGGGCGGGCTGGCCGCGGTGCTCTCGCGCTTCCGGGTGGGCGAGTTCTGGGAGAGCGGCCGCGCGCCCGTCGGGGCGCTCGACACGGTGGCGGCGCTGGCCCGCGCGCGGGTGCCTCGGCGCGCGCTCACCGCCGGTCAGCGGATCTGGCTGGGACACGCGCTCCTCACCGTGCTCGGGCCGGCGCCGGGGCCGCCGCTGGCCGCCAACGACGAGTCGCTCGTGCTGCGCCTCGACTGGCGCGGCGTGTCCCTGCTGTTGCCGGGCGACCTGGGCGCGCGCGGCGAGGCGCTGCTGCTGGAGCGCGGCGGCCCCCTCCGGACGCTCGCGCTCAAGGTGGCCCACCACGGCAGCCGCTCCTCGACCGGCGCGCCGTTTCTGGAGGCGGCGCGGCCGCGGATCGCGGTGATCTCGGTCGGCGCGCGCAATCCGTTCCGCCATCCGAGTCCGGAGGCGGTGGCCCGGCTCGAGGCGATGGGGGCCCGCGTCTACCGCACCGATCGCGACGGCGCGGTGATCCTCGAGACCGACGGAACCGAGGTGCGCGTCACCGCGTGGGCCCGCCGCACCACCGACACGTTCCGCCTGGAGGACCCCGAAAACACCGCGGCCCCCGGGTGACCGGAGGCCGTGGTGGGACGCGCGGGTAGCGGGAGGGAGACTACGTCTCGAAGCTGCGCTCGTAGTGCGCGCGCAGCCGCTCCAGCTCCTCGGGATCGAGACGCATGCCGAGGGAGAGCCCCATCTCGCCCAGGATGGTCTTGATCTCGTTCAACGACTTCTTGCCGAAGTTCTTGGTCTTGAGCAGCTCCGACTCCGTCTTCTGCACGAGGTCGGCGATGGTCCGGATGTTGGCGGTCTTGAGGCAGTTCGACGCGCGGACCGACAGCTCGAGCTCGTCCACGTTGCGGAAGAGGTGCTCGTTCACCTCGCTGCGCGGCGCCGGTTCCGCGCCCTGCTCGGTGCCCTCGGCCTCTTCCTGCGGCGCCACCGGGAAGTCGATCAGCAGCGCGAACTGGTCGTCCAGGATCCGGGAGGCGTCCCCGATCGCGATCTCGGGCGTCACGGTGCCGTTCGTCCAGAGCTCGATCACCAGCCGCTCCTGCCCGGAGGGCTGGCTCTCCACGTGGAAGTTCACGCGCTTCACCGGCGAGAAGTCCGCGTCCACCAGCATCGCGTTGATGGGCAGCGCCTCCGGCTCGCGCTTCTCGGCGGGCTGGTAGCCGCGCCCGCGCTCGACGCACACTTCCATCTCGAGGCTGCCGTCCTTGTCGAGGGTGGCGAGCGCCACGTCGGGGGTCAGGATCTCCACGTCGGGATCCGGCTCGAAGTCCCGCGCGGTCACCGTCCGCACCCCCTGCGCCTTCAGGCGAAGCAGCTTCGGCCGGTTCACGTGCAGGGTGAACACGAGCTTGCGCAGGTTCAGGATGATGTCGAGGGTGTCCTCGCGCACGCCGACCAGGTGCGAGAACTCGTGCAGCACCCCCTCGATCTTGACCCACGTGGGCGCCGATCCGGAGATCGAAGATAGCAGCACCCGCCGGTAGGCGTTGCCCGCGGTCAAGGCGAAGCCCGGCTCGAACGGCTCGATGGCAATCTTCCCGTAGCCACGCTCACGGGCGAGCCACTCGTGACGGACTGGAAGCAGCAGCTCCTGCATTGGGTCTCCTCCTCGGGGTGTCAGGGGGGGTCGCCCCCAGGCCGGTGATTATACCAGAAGCCCGCGGAGAGCCTAGGTGACCCCGGTCCCGGTGCCGCCGCGGGCGGGGTCGCCCCGGGCCGGTGCCTCGGTCGCCCCGCGGCCCCGGCCGAGCGCTCCCAGGCCCACCAGGCCCAGCCCCAGGGTCACGTGCAGGACGTCGTCGAGGGGCCGGTAGGCGAACAGGGCGGCCGGGAACAGGTCCACCGAGCCGGCCACCGCCTGGTAGAGGTCGATCAGCCCGAACGCCAGGTTGAACCCGACCGCGCCCCGGCCCCCGGCTCGAAGGACCAGGGCGATTCCGGCCAGCCCGCCGGCGATGTGGAAGAGGTTGTAGGCCGGCGCCCCGCTCAGCAGGGCCCAGTCGGGCGGCAGCGCGAAGCCGAGCGCGCCGGTCAGGACCAGCAGGGGCGCCAGGGCGCCCGCGACTACGAGGTTGCGGGCCTCCCAGATCGCCGGCGCGGACGGGCCGCTCATACGATCTTCTACGGGTGGACAGACCCGGCCGGATTGCCGCGCGCGCGGCGGAGGCCTGCCGGAGTTAGCGGGGCGCGCTCAGCGGGCCAGGGCGATCGCGCAGAGGCCGCCGAAGATCACGACCGCGCCGACCACCCGCGCGATCGAGTGCCGCTCGTGGAGGACGAGCGCGCCGAGCAGCGCCGCCACCACCACGCTGACCTCGCGCGCGGCGACCACGTAGCTCACCGGCGCGTGCGACATGGCCACGAGCACCGCCAGGTAGGCGCCCATCATCAGGACGCCGACCACGATCATGCGGCCCCAGGGCGCGTCGCCGCGCAGCGCCGGGGGCGTCGCGCCCCACCACCGCTGCACCAGGCGCACGATCACGGCGTCGGCCAGGAAGACCAGGAAGGCGTAGAGCGGCACCGGCACGAGGGTGACCCCGACCTTGTTGACGAGCGAGTAGCCCGCGATCAGCGCGCCGGTGAGCAGCGCCCAGCCGAGGGCCCGCCGCTGGGCCCCCGCGGCGGCCCAGCCGCCGAGCGCCCTGCGGCCGAGCCCATGGCTCAGAAAGATGCCGGCCACCACCAGCGCGATGCCGACCACGCCCTGCGGCGACAGCCGCTCGCCCAGCAGGAGCACCGCGAGCGGCGCGACGAGCACCGTCCCGCTGCCGCGGGCCACCGGGTACACGAGCGACATGTCCCCCGCCCCGTAGGCGGAGGTCAGGGCGAGCACGTAGGCGGACTCGAGCAGCGCGGACACCGCGATCAAGGCCCAGGCGTGCGGCGACAGCGTCCACGGCGAGTAGAAGAACAGCACCGGCGCGCACATCAGGGTGCCCACCACGAGCGCACCCGACTGGATCTCCAGGCGGCGCGTGTCGGTCTTCACGATCAGGTTCCACGCGCTGTGGCAGAGAGCGGCCATCAGCACCAGCAGCAGGGCCAGCGGCGACATTCCGCCAGTCTACCGGCGGTTTGACTCATTAAAGAAGCCCGGCCAAAATGAGGGGGTCCCATGATGGAGCGTCCCCGATCCCTCAAGCGGTGGGGCGGCAGCCCCAAGCACTCCGGGCCAACCTGGCGCACCGCGATCGGCCTGCTCGTGCTCACCGCGGTGCTCTCGCTGCTGCTCGAGGGCTGGTGGATCCTGAGCGTGCCCGAGACCCTGCGCGCCACCTCGCGGGTGGTCGAGGTCCCGGCCCACAAGGGCGTCGTGGAGGTGGCCGAGATCCTGGACGACGCGGGCGTGATCCGCAGCCGGGTGGGCTTCATCCTCCTCTCGGTGGCCCGCGGCAGCTTCCGCAGCCTGAAGGCGGGCGAGTACCAGATCCCGCAGGGCACCAACACCGTCCGCGTGCTCGAGCGCCTCGAAGGCGGTCAGGTACTGCAGCACATGGTGGTGGTCCAGGAGGGCAGCACGCTCGCGGAACTGGCCAAGCTACTCGAGACGGAGCGGCTCGCGCCGGCCGCAGACATCATGCGGGTGGCCCGTGACGCGGTCTTCCTCAAGACGCTCGACATCCAGGCCGATTCGGTCGAGGGCTATCTCTTCCCCGACACCTACCAGTTCGTGAAGGGCATGACCGCCGAGGAGATCCTGGCCCGCATGGTCGCGCGCATGCGCGAGAAGATGTCCCCGGAGATCGTGGCCGAGGCGCGCGCCCACGATCTGACCGTGCACCAGATGCTGACGCTGGCCTCGATCATCGAGAAGGAAGCGGTGGAGCCGACCGAGATGCCGCTCATCTCCGCGGTGTTCTGGAATCGCATCCGCAAGGACATGCCGCTGCAGGCGGATCCCACCGTGCAGTACGCGGTGGGCAAGGACCGCCGGCGGCTCACCCGCGAGGATCTCCAGACCGACTCGCCCTACAACACCTACCGCCGCCAGGGGCTGCCGCCCGGCCCCATCGCCAGCCCCGGACGCGCCGCCATCCAGGCCGCGGTCCGCCCCGCCCACGTGAACTACCTCTACTTCGTGGCGATGGACGACCGGCACCATCAGTTCTCGACCAACCTGGCCGATCACAACGCGGCGGTGGCGCGGTATCGGCTGGCGCGGTCGCGCTAGCCTCTTCGCGGCCATTCAGCGGGCGGGGCGCGCGGCCGTGCCTGGTCGGTACTGCCTGCGGGCTCCGGACAGCCTTCCCATTTCAAACGGCCTGATCCGGTCGCCAGTAGCGCGATCCATATCGCTCCTTTCGAATGAGTCCAAATCGCTCCTCCGGTGGAGATCCGCGACGTATCACCTCGAACAGGTCGGCAAGGACCGAGCGGTTGTCTCCAGTGTCAATGGCACTGACGATCAGGAGATCCAGTCCTGATTCCCCTGCCCGCGGATATACAGCGTTACCCGCTCGACCTTTTCATGCAATGCCGCCGCGAGATCCTTGAACGTTGTGGCGTCGATGTCCGGCGCTGCGAAAACAAACTGACGCAAGCGCGCAGAGCGCGCATCGAGCGGCCGAGCGATCGATGCCCGGGCCTCTTGGGCACGGGAGAGCATGGCGCGGCTATGGTAGCCGAACGCGCAGAGACCGTCGCAGACTCGGACAAGTGTTCGGTTGAGCAGGTCGTCCCGCCATGGGGGCTAGCGGGTGCTGGGTCCACTAGCCCCTCGCCGTGCCTACCAAGGCGTCGACGTCAGACGGAAGAAGCGCGCCGCGTTCTCCCACATGAGCTTCTGCGTCGCCTGCTCACCCAGCGACTGGCGCCACGCGATCACGGTCTCGGCGTGATCGGGAAAGATGGTCTCGGGGTGCGGGTAATCCGACTCGAACATGAGCACATGATCGCCGAGGAGGTCGATCACCGCTCGGGTCAGCTCGATGCCCTCCGAGAAGTCGATGCCGCAGAAGATACGCCCCATCTGGGCGTACTCGACCGGCGTGTGCTGGAGCGTCGGCGACACGGAGCCGCGGACGTAGTCGATCTGCCGCGTGAGGCGCACGAGCCAGTGAGGCAGCCAGCCGTGGCCACACTCGAGCGTCGCGACCCGGAGCCGCGGATGGCGATCCAGCATGCCGCCCATCAGCATGAACGACAGGAACCGCTGACCACCCCAGGTCTGGCCCGCGCACCGGCTCATGGCCGGGTTCTCCCAGACGTCGCGATAGCCGGGGAAGTACGGCGTCTCGATGGTGAAGCCGTGATACATGATCGGCAGGTCCGCCTCGTTTGCCGCCGCCCAGATCGGCTCCAGGTCGGGATCGTCCACCGGTAGCCCCTCGGGCAACAGGGGCCACACGGCCGCCACCCAATCATCCTTGGCGAGCTCCTCGATCGCCCGCGCGCTTGCCGTCGGATCGGTGGCCGGGGCGAGAACCATGCTCTTCAGACGGCGCGGGTCCGCCGCGCAGTATTCCGCCATGTAACGGTGATAGGCGTCGACCAGCCCCCGCGTGAGGTGGGGAGCGAGCGCGGGCGCGCCGTACGCCCACGGGCCGGGGATGATGAAGTCGATGTCGCGGCCCTCGGTGTCCATGTCCGCGAGTCGGCCCAGCGCGTTGTCGTCGGCCACGCGCGCGGTGATGGGCTGTCGCGTGACCATGTGCGTCCGTGCAGAGAGGAACCCGCGATCGCCCTCCGGCCCCGTCGGCGCGCTCGGCTTGGCGCCGGCCACGCGCGCGTAGCGAAGCTGCTTGATCGATAGGATCGTGGCCTGGCCCTGGTCCTCGGCGTCACCCCGGCCGGGCGAGACCTTCACCTTCCTGAGGTACGGCGCCAGATCGGCCATGCGGTCGCGCAGCGCCGCGTCGGCGTACCGCAGGAGCACGTCCATCGATGGATTGACATGCGTGTCGGAGTCGATGACACGGATACCGTGTTTCATGGCGCGTCCACGACTCAGCCCCGGACTGTCAGCCCCTCGACGTCGAGGTCGGGCATGCGGCCGGTCATGAGGTCGGCGACGATGCGGGCGGTGCCGCAGGCCATCGTCCAGCCCATGTGGCCGTGACCACAGTTGAAGAAGAGGTTACGGTGGCGGCCGAGGCCCAGGATGGGGGGACCGTCGGGGGTCATCGGTCTCAGACACGCGCGATACTGTCCTCGGTCATAGTCGGCGGCGTCGGGGAAGAGGTCGCGGGCAAGGCGCAGAATGTTGTTGAAGTCACGCGGCGTCCAGCTCCAGTCGTAACCGGCGAACTCGGCCGTCGAGGTGAGCCGTAGGCGGTCGCCCAGGCGAGACCAGCCGACCAGCCACTGCTCGTCGACGCCGGAGATCGTCGGGGCCAGCCCGCCTGTCTTGAGCGGGAACGTCGACGAGTAACCCTTGGCCGGATAGATGGGCAGGCTCACCCCGGCAGTGCGCGCCACGATGGGCGCGCCTACACCGAGCGCCAGGACGTAGTTGTCCGCGCTGAGCAGGCCGCTGCTGGTCACGATGCCGTCGATCCGCTCACGATCCGCGTGCAGCGCGAGCACGCGCGTTCCCAGCTTGATGGTCACCCCGTGCTTGTCCCGGCACACCCGCGCCAGCTCCTCGACGAACACGCGGGAGTCGCCGCTCGAGTCGCCGAGGTCGCGGATCGCGCCGGCAATCTTGTCCTTCACCGGCTCGAAGGCGGGCTCGAGCCGGGCTACCGCGGCGGCATCGAGGATCTCCTGCTTCTGCCCGTGCTCGGCCAGCAACGCCATCTTCTTGATCCCCGCCTCCAGCTCGGCCGGATCGCGATGGAGGTAGAGCGCCCCCTTGTGGATCGCCTGGTACTCGATGCCCTCGGCCCGCACGAGGTCGTTGAGCACGGACTGGCTGTACTGGCAGAGCCGGAGCTTGATCAAGGTGTTGCGGCGAGCCCGCCCGGGCGTGCACTCGCGCAGGAAGCGGAGACCCCACGCATAGAGCCGTGGATCGGCGGTAAGCCGTACCCGGATCGCCGTCTCGGCGCCGCGCAACGACTGCCAGAGCATGCGGGGCGCCCGCGGCGACGCCCATGCGAAGGAGTGGCCGGGCGCGATGATCCCCGCGTTCCCCGCGGTGGCCTCGAGGCCCAAGCCGTCCTTCTCTTCCAGTACGGTGACCTCGTGGCCCGCTCGAGCCAGGAAGTACGCGGTGGTCACGCCCACGACCCCTCCACCGAGGACGAGCGTCTTCATGGCGAGCGCCTCACGCGTCGAGCAGGAAGCCGTCCCGAAGCGGGTCGGCGGGATCGAACAGGAACTGGCTGAAGCCCGTGAGATAGGCGGTGCCGGTGACCTCGGGCAGGATGGCCGGGCGCCCCTCTACCCGCGTCTCGCCCGCGATGCGTCCTGTGAAGTCGAGACCGAGCAGCCCCCGGCTGACTAGTGTCGAGCCGACGGCCATGAGACCGCGATGATGAAAGAGCGCCATGCGCGCGCACGTGCCCGAGCCGCATGGCGCCGCGTCGACTTGGCCCGGGCCCCACACGAGCGCGTTGGGCGACACGCCGTGGGCGTCCGGCAGCTCGTGGACGAGGACGTTGTCCACCTGGGTCTTCCCAAGTCCGGGGACCTCGACGTGCAGCTGGGCATTGACGGCCTCGCGGACTGCCATCCCGCATTGCGCAAGCTTGCGGGTGTGCTCGCGCCGGACCGCGACGCCAGCGCGGGCGGCGTCGACCACCGCGAAAACGTTGCCGACGCCTACCGCGATGTCGAGCGGCAGCTCGCCGACGCCGTCGACCTCGACGACCTGGTCGGCGAGCGCCACGAATGACGGCGTCCACCGGAGCGTGACCGCGCAGACCCTATCGCCTTCCGAGCGGGCGATGGTCTCGACCGGCCCGGCCTCGGTGTCCACCACCACGCGGGTCTCCACGCCCTGGCGCGCGACCATCCCCGTTTCGAGCGCCACGGTGGTAGCGCCGATGGTGCCCTCGCCGCAGGAGACGTAGTAGCCGCCGGGGTAGATGAAGAAGAGTCCGAAGTGGGCCCCAGGCGTGACCGGCTCGGTCATCACCGCGATCAGCAGGCTGCGGTGCCCGCGCGGCTCGAGGCAGAGCCCGGTCCGGAGATGGTCGAGATGCTCTTGGAACCAGCGCCGCTTGTCGCCGAGCGTCGCGCC